>ERZ1090865.1504-NODE-1505-length-11461-cov-5.028844_pt1 | contig 11461 bp, 12 predicted proteins | sample MGYA00478478_ERZ1090865 | MGnify/ENA primary metagenome ERZ1090865 (study PRJEB33644, sample SAMEA5815715) | chicken gut metagenome | biome: Chicken; feature: Gastrointestinal Tract; material: Caecum | place: Ireland | collected 2019-01-01 | study: A study of... | reverse complement strand
CTCAAAACAGAATGCATCTACCGCCACAAACCAGCTACCTTCTCGGAAGCCAACGAAATGATTGACCGCTATATCCACTTCTACAACCACGAGCGCATCCAAATCAAAACTGGAGAGGCGCCGCTGACGCAACGTCTCTCCGACTAAAACATGCTATTTCCTACCAGGGGTCTTTTTTGTACTGTCCGCGCAATTTGGGGCGGCTCAGCCTCCCTTGGATGTCCTTCTTTTTTGCTTACTTTTCCTCCGGCTCCTCCTTGGGCAGGAGGGTGGCCACCACGCTTTCAATGCGGTGGTCCTCTATCTTCTCAATGTGCAGGGCCACGCCGTCAATCTCCATGTCGAACTGCTCGCCGTCCTTGGGGATGGCGTTGAGCCGGGTGACGATAAGGCCGCCCAGGGTGTCGTAGTCGTCGCTTTCCGGCAGGGGCAGCTCCAGGTCGTCCACCAAGGTGCTGATGGGCGTGGAGCCCGCGATGCGCCACTGGTTCTCGCCCAGGGGCACAATTTCCGGCTGCTCGGCCTTGTCGAACTCATCGTAGATGTTGCCCACGATCTCCTCCAGCAGGTCCTCCATGGTGATGATGCCCTCGGTGCCGCCGTATTCATCCACCACCACGGCGATGTGCACCTTCTCCTTCTGCATCTCCTTAAAGAGGTTGTCGGCCTTCATGGTTTCCGGCACAAAGTAGGCCGGCCGCAGCAGGTCCTTTAAGGCGGTGTTCTTCCCGGCGTTGCGGTCCAGCAGGTAGTCCCGCACGTTTAAAATGCCCAGAATGGTGTCCACGCTCTCCTCGTATACGGGGAAGCGGCTGCGGCCCGTCTCCTGAATCATCTCCAAAATTTCCCCGTCAGTGGATTCAATGTCCAGGGCGTCCATGTCGCTGCGGGGCGTCATGGATTCCCGCACGGAGCTGTCGCCAAAGTCGAACACGTTTTGAATCCACTCCTGCTCATCCTCGTCAATGGCGCCCTTTTCGCCGCCCAGGTCCACCATCATGCGGATTTCATCCTCGGTGACGTTTTCCTCCTCGGCCTCCACCTTCATGTGCAGCAGGCGCAGCACGCCGTTGACCGAGACAGACAGCAGCCAGATAACCGGCCGCAGCACAAAGGCCATGCCCCGGATGACCCCGCAGGCCATTTTGGCCCATTCATAGGACTTTTGCAGGGCAATGCGCTTGGGAACCAGCTCGCCAAACACCAGCGTGAAATAGGACAGGATAATGGTGATGATGATGATGGCAACGCTGTTTAAGGCGGTTAGGGGGATGAGCTGGAAGCCCAGGTCGTTGTACAGCCAGCTGGAAAGCACCGGGGCAAAGTTCTCGCCGGCAAAGGCGGCGCCCAGGTAGCCGGCCAGGGTAATGGCCACCTGGATGGTGGACAGGAAGGCGGAGGAATCCTCCACCATGCTCAACAGTTTCCCGGCAATTTTGTCGCCTTCCTCCTGCATTTTTCGCAGCTTGGTGGCGTTTAGGGACACAACAGCCATTTCCGTGCCGGCGAAAAAGGCGTTGACCAATATCAGTATAACTTGCAGTAAGATTTCCAAAAAATGTGCACTCCTTTTTATGTGTTGCTGATTCTCTCTTCTCGCTCTGCTTGCAGCGCCTGCCCGCTAATTTCGGGGATAAAACTTTCCAGGAAAGCACAAAAAAGCATAGCCTGCCGCCGCGCTCCCACAGAGCCGCAGCAGCAAGTTATGCTTTTCCACGCTATCTATCTGGTTAAAGTTGTCGCTGGCAGGGTGACTGTCGCCGTCGTCCATGTCAGTATGTACCTCTCTTTATTGATAAAAGTCTTTCTTCATTATAGCGGTCAATAGGTGTTTTGTCAACACCCAGTTTTCGCCGGGAAAGTCAGGACCTTGTGGGCTTCGGGAAAAAGTGCTATAACAGAGAAAAAGGAGATGAGTGCTGTGAAGCGAACGATGCTGTTATGCTTGGCTCTCCTGCTGGCCCTGTGGAGCGCCGCCTGCGGGGAAACAGTCTCCCTGCCGGAGAGCCTGGGAGTGAACGCGTCCCAGGGCACAGTGCAAGACCATTGGGACGGCCATGGCGCTATGGGGGACGGCACAGAGTATTGGGAGATCGCCTTCTCTCCGGAGGACGCCGCGGAATTTGAGGAATCCCTACAAACCGCCCAGGGCTGGCATGCCCTGCCCCTGGACAACGATGTCCGGTACCTTCTCTATGCCACGGGGGGGATGGAGGAAGCCCAGGATGGGGCCTATATCAGTGTCAATCCCTACCTCACCGGCAAGGACGGCGGCCCCCTGTTCCCTCAGGTGGAGGAGGGCTATTGGTTCTTCTGCGATGATCAGACGGAAAGCTACACCGCCCAGGGGGTCATGGAGCGGCCGTCCCAAAACTTCACCGCCGCTGTCTACGACAGCCAGAGCCGCACCCTCTACTGCGGGGAGCTGGACACATAAAGGCTTGCAGAAAAGGACATCCGGGAAACCGTGGATGTCTTTTTTCACGGCCCCAGATATTTTTGCAGCCGCTCCAAGGGCTTCAGCGTCAGCTTGAGCACCAGGCCTGTCAGCAGCCCGGTGAGCACGCCGAAAAGCAGCAGGAAGGGCACGTAGAATAGCACGCTGGTGCTGGTGAGCAAGTAGGCGGCGCACAGTTGGGCGGCATTGTGGGTCAGAGCGCCGCACACCCCCACCACGCCCCAGGAGGCTTTTGTCTTTTGCAGCAGCAGCCACAGGACCACCGTGCTGCACATGCCCCCGGAGAGGCTCAGAATTCCCGCCATGCCCCCCCGGGTGAACAGGGCGAACAGCCCTTTGAACACTGCCAAAAACAGGGCGCTGGGCAGGCCCAGGCATTGGGCGGCGCACATGGTGGCCAGGTTGGAGAGCCCCAGCTTGGCTCCGGGAGGCAGCAGGGGCAGGGGAGGCAGCAGCCCCTCCAAAAAGGAAAGGGCAATGGCCAAAGCTGCCAACAGCCCGGTAAAGGCCACACGGCCCGCTTTCTGTTTCATCCGTTCCGCCTCCTTTAATAGACCGTGGCGTCCACGGAGTCCCCACCGCCCTCCAGCCGGAGGGTGACACGGGCGGGCAGGCAGATGGCGGACTCCCCCGCCCGGGTGAGCTGCCCTGTTTGCACGCACACCTGGTCCGGGCAGGTGGAGGCTGTCACCGCCGCCCCCTGGGGGGTGAAGGTGATGGTCACCTCCACGCCGTTTTCCCCGGTGAGGGACAGGGTTTCCGGCCCCGCCAGCTGGGAGAGCTCCCGGCGGGCCACCTCCTGGCCGTTTTGCTCCACCACGGCCACTGTCCCCTGGGGCAGCAGGGACAGCGCCAGGTACAGCGCCCCCGCCGCCAGCAGCAGCGCCCCGCACAGCACCATCCCCCGGGGGGAGAGGAATTTTTTCCCTTCCATGGGCGCCTCACACCGTGCCTGCCAGGGTGTAGTCCCCGGAGCTCAAAGTGAACGCGTCCTCCAGGCCGCTGGTCAGGTAGATTTGGCGCTCCTGGGTGATGAACAGGGCCTGGCTGTCAAACTGCTCCAGCAGGGGGAGGCTGTCCTCCAGGCCCAGCACAAAGCAGGCGGTGGACAGGGCGTCGCTGAGGGCGCCGCTGCTGCTCCACACGGTGACGGACAGCAGGTCGCTGTCTGCGGGGTAGCCGGTGGAGGGGTCCAGCAGGTGGTGGTAGGTGACGCCGTCCTCTGTAAACTGCTTCTCATAGCTGCCCGAGGTGGACAGGAACCCGCTGGACACAGACAGCACCCCCAAGGCGCCGTCGGTGTCCGGGTTGCGGACGCTGACCTGCCACTTCTGCCCAAAGGGCTTTTCCCCGTAGACGCCTACGCTGCCCCCCACGGAGACCACGGCCCGCTCCACGCCGGCCTCTTGGTAGGCGGCCACGGCGGCGTCGCAGGCGGCGCCCTTGCCCACGGCGCCCAAATCCAAGGCGGAGGAGCTGGACCGCAAGGCGGCGGTGCCGTCCTCTTGCAGGGAGAGCTGGGTGTAATCCACCGCGGGCAGCAGGCTCTCGATGGTGGAGGCCTGGGGCAGGTGGGGCTCCACGTCAAAGTCCCACAGCCAGCTGATGGGGGCAATGGTGATGTCAAAGGCCCCGCCGCTGGCCTGGCACACCTGCAAGGCGGTGTTGAGGATGTCCCAGGTCTGGGGGTCGATGTCCTGGAACTCCCCGCCGGCCTCTTGGTTCAGGGTGGCGATGTCGCTGTCCTCCACCCGCCAGGAAATCAAGTTTTCCAGCTCTGTCACAGCGGAGGAGGCCTGCTGGGCGGCTTCCTCGGCCCCGGCGCCGTAGACCGTCTGCTGGATGTAAGAGCCCATGGCGTAGGTGGTCAAGGTGGTGCCGCTGCCCCCGGCCCGCAGGTTCAGCCACAGGGCGGCGCCCAGCAGCACCGCCGCCGCCCCCAGCAGGCACAGGGTGAGGACACGGGCTTGCTTTTCGGTGATTCGGTGGAACAATTTCTTCATGGGACACTCCCTTTGCAGTTTTTGCGGTGTGAAAGGGGAAAGGCGCGGGCCCAAGGCGGTTGGGGCGCTTCCCGCTTTTTGGGGCCATTATAGCACGCTTTGGCCCGTTTGAAAAGGAAAAGCCGGGAACGAAAAGGCGTTTTGCCCTTCCGTCCCCGGCTTTCAGGGAATATAGGGGGTCGCTATGACCTTGTACACAGTGCGTTAGACGTCCAGCTTTTTGGCCGCGTCAATAATCAAATCCACCGCCATGTCCACAGAGAACCGGGAGGTGTCAATGGTCAGGTCGTAATTGAGCAGGTCGTCCCAGCGGTTGTTGGAGTAGAAGTTGTAGTAGTTGGCCCGCTGCTTATCCTTTTTGGTGACGAAATCGGGGGCCTTCTTCTCCTCGCAGTGGCCCAGGCCCACAATGCGCTTGATGCGGGCGGCCTTGTCGGCGTGGACGAACACGTTCAGGCAGTTCTCGTGCTCCCGCAGGATGTAATCGGCGCACCGGCCGATGATGACGCAGGGCCCCTCTTTGGCCGCCTTCTTGATGATGTCCGACTGCAGGACGAACAGCTTGTCGTTGATGGGCATCTCGTTGATGCCGGGCACCCGCGCCCCAAAGGCGTAGCTGCCCATTACCATGGAATACAGCAGGCTGCTGGTGGCCTTTTCGTCGGCGTCGGCAAAAACCTCCTCCGAAAGGCCGCTTTTCTTGGCGGCCATGGCGATTAGGGCCTTGTCATAGAAGGGCAGGTTCAGCTTTTGGGCAACTTTCTCGCCCACCTCGTGGCCTCCGCTTCCATACTGGCGGGAGATGGTGATGACAGGCAGCATAGAGATTCCTCCTTATCCAAAGAAACTAATATTTAGACAAAGCTTCTCTATATTTATAGATACTTTCCCTAGAATCATCATACCCTCTTTTTTCCAAAAAGTCAACAGGAAAAGGTGCCAAACCTTGAAAAAAACTGGGCCTTACGCTATACTAAACCACATGGCGCCCAGGCTTTGCCAGGTTTTCCGGCGGCGTTCACCGGGGCTTCACAGAAGGGCGCTATACTGTGCTGTAGAAAACATGGAAGGCCGGGCCGTTTTGCGCCCGGGCAACTTGCGAAAAGGGGTGGATGGATGTACCGCATTCTAGTGGTGGACGACGAGGAGATGATTCGCTCGCTCATCCGGAAATACGCTGAATTTGAGGGCAACCAGGTGACAGAGGCGGAAAACGGCATGGAGGCCGTGGAGCTGTGCCGCCGTCACCCAGGGGCCTATGACATCATCATCATGGACGTGATGATGCCCGAGCTGGACGGCTTCTCCGCCGTGGCGGAGATTCGCAAAACCTGCAACACCCCGGTGCTGATGCTCTCGGCCCGGGGCGAGGAATACGACCGCATCCACGGCTTCGAGCTGGGGGTGGACGACTATGTGGTCAAGCCCTTTTCCCCCAAGGAGCTGATGATGCGCGTCACGGCCATTATGAACCGGGTGAACCCCCAGGGGGAGGAGCACCGGCGCAACGTGCTCACCTTTGAGGGGCTCTCCATCGATTTGGACGCCCGCATCGTCACCGTGGACGGCCAGCGGGTAGAGCTCTCCCCCAAGGAGTACGACCTGCTGGTGTACATGGCCCAGAACAAGAACATCGCCCTTACCCGGGAGATGCTCATCACCAACGTGTGGGGCTACGACTTCTACGGCGACGACCGCACGCTGGACACCCACATCAAGCTGCTGCGCCGCTCCCTGGGGCCCTACAGCAAGTTTATTGTCACCTTGAGAGGGGTGGGGTATCGTTTTGAAGGCAAGTGAGCGTCTTTTGAGGACCCGGCGCCCCCTGGGCATCTGGGGGCAGATCCTCTGCGGGTTCGGCATTTTCATCCTGGTGGTGGCGGCGCTGCTGTGGCTGTTCCAGATTGTGCTGCTGGACCCCTTCTACCGGGCCGTAAAGACCACCGAGGTGAAGGCCACCGCCGAGACGGTGCAGCACGCCCTGGAGGCCAGCGACATGAACGAGCAGGTGCGCCAGATGTGCTTGAACACAGGCATCAACATTGTGGTCACCGACGAGCACGGCCAGATGCTCTCCGGCTGGAAAGCCAGCGAGAAGGAGAGCTATTTGGAGAACCTCTCCCGCTCCCGGCTGAAGATGTCCAACCTGTTCAACGAGGTGAACCTGAAAGGGGGAGACCAGCTGATGGTGGCCCGCTCCCCCTTTGTAAACCAGGACGGCACCCAGGATGAGGTCATCCTCTATGTCACCATCACCCGCACGCCCTCGGGGCTCAACCGCATGGTGCTGCTGGAAAGCGCCATCACCCCGGTGGATTCCCTCAAGGAGACGCTGCAGGTGCAGGTGACCACCCTCACCGTGGTGATGGCGGCCATGGGCGTGCTGCTGGCGCTGTTTATCGCCCGGCGCATCTCCCGGCCCCTGGCGGACATCAACGAGTCCGCCAAGGTGCTGGCCAAGGGGGATTACGCCATCCGTTTTGGGGAACACGGCGCCCGGGAGGTCCGGGAGCTGGCACGCACGTTAAACTACGCCGCCGGGGAGCTCTCCAAGGTGGAGGGCCTGCGCCGGGATTTGCTGGCCAACGTCAGCCACGACCTGCGCACCCCCCTGACCATGATTAAGGGCTACAGCGAGGTCATGCGGGATTTGCCTGGGGAGAACACCCCGGAAAACGTGCAGATTATCATCGACGAGGCGGAACGGCTGACCAACCTGGTCAACGACCTGCTGGACCTCTCCAAGCTGGAGGCCGGCGTGCTGCCCCTGGAAAAGACCCGCTTCAACCTTACGGAAAGCATACGGGGCATTTTGCACCGGTATGACAAGCTGGCGGATTACCACTTCCCCTTCCTCTACCGGGAGGAGGTGTGGGTGGACGCCGACGAGCTGAAAATCTCCCAGGTGGTGTACAACCTGGTGAACAACGCCATCACCTACTCGGGCAAGGACAAGACCATCACCCTGCGCCAGGAGCTGTGGCAGGGCAAGGTGCGGGTGTCCGTCACCGACACCGGCGAGGGCATCCCCCAGGAGAAGCTGAAAGACATCTGGGAGCGCTACTACAAGGTGGACAAGGAGCACAAGCGGGCCCAGATGGGCTCCGGCCTGGGGCTGTCCATTGTGAAGAACATTCTGGATATGCACGGCGGCACCTATGGCGTTACCAGCACCCTGGGCCAGGGCAGCACCTTCTGGTTTGAGCTGCCCGTCGCCCGGCAGACCCCGGAAGGCCTGCCCGGCCCCCAGGGCTGAGGCTCACTTCCCCTTCCGGCGGTGTTGGGCCAGGACGCACGCCAGGTTGCCCCACAGGCCCGCCAGGGTGGCGATGCCCCAGGGTGCGGCGGGCCCCGCCTCCCCAAAGACAGATACCCCCAGGCCGATGATACCCGCCAGCATCACGGCCAGGCACAGCATTTGCGCCAGCTTCCATTTCTTCTGTGTGCTCATACGAAGGCCTCCCATGCTCCCTGTGTGGTTTCACTGCCAGTATACCACGGGGCTGGGAGGTTTTCTAGGCGCGGCTACTTTACTTTTTTGTAAAAAGGGGTACAATAGAGAAAGACACCCCGGGCAGCCCCCGGGCCATGAGAAAGGATGAATCTGCCAATGAGCGAAAATTGCACCCACGATTGCTCCAGCTGTGGGGAGAACTGCCCCTCCCGGCAGCAGCCCCAAAGCTTTTTGGAGAAAACCAACGACTTAAGCCATGTGAAAAAGGTCATCGGCGTGGTCAGCGGCAAGGGCGGCGTGGGCAAAAGCCTCGTCACCTCTCTGCTTGCCACCAGCCTGCGCCGCCGCGGCAGCGATGTGGCTGTGCTGGATGCCGACATCACCGGCCCCTCCATCCCCAAGTGCTTTGGCATGAAGCAGCGGGCCCTCTCCGATGAAAACGGCATTTACCCCGTGGCCACCAAGACCGGCATCAAGGTGATGAGCATCAACCTGCTGCTGGAGGAGGAGACCTCCCCCGTGGTGTGGCGCGGGCCCGTCATCGCCGGGGCCATCAAGCAGTTTTGGACCGACGTCATCTGGGGCAACGTGGATTACATGTTTGTGGATATGCCTCCCGGCACCGGCGACGCGCCGCTGACCGTGTTCCAGTCCCTGCCCCTGGACGGCATCCTCATTGTCACCTCCCCCCAGGAGCTGGTGGGCATGATCGTCTCCAAGGCGGTGGAGATGGCCAAGATGATGGACGTCCCCGTGCTGGGCCTGGTGGAGAACATGAGCTATGTGAAATGTCCCGACTGCGGCCGGGAAATCCACGTCTTTGGCGAGAGCCACATCGACGAGGTGGCCGCCAAGTACGGCCTTAAGGTGCTGGGCAAGCTGCCCATGGAGCCCAAGCTGGCCGCCGCCTGCGATAGGGGCGCTATCGAGCTCTTTGAGGGCGACTGGCTGGAGCCCACCGCCGACCTCATCGAGGGGCTGCCCCAGAAGGAGCAGTAAGGCTAGGTTTTTCAAGCATCCCTGGTGAAAGCCGGGGATGTTTTTTTGCGCGGTTTTCCCCGTGGCGGGGCGGGCTTTCAAGGGGTTTTGCAAGATTCCAAAAGTTAAATTTCAAAAAAGTGGTTGACAAAGTGGGGCGGGCTGTGCTATTTTATCAAGCAGACAACGCGAGGACGCGGAGTAGTAAGCGCAGGGGCCCTGCCAGAGAGATGCCGGTTGGTGCGAGGCATTCAGAAGGCCCCTGGCCGAACTGACCGCCGAGCGGCCGTGCCGAAGCAAGTAGGCCCGGACGGGGTTGCGCCCGTTAGCAACGCAGGGGTATCCAGCTGGCCAGGCTGCCGGCCCGTACCCGCAAAGTGCGTTTCCCCTTTTGGAAACGAAGGAAAAGTGGTACCGCGGAAGGTTGCTCTTTCGTCTTTTCTGTCCACCCTGGGCAGAAAGGCGAGGGAGCTTTTTTTGTTGCCTGGGGAAAAATCCATTGAAGGAGGCTGTGTCCCCATGCAAAAAACCAAAACGAAAATCCCCTTTGCCGTGCTGTTCTCGGTGGGGGCGGTGCTGTTCTCCGCCCACGCGGGGGGCGGCTTCGCCACCGGCAACCAGGCCCACACCTACTACGTGGGCTTGGGCTGGCTGGGGCCCATCAGCGCTGTGGGCGCCATGCTGCTGCTGACCCTCACCATGCGGGAGGCCATGCTGCTGTATAACTCCCGGGGCCTCACCAGCTACAAGGATTTGTTCAAAACCCTGTACCACCCCTTTGACAAGCTGTACGTCCTGTTCGAGGTGTTCTTCTACATCATGGTGCTCATGGCGGTGGCGGCGGCCATCTCCGGGGCGGCCTCGGCCCTTTCGGAGTACTTCGGCCTGAACTACTACGCGGGCATCTTCCTGGTGGGGATGCTGGTGCTGTGTTTGACCATCTTCGGCGCGGACCTGGTGCGCATGGCCAGCACCTACATGGGCATCGCCATTTTGGTGACGGCGGTGGCCATCTACGCCGTGGGCATTACCTGGAGGGGCGATTTGCAGCAGGTCCTCTGGCAGGACTTCCAAACCCAGGGCTTTGGCAATGTGCCCCAGGCCATTTTGAACTGCTTTACCTACGCGGGCTTCCAGTGCGTCACCTTGCCCACCATGATTGCCTGCGGCACGCCCCTCACCACCAAAAAGGCCTGCTCCCGCTCCATGTGGATTTCCTTCGCCATGAACGCCGTGGCATTGGTGCTGTCCATTTTCATGCTCCTCTCCTGGCAGGGGTTCTACACCTCGGTGGAGGGCGGCACGGTCATCCCCACCCTCACGGTGTGCCGGGAGATGGGCATGGGCTGGCTGACGGTGGTGTACGGCGTGTGCCTGCTGCTGTGCCTCATCTCCACCGGGGTGACCACCACCTTCGGCTTTGTGGCCCGGTTTGAGAAGCTGCCCCTGTTCCGGAAAATCACCTTTGCCCCGGCCCGCAGCGCGGTGGTGGCGGCCTTTATCATCGTCTTGTCCATGACCATCTCTTTGGTGGGGCTCTCCAACATCATCAAGTACGGCTACGGCTACTGCGGCTACTTTGCCATCGCCGTGGTGATCGTGCCCTTCCTCACCGTGGGCGTGTACAAAAACCGCAAGTATTTGAAGGAACACCCCCAGGCCCAGGGCCGCTCCTATGAGGAGGCCGTACAGGCCCGCCAGGCCGCGGAACCGGAAGAAGAAACCACGCCCGCCCCCGCGGGCCAGTTTGAGAAAGAAGGCTGCTGACTATGAATTTCCAAGAGACATTGTTCCCCGGCTACACCATCGGGGAGGACGCCTATCAGAACATCCCCGCCGTGTGCGCCCCCTTTGGGAAGAAGGCGGCCATCATCGGCGGCAAGCGGGCCCTGGCCGCGGCGGAGGAGAAAATCCGCCGGGCGGTGGCGGGCTCGGCGGTGGAAATCACCGGCACCTACTGGTACGGGGGAGAGGCCTCGGTGGAGAACATCGCCAAGCTCCAGCCCCAGGTGGCCCAGGCGGATATGCTCTTTGCCGTGGGCGGCGGCAAGGCCATCGACACGGTGAAGGTGCTGGCCCACATGACCCACCGGCCCTTTTTCACCTTCCCCACCATCGCCTCCACCTGCGCGGGCTGCACCAGCCTGGGCATTTTGTACCACCCGGACGGCAGCCTGCGGGAGTATTCCTTCTCCAAAATCCCGCCCAGCCACATCTTCATCGACCCGCAGATTATCGCCGACGCCCCGGTGAAGTACCTGTGGGCCGGCATGGGGGACACCATGGCCAAGCACTTTGAGTGCACCACCTCCTCCCGGGGGGACGTGCCCTCCCACTCCGACGCCATGGGCATCGCCCTCAGCTCCATGTGCGCCGAGCCCATCCTCCGCTGGGGCCAAAAGGCCATGGCGGACTGCCAAGCTCACCAGGTCACCTACGAACTGACGGAGATTATTTTGAGCGTCATCGTCTCCACGGGGCTGGTGTCCAACTTCGTCCAGGTGGACTACACCACCGGCCTGGCCCACGCCATCTACAACGGCTTCACCATCCTGCCCAGCACCGAGG
>ERZ1090865.1503-NODE-1504-length-11461-cov-11.151587_pt1 | contig 11461 bp, 10 predicted proteins | sample MGYA00478478_ERZ1090865 | MGnify/ENA primary metagenome ERZ1090865 (study PRJEB33644, sample SAMEA5815715) | chicken gut metagenome | biome: Chicken; feature: Gastrointestinal Tract; material: Caecum | place: Ireland | collected 2019-01-01 | study: A study of... | reverse complement strand
GTCTGTTACCGTGCGGGGGGATCCTGTCCGCTGCGCCCCCTGCAGTTTTTGCCGTATCTTTGCCTGAACCATGGTATAATAGGGGGCGGTGACCCCGGAAGGAAGCGTTTGTATGAGGAAGCGCGCCCAGAAGATGCTGCGCTGCTCGGCGCTGACCGGCCTGATCCTGGCCGCCACGCTGCTGATCAGCCTGTTTTTGCAGGAATTCATCCCGGTGGACGCGCTGGTGCCTTCGCTGTTCATTCTGGCGGTGTTCGTGGTGGCCCTGGTCACCGACGGCTACGCCTACGGCATCGCCGCCTCGCTGATCAGCGTGCTGTGCGTCAACTACGCCTTCACGGCGCCCTACCTGACCTTTTCGCTGACTTTGCCGGAAAACCTGGTCTCGGCCCTCATCATGCTGGCGGTGACCATCAGCACCAGCACGTTGACGGTACAGCGCCGCCGCCAGGCCGAGATCCGCAACGAGACCGCCCGGGAGACGATGCGTGCCAACCTGCTGCGGGCCATCTCCCACGATCTGCGCACCCCGCTGACCACCATCTACGGGTCCTGTTCGGCCATCATCGAAAACTACGACCGCCTGCCCAAAGCCCAGCAGATCAAGCTGCTGGGCGAGGTGCGGGAGGAAGCCGAGTGGCTGATCCGGATGGTGGAAAACCTGCTTTCGGTGACCCGCATCGACGGCGGGCGGCTGCAGATCGCCAAGACCCCCACCGTGCTGGAAGAGCTGATCGACAGCGTGCTGATCAAGTTCCGCAAGCGCTACCCCGGCCAGGCCGTGACCGTCGAGATCCCCGACGAGTTCCTGACCGTGCCGATGGACGCGGTGCTCATCGAGCAGGTGCTGATCAACCTGCTGGAAAACGCCGTGCAGCACGCGGTGGGGATGCGGCAGCTCTGGCTGCGGGTGGCCTGCCGGGGCGGGCAGGCGATTTTTGAGGTGGAGGACGACGGCTGCGGCATCCCCCGGGACAAGCTGGGCGAGCTGTTCAACGGCCGCATGGACGGCGCCGACGGGCACAAGTTCATGGGCATCGGGCTGTCGGTATGCGCCACCATCATCAAGGCCCACGGCGGCGGCATCACCGCCGAGAACCGCCGGGAAGGCGGGGCGCTGTTCCGCTTCTGGCTGGCGCTGGAAGACGGGCCCGCCCCCGCGGCGGCCGGAAAGGAAGGGAGCCATTGAGCAACAACAAGTACAAGGTGCTGATCGTGGATGACGAGGCCAACATCTGCAGCTTCATCGCCGCGATCCTGGAGAGCAACGGCTACCAGGTGCTCACCGCCGACACCTGCGCCCAGGGCCGGATGATCTTTGCTTCCCACCACCCGGACCTGATCGTGCTGGACCTGGGCCTGCCCGACGCCGACGGCAGCGAGCTGGTGCGGGCGGTGCGGGCCGCGGGCAGCGCCGCGCCGATCCTGGTGCTTTCGGCCCGCAGCGACGAGGCCGAGAAGATCCGGGTGCTGGACCTGGGGGCCAACGACTACATCACCAAGCCTTTCGGCACCGGCGAACTGCTGGCCCGGGTGCGGGCCGCGCTGCGCAACGCCCGGCCGGGGCCGGCGGTGCCGGGGCAGGTGTTCCGGGTGCGGGGGCTGGTCATCGACTACGACACCCGCACCGTGACGCTGGACGGCGCCGAGGTGCGCCTGACCCAGACCGAGTTCAACATTGTGGCGCTGCTGGCCCAGCACGCCGGGAAAGTACTGACCTACAGCGCCCTGATCCAGGGCGTTTGGGGCACGGCCGACGCCGGCAGCGTGAAAAAGCTGCAGGTGAACATGGCCAACATCCGCAAAAAGCTGGGGGCACGCCCCGGCGAAAACCCGTACATCCTCAATGAACTGGGCGTGGGATACCGCATGTACAGCGAGTAACCCCGCAAGGAGTTGGAGAAAAAGTTTATGACAACCACAAAAAAACGCCACCTGACCCCGGCGCGGATCATTGCGCTGGGCTTTGCAGGGGTCATTCTGCTGGGTTCGCTGCTGCTGATGCTGCCCTGCAGCGTCAAAAAGGACGTGGACCTTGCCTACATCGACGCGCTGTACACCTCCACAAGCGCGGTCTGCGTGACCGGGCTGATTGCGGTGGACGCCGGCGACACCTTCACCCCGGTGGGGCAGTTCATCCTGGGTGCGCTGATCCAGATCGGCGGCCTGGGCGTCACCGCCGTGGGCGCCGGCATCATCCTGCTGATGGGCCGGCGGGTCAACCTGCGCGGGCGCAACCTGGTGCGGGAGGCCATGAACCTGGACTCCGGCCGGGGGGTCGTGCAGTTCGTGCGCAGCATCTTTGCGACCACCCTGCTGTTTGAAGGGCTGGGCGCGCTGCTGAGCCTGATCTCCTTCGCCCGCACCCGCCCGATGCCCGAGGCCATCGGCATCAGCATCTTCCATTCGGTGGCCGCCTTCAACAACTCGGGTTTTGACATCCTGGGCGGCGGCAAGAACCTGATCCCCTACCAGCAGGACGTGCTGCTCAACCTGGTGACCTGCGCGCTGATCATCTTCGGCGGCATCGGTTTCCTGGTCATCCGGGAGATGTGGTCCGTGCGGTTCCGCTGGAAAAAGTTTTCGATGCACACCAAGGTGGTGCTGACCACCACCGCCTTCCTGCTCATCGTCGGCACGCTGCTGCTCAAAGCCACCGAGGACATCACCTGGCTGGGGGCGTTCTTCCACAGCGTGTCCGCCCGTACCGCCGGCTTTTCCACCTACCCGCTGGGGCAGTTTTCCACGGCGGGCCTGCTGGTGCTGATCGTGCTGATGTTCGTGGGCGCCTCGCCGGGGTCCACCGGCGGCGGTATCAAGACCACCACCTTCTTCACCTTGATGCAGGGCATCAAGTCCGCCGCCACCAACCGCAGCGAGAAAGCTTTCCACTACGCCATCCCCCGGGACAGCTTCCGCAAGGCGGCGGTCATCACCCTGCTGGCGCTGGGCGTGGTGGTCACCGGCACCTACCTGATGACCGTCTTTGAGCCCCAGCTGGAACTGCGGGACATCCTGTTCGAAGTGGTCAGCGCCTTCGGCACGGTGGGGCTGTCCACCGGCATCACCGGCGGGCTGACCGTGCCCAGCAAGCTGCTGAGCATCTTCATCATGTACATCGGCCGTCTTGGGCCTTTGACGGTGGCGTCCCTGTGGTACTTCACCCACGGGGAGCGCACCCAGTATGCCGAGGGCAACATCGCCATCGGGTAAGCGAAAATCTGGAGGGAACCACTTATGTTTGGCAAACCGAAAACCGAGAAACTTTCCTATGGCATCGTGGGCCTGGGCCGCTTCGGCTCGGCGCTGGCCACCGAACTGGCCAAAGCCGACGCCGACCTGCTGGTGATCGACCATGACGAGGAGAAGGTCCGCGCCCTGCGGGAGCTGACCGACAACGCCATCGTGGTGCACAGCCTGGACAAAAAGACCCTGGCCGAGACCGGCATCCAGAACTGCGATGTGGCGGTGGTCTGCATCGGCGAGCACATCGAGCCTTCCATCCTGACCACCCTGAACCTGGTGGACCTGGGGGTCAAGAAGGTCATTGCCAAGGCCACCAGCGCCGAGCACGGCGAGATCCTGCGCCGCCTGGGCGCCGAGGTGGTCTACCCCGAGCGGGACATGGCCATCCGGCTGGCCAAACGGCTGGAGAGCACCCGGGTGCTGGACTTCATCCAGCTGAGCGAAAAGATCAACATCACCAAGTTCGCGGTGCCGGACAAGATGGTGGGCTCCACCGTAGCCCAGTCCGAACTGCGCGGCCGGTTCGGGCTGAACATCATCGCCATTGTCAACGGCAAGGATGTGACCGAGAGCGTCCATCCCGACTATGTCTTCCGCAGCGGCGACTGCATGTTTGTTTCGGGCAGTGAGGACAACGTCAACCGCCTGTCCGCCTGGATCGACGGCTGAGCCGGAACCGCTCCCGGCCCGCGCCTGTTCGGGCCGGGCAGTGCCCTGCATAAAAGCAACCCCCGTGCCCTGAGGCACGGGGGTTTTGGTTTGGGACACAGTGCGGGTCAGAAATCCACCTCGGTGTCATAGTAGCAGCACTTGAGGAGCTTTTCCATCTCCTCCTGGCTGGGCTGGCGGGGGTTGGAGCCGGTGCAGGCGTCGCCGATGGCGTTCTTTGCGATCTCGGGCAGGCGGGCGAGGAAGACATCCTCAGGCACAAATCCCTGCTCGCAGGGGTAGCTGTCGGCGCCGTAGAACTTGATGCCGTGGGGGATGTTCAGGTCGTCGTTCATGCCCCGCAGATACTCGATCAGCAGCCGGACCTTCTCGTCGTCATTGGCGCCGCCCAGCTTCATCTCGTCGGCAATGACCCCGTAGCGGGCCTTGGCGGCGGGGTCCTTGGCGTTGAAGGCGATGACCTTGGGCAGATACATGGCGTTGGCCGCGCCGTGGATGATGTGGGCGCCGTAGTCGGCAAAGGCCGCGCCGGTCTTGTGGGCCATGCTGTGGACGATGCCCAGCAGCGCGTTGGAGAAAGCCATGCCGGCCAGGCACTGGGCGTCGTGCATGGCGTCCCGCTTGGCCATATCGCCGTTGTAGCTGCCCACCAGATCGGCCTGGATCATGCGGATCGCAAAGATGGCCAGCGGGTCGGTGTAGGCGCAGTTGGCGGTGGAGACATAGGCTTCGATGGCGTGGGTCATGGCGTCCATGCCGGTGTGGGCCACCAGCTTTTTGGGCATGGTCTCGGCCAGTTCGGGGTCCACGATGGCCACGTCGGGGGTGATCTCAAAGTCCGCGATGGGATACTTGATGCCCTTGTCGTAATCGGTGATGATGGAGAAGGCCGTGACTTCGGTGGCGGTGCCGGAGGTGGAGGAGATGGCGCAGAAGCGGGCCTTCCGGCGCAGTTTGGGGATGCCGAACACCTTGCACATCTCCTCAAAGGTGATGTCGGGGTATTCGTACTTGATCCACATGGCCTTGGCCGCGTCGATGGGCGACCCGCCGCCGATGGCAACGATCCAGTCGGGCTCAAACTCCGCCATGGCGGCTGCGCCGCGCATGACCGTCTCCACCGAAGGGTCGGGCTCGATGCCGTCAAAGATCTTCACTTCCATGCCGGCCTGCTGCAGGTAGCCGACCGCCTTGTCCAAAAAGCCGAACCGCTTCATCGACCCGCCGCCCACGCAGACGATGGCCTTTTTGCCCTCAAAGGTTTTCAGGGCCTCCATTGCGCCTTTGCCGTGGTACAGGTCGCGGGGCAGGGTAAATCTTGCCATGGGAATGACCTCCTTAGATTGGTTGGGAATGGACAGCGCCGGCCGCGGGGCCGGGCGGGCCCGGCTTGCGGGGGCCCTTTTGACATTTTTTATCAATCTGTCCTTGTGACCAGTATACTAAAACCCGGGGCGGGAATCAATGGTCAAACCGGCAAAAAGCAGGCCCGTTTTTCCGGCAAAACGTCAAAACAAAAAACCGCCCCCTGCCGGCGCTGAAACCGGCAGGGGGCGGGGGTCGCTTGATGGGGTCTTACGCGATCAGCCGAAGGGGCGCAGCGCTCAGGCCGCGGCCTTGTTCTTGGCCAGCGAACGCTGGATGAGCTTGACGATCTCCACCACCGGGATGACGACGATGGACAGGCCCAGCGCCACCAGGTATTCGGGCAGGCTGATGGGGGTGAAGCCGAAGGCGTTGGCGATGAAGGGCACTTCCAGCACGAGGGTGGTCAGCACCAGGCTGCCGAGCATGGCGCCCCACAGCACCTTGTTGTGGCCATGCACCTTGAAGATGCTGCCGCGCTGGCTGCGCATGTTGAAGCTGTGGAAGATCTCGCACATGCTCATGGTCAGGAAGGCCATGGTCATGCCGTCGTCGCTGACGCCGCGGGGCATCTCAAAGTAGCCCACTTCCATGCAGTGGCCGATGATATAGGAGGCCAGGGTGATGACCGAGATCAGCAGGCCCTGGTAGGCGATGTCGAAGCCCAGCCCGCCGGCAAAGATGCCGTCCTTCGAGTTGCGGGGCTTGCGCTTCATGATGTCGGCCTCGCCCTGCTCCATGCCCAGCGCCAGCGCGGGGAAGCAGTCGGTGATCAGGTTGATGAACAGCAGGTGGACGGGGTTCAGCAGGGTGAAGCCCAGCAGGGTGGCGCAGAACACGCCCAGCACCTCGCTCATGTTGGAGGCCAGCAGGAACTGGATGGCCTTGCGGATGTTGGCGTAGATGCGGCGGCCTTCCTCCACAGCGCCCACGATGGTGGCAAAGTTGTCGTCGGCCAGCACCATGTCGGCCACGTTCTTGGTGACGTCGGTGCCGGTGATGCCCATGCCCACGCCGATGTCGGCGGACTTGATGGAGGGCGCGTCGTTGACGCCGTCGCCGGTCATGGCGGTGATGGCGCCGCGCTTCTTCCAGGCGGTGACGATGCGGACCTTGTGCTCGGGCTGCACGCGGGCGTAGACGCCGTACTTGGTGATGGCGTCGGCCAGTTCCTCATCGCTGAAGTCGTCCAGCTGGGAGCCGGTGATGGCTTCGTCCGGGCTGTGGATGATGCCCAGCTCGGTGGCGATGGCCACGGCGGTGTCCTTGTGGTCGCCGGTGATCATGACCGGGCGGATGCCGGCTTCACGGCATTCCACGATGGCGGGCTTGACCTCCGGGCGGACCGGGTCGATCATGCCGGTCAGGCCGATGAAGCACAGATCCTGTTCCAGGAAGGCGGCCTCATCGCTTTCGGGGCGGCTGGTCCACTTGCGCATCGAGGCGGCCAGCACCCGCAGGGCCTTGTCGGCCATGGCCTTGTTGGCGGCCAGGATCTCGGCCCGCTTGGCGTCGGTCATGGGCTGGGCCTTGGCGCCGTCCCAGTAGGTGGTGCAGCGCTTGAGCACCTCGTCCGGGGCGCCCTTGGTGTACTGGATGAAGCCTTCGCCCACCGCGTGGACGGTGGACATCATCTTGCGGGAGGAGTCGAAGGGCGCCTCATCCACACGGGGCTGGGCGGCCTCCAGGTCGGGCTTTTTCAGCGAGACGCTGGCGGCGTAGTTGACCAGGGCGGCCTCGGTGGGTTCGCCGGTGGCGCCGTTTTCGCCGTATTCCGCGTCGGAGCACAGGGCCATGGCGGTGGCCAGCAGCTTTTCTTCGCCCACATGCTCCACCACGGTCATCTTGTTCTGGGTCAGGGTACCCGTCTTATCCGAGCAGATGACCTGGGCGCAGCCCAGCGTTTCCACGGCGGTGAGCCGGCGGATGACCGCATTGCGCTTGGACATGTTGGTGACGCCGATGGACAGCACCACGGTGACGACGGTGGCCAGACCTTCGGGGATAGCGGCCACGGCCAGCGAGACGGCGACCATGAAGGTGTCCAGAACGGTCTGGGCGCTGAATTCGCCGGCGGTGATGAGGTTGAAGACGAAGATGAAGACGCAGATGCCCAGCACCAGCTTGGTCAGCACCTTGCCCAGGTCGTTGAGCTTGCGCTGCAGCGGGGTCTGCTCTTCCTCGGTGGCGGCCAGGGCGCCGGCGATCTTGCCCATCTCGGTGTCCATGCCGGTGCCGGTGATGACCATGCGGCCGCGGCCGTAGACGACGGTGGAGCCCATATAGGCCATGTTCTTGCGGTCGCCCAGCGGCACGTCCTTGCCGTCCGCCGGGGCGGTGAGGGCCTCGATGGCCTTGGTGACCGGCACGCTCTCGCCGGTCAGCGCCGCTTCCTCGATCTTGAGGCTGGCGCTTTCCAGCAGGCGGCCGTCGGCGGGCACGGCGTCGCCGGCTTCCAGCACCACCACGTCGCCGGGGACGATCTCGGCGCTGGGCAGGCTGACCGTCTTGCCGTCACGCAGCACCTTGCTGGTGGCGGCGGTCATGGTCTGCAGTGCTTCGATGGCGGCTTCGGCCTTGCTTTCCTGGAAGACGCCCAGCACCGCGTTGAGCAGCACGACGATCAGGATGATGAACACTTCGGCCAGGCTCTCGCCGCTGATGACGCTGGTCACGGCGGACACCGCGGCCGCGCACATCAGGATGATGAGCATGGGGTCTTTCAGCTGGTCGATGAAACGTTCCAGCAGGGTGGCCTTCCTGGCCTCCTTGAGTTTGTTGGGGCCGTACTGCTCCAGCCGCTTGCCGGCCTCCTGGCCGGTCAGGCCGCCGGGGTCGGACTGCTGTTCGCGCAGTACGTCCTCTGCGGACAGTTCATAACTTTTCACGCGGGACTCTCCTTTCCTTTTGCCTGCCGCCGGCGGGGGTCGCCGGTCTGCGCAGTTCAGATACTCCTATTATATATAAAAAAGACTCACACGCCAAGCATTTTTAATGCAAAAACGTGTGAGTCTCATTCCTTCAGGCAAATCCTGTGGCGGCACCGGGCAAACTGCCGGGATGACGACGCCGCCGACCCCCCTGCGGGGGCGGAACTACTCCCTCAAACATATCAGGTTGTCCGGGCGGGCTCAGAATACGCCCAGGCCCTCCAGCAGGATCTTCAGGCCCATCAGCACCAGCACCGCGCCGCCCGCCCGCTCCGCCAGCGCCGTGAAGCGGACGCCGAACAGGTTGCCCACCTTGACCCCGATGGCCGAGAACAGGCAGGTGGTGACCCCGATGAGCCCCACCGCCGGCAGGATCTGCACCTGCATGGCCGCAAAGCTGACGCCGGCGGCCAGCGCGTCGATGGAGGTGGCCAGGGCCAGCGGCAGCATCGCTTTGGGGGAAAAGTCCGGGTCGGGGGCTTCCTCCTCCCCGCCGAAACTTTCCCGCAGCATGTTGACGCCGATGAAGGCCAGCAGCGCAAAGGCCACCCAATGGCTGAACCGGCCGATCAGGCCGGCGAACCCGGCCCCCAGCAGGTAGCCCAGCAGCGGCATCAGCGCCTGGAAGGCGCCGAACCACACCCCGCAGGCCAGCGCGTGGCGCGGCTGCATCCGCTGTACCGACAGCCCCTTGCAGATGGACACCGCGAAAGCGTCCATCGAAAGGCCCAGGGCGATCAGGAAAAGGTCCAGAAACGACATAATGAAGCACGCTCCCCTGCTTTTGTAGGGCCTGCGACGTGCGCGGCGGACAAAACAATAGCGAGACCCACCACGCCCGCAGGCGATGATAAGTCTCGCTGTTTCATCTAAAGCCAGGGTTGCCCCAGTATGTTGGCCTTATCACGCAAGCCGCAACGGCCTGCGCCAGCTACTCCCTTACTGTATGGAAGAGGATACCACACCCCGGGGCAGTTAGTCAATGCTAATTGTCCGACGCCGGGCAAATTTCCGCCCCGGGGCCATAGCGCAGGATGTAGCGGCGGATGTCGTCAAAAATCGGCATCAGGGCATTGCCCCGCGGGGTAAGGCTGTACTCCACCCGGGGCGGCACCTCGCCGTAGTCCCGCCGGGCCACCAGCCCGTCGGCGGTCAGCTCCTTGAGCTGGTTGGAGAGCATCTTGTGGGTGACGTTGCCCAGCAGCCCCCGCAGTTCGCCGTAGCGCAGCGTGCCGTGGGCCCCCACCATGAACAGGATGCGCAGCTTCCATTTGCCGCTGAGCTGGTCCATCACCTGTTCCATCTTGTCGCAGCCCACATCGGCGTACCGGCAGTTGCAGCCGGGGTGCGGGGTCATCATGGGGGGCCTCCTTTCCGGCCGGGGCCGGTATCTTTTTGGTAAGTACTTGTCATTTTGGGAAATCAGGTTACAATAAGGGTAACACAAAACCAAGGTTGCCGCAAGCCCCCGGATGCGGTACAATAAGACCGGGCCTTGCCCGCGTCAGAGCGTGCCGAGAAACTCGACACGCTCCACAAGGGGCAACAGCCGCGCACGGCAATTGCCTAACGCGGCTGTTTCCCCTTGTGTATCCCCTTCGACAAAATTTTACGCCAAATCGCGCACTCGTCACTTCGTTCCTCGCACACAATTTGGCGTAAAATTTCCCTGGCGGTGTCGCCGTCGTCGGCGCATGTCCGCCGACGGCGACAGATTTTATAATACTTTTCGACAGTCTGGAGGTTTATGGATATGGAACTGCAAGATCTGTTTTCCTTCCTGGCGGCGGGGGTATCCCCCTTCCACGCGGCGGCCGAGGCCGCCCGCCTGCTGGACGCCGCCGGCTACACCCGGCTGGAGGAAGCCGACTACTGGAACCTGGAGGCCGGCCGCGGCTACTATGTCACCCGCAACAACAGCGCGGTGGTGGCCTGGCGGGTGCCGGACCACGGCATCGGCGGCTGGCGGATCACAGCCAGCCACGGGGACTCCCCCACCTGGAAGATCAAGAACGACGGGGTGAGCGCCGCCGGCTGCACCCGGGGGGGGGGCGGGGGCGGGGGGGGGGGTGTGGGGGGGGGCCGCGCGCCGCAGGGGGGCGGGGGGGGGGGGGGGGGGGGGGGGGCTACGGCGGCATGAACATGGCCACCTGGCTGGACCGGCCGCTGTCGGCGGCGGGGCGGGTGCTGGTGCGCGGGGCGGACGGCGAACTGCAGCCCCGGCTGGTCCACTTTGACCGGGACCTGCTGGTGATCCCCTCGCTGGCGCCCCACATGGACCGGGCGGTGAACGACGGCCACAAGTACAACCCCCAGCTGGACATGCAGCCGCTGTACGGCCCCGAGGGCTGCCGCCCGCTGGGCGCGCTGGTGGCCGAAGCGCTGGGCGTGGCCGAGGAGGCGATCGTGGACTGGGACCTGACGCTGTATGTGCGCCAGGCGCCCACCGTCATCGGGCCGGAGGGGGAGTATTTCCTGGCGCCGCGCATCGACGACCTGGAATGCGCCGCCGCCACCCTGTACGCCTTTCTGGAGGCCGCGCCCCGGGCGGACAGCGGCTGCGCCCCGGTGTGGGCGATGCTGGACAATGAGGAGGTGGGCAGCGGCACCCGCCAGGGCGCCCACAGCCTGTTTTTGCGGGATACGCTGGACCGGGTGCTGGGGGCGGTGGCCCACAGCAGCCAGGGGATGCAGCGGGCGCTGGCCAACAGCTTTGTGCTGAGCGCCGACAACGCCCACGCCCAGCACCCCAATTTTGCCGACAAGGCCGACCCGGCCAACCCGGTGCGGATGGGCGGCGGCCTGGTGCTGAAGGTGAACGCCAGCCAGAAATACACCACCAACGGCCTGTCCGGCGCACTGCTGCGGGAGATCTGCCGCCAGGCCGGGGTGCCGGTGCAGCTGTTTGCCAACCGGGCCGACCTGCCCGGCGGCAGCACGCTGGGCAACCTGCTGAGCCAGAGCCTGCCGGTGCCGATGGCGGACATCGGCCTGGCCCAGCTGGCGATGCACAGCGCGGTGGAGACCGCCGCCACCGCCGACGCCCGGGCCATGGTACAGGCGGCGGCCGCCTTTTACCGGGCCCGGCTGCGCTGCCTGGGCGACGGCCACTATACGCTGGAGAGCCCCCAATGACGGTGGGCCGCTATGCCCCCAGCCCCAGCGGGCGGATGCACCTGGGCAACCTGTGCTGCTGCCTGCTGGCCTGGCTGTCGGCCAAAAGCAGGGGAGGCAGGGTGATTTTGCGCATC
>ERZ1090865.1493-NODE-1494-length-11518-cov-6.537992_pt1 | contig 11518 bp, 5 predicted proteins | sample MGYA00478478_ERZ1090865 | MGnify/ENA primary metagenome ERZ1090865 (study PRJEB33644, sample SAMEA5815715) | chicken gut metagenome | biome: Chicken; feature: Gastrointestinal Tract; material: Caecum | place: Ireland | collected 2019-01-01 | study: A study of the... | reverse complement strand
GGGAAATATATTTAGCAACACAATTATTCTCTTGTTTTTTATAAAACTTAAATGCTATTAAAATCCAATTCTCCATAATTTATTCCTTTTTACTTCCCAACATGTTTAGTTACAGACACTGTCCCCCTTGTTCCGTGCAATGGTTCGTATCCACCGCTTCCGCTATCGAAAAATCCAGTAACCTTGTGGTTTCTGGATTTTTCTTTTTTCTGCTCCCAAACCACCCACTTTTCAGCTGTTCTTTCCATAACTTCGGAAAGAACAGCTTTTCTCTTTTCCCGCCGTTTTCAATGGTTGTCTTTTCTTATTCTACGGTTGACTTGCGCTTAATTCTGATTGCCTTTCGATGATTTGAATAAGAACACCAAACCAAACTCTCTTCTGAGGAAACTTTTGAAAATAGCAAAACATGCCTGCTGATACCGGCAGGTATGTTTTTTATATCTCAAATTGTTCCTTTTTCATCATAAATCAACAAAAAACATTGCGTCAATATATGGCTTATAGTATAATTAATCTGTATTGGTGTATCCATCTAAAAGCACGGGAACAAATTGGATTCAATTATCGAACGCCGGTTTTCCACGACAAAATTTGTAAACGGCTCATTATCAGCCGTATTCCCGTCCTCGCTTGGATAGACAAAAGAGAAATGCCCGCCACGGTGGAACAAATGGAGAAGTTCAAAGCGAAGGCAGGGAAAAAACTGGCACCTATCTCTAAGCTTTTTACAAATAATAGAGGAATAAGAACCAGTAATCATAAAATTAATATATAGTGTAATTATAGAAAAGATGAGGAATTGCAATGGCAATCAGTAAAAAACTTGAAATGATCTATCACAATGGACAGCCCGACGGCATTCGTTCTATTCGGCGAAATCTTTCTACTATGACGACCTATGTCATTCCAAGGCCGTTACTTTCAGAAGCCAAAAATATCTCCGGTATCACTCGCCCGGGAATATACTATCTGATCAATGAGAACGACGGAAATAAAATTGTACAGCTTTATATTGGGCAAACGCGCAACGGCATTACCAGGCTTGATGATCATAATCGTTCCAAAGATTTTTGGAATAAAGCGATTATGTTTCTAGCCGACAGTAAAACGTTCACGCTGGATATGATCAGCGGCCTTGAAAAGTTTGCGATCACAAAGGCGCAGGAATCCAAACGGTATAAGGTTGAAAACAACGTCGTGCCGAAATATGAGATTGATGAGTACGATCTTGCGGCAGTTGAGGAAATCTACGATGAAATCCAGTTCATTATGGCAACACAAGGCTACAAGATGAACGATGCAAAAAGTTCATTAAATGAAGCAGATATGTTACATACGACGCGTAGCGGCATTACGGCATTCGGGACATATGACGGTGAAAAGTTTGATGTGCTGGAAGGTTCGCAAATCAATATTGATAAACCCGTACATCTGCAAAAGTATAACTGGCAAAGAGAAAAACTTATTTCGCAGCAATCCATTGTAAATGTTGACGGTAAATATATTTTAAAAGTAACATTAGACTTTAAAACACCCAGCGGAGCCAGTGATTTTGTCCTCGGCGGTTCTACAAATGGCTGGATCGAGTGGAAAAATAAAGACGGAAAAACTTTGGATGAGCTGTATAGGAAATAGGAGGAATAGAACCTATGAAATCCAACTTTGAATTTCTAAATAGGTATTGGCCTGTACTGGCTCAATTAGGCGCTAATGCTGAAAACTATTTGTATTCTGATCCCAATGTGTGTATCTGTAAGCTTGGAATGTTTGCCGAACGCCTTGTTCAGGAAATCTTGGTATTTGAGCACATCGCTGAACCGCAAACGGATAATACACATGCTGCCCGCATTCGCTTGCTGAAGCGTTCCGGCCTCCTTCCGCGTGAGATTGATAATACTCTCTATGTGCTCCGTAAGACACGCAATTCCGCAGTGCACACGGGAACGGATTCCATCGAAGAAGCAAAAACACTTCTTTCCATGACATATAATTTAGCGGTTTGGTTTATGGAGACCTATGGAGACTGGGAATATCGTGCCGAAAATTTTGTTATGCCCGAAGAAGTGCATCAGGCAGATTTAAAAGCTGTAATAGAAGACCAGGAAAAAAAGATTGCCGAGCTGTCAAAAGAACTTGCACAGGTAAAAACAGCAGTTTCTGGTACAACACTTGAAGAGCGAGCAAAGCGCGCTGAGACGGTTTCTTCTATGATGCAGTGGAACGAAGCGCAAACACGTTGCCTGATTGACGAGCAGCTTCGTAAGGCTGGCTGGGAAGCGGATACCGCCAACTTGCGTTACAGCAAGGGCACTCGCCCTGCAAAAGGCAGAAATATCGCCATCAGCGAATGGCCCACGAATTCCGCTTTCTATCAACATGGCTATGCCGATTATGCATTCTTCATCGGGGAAAAACTTGTCGCTTTGATGGACGCCAAGAAAATGTCTGAAGATGTGGCGGCGACGATTGATGTGCAGGTAAAAGACTATGCAACACATATAAAAGAAGAACATTCAAAGTTTATTATAGATTCCTGGGGCGATTATCAAGTGCCGTTCCTGTTTGCTTCAAACGGCAGAGCTTATTTGGAACAGCTTCGGACGAAATCCGGTATATGGTTTTTAGACGCTCGAAAATCATCGAACCAGTCTTATCCAATCCGAAATTGGTTCAGCCCGAGCGATCTGGAAGAAAAATTAAGTCAAGATATTGATAAGGCAAACGAAACCTTAGCGACTTATAATGATTCTTTTATGGAAGACCCTACCGGTCTGAATTTGCGTGATTACCAGATCAAAGCTATCAATAAAGCAACCGAAGCAATTATCAGCGGAAAACGCACCGCTTTGCTTGCAATGGCAACCGGTACCGGCAAAACCCGTACTGTGCTCGGTCTGATTTACAAAATGCTTGAATCCAAACGATTTAAACGAATTCTGTTCCTTGTTGACCGTGTGTCCCTCGGGGAGCAGGCAATGGACACCTTCAAAGATGTCAAACTGAAAGATTTAATGACTTTGGATGAAATTTATGAAATTAAAGATATTGATGACAACGAAATCAATCTGGAAACCAAAGTCAGCGTTTCAACCGTACAGGGATTGTTACGGCGAACCATTCTGTCCGAAACACCTGATTTAATGCCGGGCGCTTTTGATTTGATTATCGTCGACGAAGCGCACAGAGGATATATTCTCGACAGAGAAATGACCGAGGAAGAAATTCTCTACGATAATCAAAATGATTATATGAGCAAATACAAGCAGGTCATCGAGTATTTTGATGCGGTGAAAGTGGCTTTAACCGCTACCCCGGCCCTGCACACCACCGAAATTTTCGGCGAGCCGATTTTTACATACAGCTATCGGGAAGCCGTGATTGACGGCTGGCTTGTCGACCACGACCCGCCTTATATTATCAATACGGATTTCATCGAAAATAAGGCAAAATTCAAAAAAGGCGAAACGCTTGCGCAGTATGACCCTAATACCAACGAGCTGATTAACGGTGCGGCTTTGCAGGACGAGCTGGATTTTGATGTTTCGGAATTTAACAGAAAAATCGTTCTTCCCGATCACACACGCAAGGTTTTAGAAGAAATATCCAACCACCTGAATCCCGAAAGCGGCGAAAAGACACTGATTTTTGCTGTGAACGATAACCACGCCGATTGCATTGTTGATACTCTTCGTGAGATTTATAAGCCCTACGGTATCTCTAATGAAGCGATTATGAAAATCACAGGCAAAACCGCCGGCGGGAACAAAAAGAAGATTTTGCAGGTAATCAAACAGTTTAAAAATAATCAATACCCCAATATTGCCGTGACGGTTGATTTGCTGACAACCGGTATTGACGTTCCGTCTATTTGCAACCTTGTATTTATGCGGAAGATTAACAGCCGTATTCTGTTCGAACAGATGCTCGGTCGCGCAACCCGTCTTTGCCCTGAAATCGGCAAAACCCATTTTAATATTTTCGACGCCGTGCGAGTTTATGAGGATTTAGACTCCACTTCCGGAATGAAATCGGTTTCCGTAAGCAAAACATTGCCGGAACTGCTCGAAGATCTTTTCCGCGACAGCGAAGAAAATAAACAGCCGGTTAAAGACCGCATTCTTGCACGGCTTCAGCGCAAAAACAATGCACTTGCATCAGAGCAAAAATATGATATTTCCGAGCGATTGGGCGGTATTGACCTGAAAACCTATGTGCACAAGCTGAAATCCTGTACACAAGATACGTTTATTGAAACCTGCAAAAAAGATAAAGACTTTTTGCTGTGGGTGGATTCGCTGAAAGGTAAGAAAACAGGTTATTTCTATTCTGAAAAAGAAGATACCTTGAAAGAAACAACCCGTGGCTACGGCAATACGGACAAGCCGGAAGATTATCTGGATGCATTTGCGAAATATGTCAACGAAAATAAAGACAAGATTGAAGCCATCCGAATAGCCTGTACCAAACCAAGCGATATGACAAGAGCACAGCTCAAAGAGCTGAAACTCGCGTTGGATAAAGAGAATTTTACGGAAACCGGCCTGAACGAAGCCACCAGCGCCGTTACCAATGCACACATTGTGGCGGATATTATTGCCCACGTTCGCAAGGCGGTGCTGAAAACGCCGCTGTTTAACCACGATGAGCGTGTTGAGGCTGCTTTTGCTAAGCTGATTGCCGCACATCATTTCAACAAAATTCAGCTTGATCTCTTGGAAAAAATCAAAACCTATATGCTCCACGAAAGCATTTTGAATACGGAAACCTTTGAAGCTCCGGCATTTAAGATGGAGGGTGGTTTTGCCCGTTTCAACAAGAAATTCGGTGGGATGCTTATGGATATTATCCGAGAAATTAACACTTATATTTATGAAGGAGCCGCATAATGAGCACAATCGATATTGTTCAAAAACTTTGGAATCTTTGCAACGTCCTGCGTGATGACGGAATTACCTACCACCAGTATGTTACAGAGCTCACCTATATTCTTTTCCTGAAAATGCTGGATGAAACCGGCGAAGAAAATACCCTGAAAGCCGATGTGTTGAAAGCATATCAAAAATCTTTGGAACAGTATGCCCGCAAAAAAGGCAAAACGGTGGAACAACTGACCGAAGAAGAAAAGGAATCCAGAAAGCCCCTGCTTTACAACTACTCTTGGGAATACCTCACCACATTGGAAGGCATTGAGCTGAAAAACTACTATATGAAACTGCTTTCCGAACTGGGAAATACCGGTATCCCCAAAATCAGCGATATCTATGCAAAAGCGGTTTCCAGCATTGAAGAACCGAAAAACCTGCAGAAAATCATTTCCGAAATCAACAAGCTTGATTGGTATGAAGCAAAGCAGGAGGGGCTCGGCGACCTTTACGAAGGCTTGCTGCAAAAGAATGCCGATGAGAAAAAGTCCGGGGCAGGGCAGTATTTCACGCCCCGAGTGCTTATTGATGTGATGACGGATTTGATTTCCCCGAAACTCGGCGAAAAATGCTTCGACCCCGCCTGTGGCACTTTCGGCTTTATGATTTCTGCTTATGAACACGAAAAAAGCGGGATTGATCTTTTTTCGCTTTCTGATACGGAAATGCGAAGTTTTGAAGACGCCTTCTATGGCGTGGAACTGGTGCACGACGCCCACCGCTTGGCGCTTATGAACGCCTATCTCCACAATGTTCCGGCGCACATTTTCTGTGAAGACTCTTTGGCCTCGGGCGCCAAAAGGCTGAAAGGTTTTGACGTAATCTTGACCAATCCGCCCTTCGGAACTAAAAAAGGCGGTGAGCGCGCCTCCCGTGACGATATCTCGTTCCAGACCTCTAACAAACAGCTGAACTTCTTACAGGTGATTTACCGCAGTTTGAAAGCGGACGGCAGCGCCCGCTGTGCGGTTGTTTTGCCGGATAATGTGCTGTTTGCCGACGGCGACGGCGCAAATGTGCGCAGAGAGCTGATGGACTTTTGCAATCTTCATACGATTCTCCGCCTGCCTACCGGCATTTTCTATGCGCAGGGGGTCAAAACTAATGTGCTTTTCTTCACCCGCGGCAAAACCGAAAAAGACAACACCAAAGAGGTTTGGTTCTATGATTTGCGTACCAATATGCCCTCTTTCGGCAAGACGACGCCGCTGAAAAAAGAGCATTTCACTGATTTTGTAAAAGCTTATACCGCCGAAGAACGCCACGCTGTGGACGACGACCGCTTCAGCGTATTTACAAGGGAACAAATTGCCGAAAAAGGCGATACCCTTGACCTTGGCTTAATTCGAGACGATTCCGTTTTGGATTATAACGACCTGCCCGACCCGGCGGACAGCGCTGAGGAAGCCGCCGCCAACCTGGAAGAAGCGGTTGACCTGCTGAAAAGCGTGGTGAAAGAACTGCGGGCGCTGGAGGTGCAGGACTGATGGCACGAAAAACACTGGGTGATGTTGCAGATTATATTAACGGTAGAGCATTTAAGCCAATAGAGTGGGAAACCACTGGAAAACCTATTATTCGGATTCAAAACTTAACAAACTCCTCAACAGAAATCAATCGAACAACCAAAACTTTTGAAGAAAAATACTCGGTTAGAGCTGGTGACCTGCTATTTGCCTGGTCAGCTTCATTAGGGGCGTATATTTGGAACGGCGAGGATGGATGGCTTAATCAGCATATCTTTAAAGTAATTCCCAAGAAAGACATCAGCAAAAAATATCTTTACTATTATTTGCTCCATGTTGTAGATCAACTATATGCCAAAGCACACGGTTCCGGAATGGTACATATTACAATAAAGCCTTTTAAGGCAACGACAATTCCTCTCCCACCTCTCCCCGAACAACAGCGCATTGTTGACCGCATTGAAAGCCTGTTTGCCAAACTGGACGAGGCAAAGCAAAAGGCGCAGGATGCACTGGATAGCTTTGAACCCCGCAAAGCCGCCATCCTCCATAAAGCCTTTACCGGCGAACTTACCGCCCAGTGGAGAAAAGAACACGGTGTGGGGATGGAGAGTTGGAAAAAGAAAACAATAGACGATGTATTTTTTGTTTTTTCCGGAAAAGGCTTTAAAGAAAAAGAGTATTCTTCAAATGGAATAAAGCTACTTAGAATTTCAAATGTGACATATGATTCTTTGATTTGGGATGATACAAAATACCTTCCGACTGAGTATGAAAAAATCGTGCCGGAGCTTTTATTAAATCCAACGGATATCGTACTTGCGCTAAATAGGCCAATAACAAATGGGAAATTAAAAATAAGTGTGATGAATAACAATGAACCTGTTATACTCTACCAAAGAGTTGCGTGCTTGAGAATGAGGGAAAGTTATTGTGTGGATTTTTTGCGGTTCGCATTGGAAAGCAGAGCGTTCTTATATCAAATTCAGAATAATCTACAAGGATCTGACCAGCCATATATTAACTTACCTCCATTAAAAAAATTGACTTTACAGATATGCTCTTCAGATGAACAAACCGAAGTTGTCCGCATCCTTGACGATTTCCTCGCCAAAGAACAGCAGGCCAAAGAAGCCGCCGAAAGGGTGCTGGAGCAAATCGACCTCATGAAAAAATCCATACTTGCCCGAGCTTTTCGCGGCGAGCTCGGCACCAACGACCCTGCTGAAGAAAGCGCAGTGGAGTTGGTAAAAAAATAATTTTATAAATAGAATAAATGTTTTAACTTATTAAGGAGGGAAACGTGTGATTTCACAAGAACAGTTAATTAGAAATTTCACTGTAATGGAAAACGGTGAAGTTGACTTTTTTCTCGGGGCTGGTGCGTCTGTAAACTCAGGGATACCAACCGGAGAAGATTTAACATGGTTTTTCAAAAGGGAAATATACTGCCTTGAGAATCGCATTTCCACCGAAAAATTTAAAGATTTAAAACTACCATCTACACAAAAATTGCTTCAAGATTATTTTGATAAAAAAGGCGGTTATCCTCCAAGATACGCACCAAATGAATACTCTTTTTATTTTCAAGAATGTTATAACTCTTACATTGCGCGTAAGCGTTTTATAGAATCAAAAGTTACTAGACATAATCCCTCCTTAGGATATTTATGCTTGGCAGATATGATGATTAAAAATAAGATTACAAGAGTATGGACAACAAATTTTGATTCTTTAACAGAAACAGCCATTAGCATCATAGATCCACAGCAAGAACTTTTGATATGCAGTTCAACCAATTCGGATAGCATCAAAAACTTCAACCCAACATATCCTAACATATGCAAATTACACGGCGATTTCCGGTATGATAATTTACAAAATACAGACGATGAATTAAAGGCGTTGGAAAATGCTCTGCAAGATCATTGGCTTCATTGTCTGAAAAATAGGAGCCTTATTGCAATAGGTTATTCCGGCAACGATGAATCTATTATGTCTTTTTTTGAAAAATATATTGCTGATCCAGATTTCATTTCTAAGGGTTTATATTGGACAACCTTGAAGGGACATTCTATATCTAATCGCGTTTCTGCTCTCATTGAAACAGCGAAAGCAAAAGGTAAAATTGCTGATGTTGTTGAAATCAATAGTTTTGATAGTTTTTTATATGCAACTTATAAATCGCTGGGATTTTCAAACAGGTTTATTGAAGAAAGAAGTACCGACATAAAAGCAAGCTCTGAGCTATTCTTTTTGGGTAATCGTATCAAGGAATTCATAAAGCTAAATGCATTTAAAGCTGATTCTGTTCCACAATGTAACTGTTTTAAAACAGATATTACCAGTTGGGCAGAACTAAAAGAAATTGTTAATCCACATGAATTTATTGCGTCATTGTATAATGGACAAATATACTCTTTTGAGTCTTCTGAAAGACTAATTTCAACTTTTGGCAGCCATATTAAGTCAGATATTATATCAACGTTTCCAGAAAAGAGATTATTGAAAAAGTCGGATTCCGTGTACACGGGTATGTTATACGACCTTATAAAAAACAATATGCTTAATCGAGGTTTCCCATGTTGCAAGCGCAATAAATATTATGACACGAAAACGAGGAAGCTAGATAAAGGTTATCTGATTTTTGACGCTATCGAAATGTCAATCGAATATTTAGCAGGAGACTTTTATCTATTTCTCTTACCATCTGTACATATATTGAAAGAAAATGGGGACGAAGTTTCCAACGATGAATATAAAATTCAAGCTAACCGGATATTGTCAAAAACTTATAATAAACAATATAACGAAAAACTTCGTAACTGGCAGGGGTTATTATCAAATAATAGATCAATATCTTTTGCAAATGATGGTTTTCAATTAAAGTTTATGTTTATCCCCTTAAGTTCGGGTGGCGATAACCGAGAAAAAGACTGGATTGAACTGAACGCATATGCATATAGCGAGCCAATCATGTGTTTTTCAGACACTGATATGTCTCATGCATCAACAAATCAGTTGTTAGGGCTTTCGCAATATGGACCTTTAGATTGTTCATATATCAATGATTCTCGACTTCAAAGGCCTATACAATTAGCTTTGTTTTCGCCTAAGGAACATCTTTCTAAAATAATCAAACATTTAAAAAAGCTCAATAATTCATTTAAAACAAATGGCAAAGATAAGTTTTTACAAGACTATGATGGATTTGAAAAGATATATCGGAGGAAACTTCTAATTCCGAGCGATGAGGATCCGGTTCTATGCATAACCTATCCTACTAAAGCAACCGAGCAACTCACAATTCAGGATTTCGCAGCTTTTATTAAGAGGGGAATTGACCGTTCAGCTACAAACGCATTAAATTTCGATGTTATGGTTATTTATATACCAGCATCTTTTGCACGTTTTAGAGAAGCTCCAGATAGTTTAGACGATTACAATTTGCACGATGCGATTAAACTTTACGCAGCAGACAAAGGCATTAGTGTTCAGTTTATAGAAGAACGATCAACTACTGCTTATGATATTTGTAAAGTCCTTTGGGGACTCTCAACAAGTCTTTACGCTAAATCGCAAGGGGCGTTATGGCATCCTAAATCAATTTCAGACAATACTGCGTACATAGGCATTGGATATGCAAGGTCAGAAAATCAGGGTATCTGTATTGGTTGTAGTCAATTGTTTGATTCTACTGGAACAGGAATTCGCATGATTTTGAAAAAAATTAAAAATCCTCGATATTTCCAAAAAACAAATCCATATATGGATAGAAATGAAGCTCGTGAAATGATGATAGAGTTACGAGAAAGCTATTATCATTGCTGTCCTGCAGCTAAACTAAATCGTGTGGTAATTCACAAAACAACACCTTTTATGAAAGAAGAGATTATTGGAATAACACAGGCTTTTGAAGGAGTTGATGTTGAACTATTACAGATTCAAGAGTACTCTCCATGGAGAGCTATCCGCTTTGGAATGCAAGCACAAAAACAAGCAGATAATTATGCTGTAAAAAGAGGAACTGTGATCCCCATCACAAGAAATAGTTTTTTAATTTGGACACATGGGTCACTTATGATTCCTGAATGGACGGGCCATGGTAATTATTTTAAAGGAGGACGAGGCGTTCCGTCACCACTGGTTGTCAAACGATTTTGGGGGCAATCGGAAGGTAGCGTGTTAGCAGAGGAAATTCTAATGCTGACTAAAATGAATTGGAATAGCGGAGATTGTTTGTATAAGACACTACCTGTTACGCTCGATTTTGCTAAAGTCCTGTCGAGAATGTCTAAGCAAAATGAAGTACTTTTTGACAAGTCCTATGATTTTAGGTACTTTATGTAAAACATTTTCCGATTTTTTCAATCATTTATCATAACACAAATATTTTCAATTTTAAGCACAACATAATTGAAAAGTTATTAAAAAAAAGATATAATATATACAGGCGTGCAGCAAGATTTTGTGCTTGTGTTTCGCAAGCGTTGACTAAAATGTCAGGGAGTTTGCCTCACTGTCGCTTTTCTAGGCAGTATTTATTGCTGTTTAATTTTCTTGCTACTATTGCATAATGAGTTGCTGCACGCTTTTTCTTTTCTGAGGTAAGAAGAAAATGAGGCTTAACGAAATACAGACGCGTAATCAACTTGCAGACTTTTTAGGAATACAGAGAAAAACATTAACATACGTTCTTTTTGAAGCAAGAGTGAAATCTTTCTATTCTTCATTTGACATACCTAAAAAAGATGGCACTATGCGTCACATTTGTGCTCCTTTGGGAGTTTTAAAAGTTATACAGCGCAAATTAGCAAAAGCCTTATATGAATATCAGGTGTTAGTTCGTAAAGAAAATGGTATCAAAGCCAATATTTCTTACGCCTTTGAGAAAAACAAGGGTATTATTTTAAATGCCAAAATTCATAAAAATAAGCGATACGTTTTTTGTGTTGATTTAAATGATTTTTTTAATACGTTTCACTTTGGGCGGGTCTTGGGGTATTTTTTATCAAACAGATACTTTAATTTGCCTAAAGAAGTTGCTGTAACTATTGCTCAGATTGCATGTTATAACGGCTGTCTCTTATACACATCTCCGAGCCCACGAGACCCTAAGACATCTCG
>ERZ1090865.1489-NODE-1490-length-11539-cov-4.375044_pt1 | contig 11539 bp, 9 predicted proteins | sample MGYA00478478_ERZ1090865 | MGnify/ENA primary metagenome ERZ1090865 (study PRJEB33644, sample SAMEA5815715) | chicken gut metagenome | biome: Chicken; feature: Gastrointestinal Tract; material: Caecum | place: Ireland | collected 2019-01-01 | study: A study of the... | reverse complement strand
TCGACACAGCAAAGGTAGAGGATATCCGCAAGGCAAATGATATGGGAGTGATCTGCGGCGTTACGACCAACCCGTCCCTGATCGCGAAAGAGGGACGTAACTTCGAGGAGGTCATCAAAGAGATCACCACGATTGTTGACGGACCGATCAGCGGAGAAGTGAAAGCTACTACCACAGACGCTGAGGGCATGATCAAAGAAGGTCGTGAGATCGCGAAGATCCACCCGAACATGGTCGTAAAAATCCCGATGACCGTAGAAGGACTGAAGGCAGTCAAAGTACTGTCCGCAGAGGGGATCAAGACCAATGTGACGCTGATCTTCACCGCAAACCAGGCGCTTCTGGCAGCGCGTGCAGGTGCAACGTATGTATCTCCGTTCCTGGGACGTCTGGACGACATCAGTGTGCGCGGCGTGGATCTGATCCGCGAGATCGCAGAGATCTTTGACGTGGCCGGCGACATCGACACCCAGATCATCGCTGCAAGCATCCGTAACCCGATCCATGTGACCGACTGTGCGCTGGCAGGCGCCGACATCGCGACGGTTCCGTATGCAGTCATCGAGCAGATGACAAAACATCCGCTGACCGACGCCGGGATCGTGAAATTCCAGGCAGACTACAAAGCTGTATTCGGCGAGTAACCGTCCGGCTGCAATGCTTTTTTCAATGGTTGAATTGTTACGCCATCCGGCCGGCAAAACGGTTGCTATGGCGGACAAAAAGAAATGGCTGTCCGGGCGGCAGCCATTTATGAAAGGGAGAACACTATGAATATCTTAGAACTTCAGAAAACCGCGAACGAGATCCGCAAGGGGATCGTCAGCGGCGTACATGCGGCAAAAGCCGGCCATCCGGGCGGATCTTTGTCTGCAACTGAAATTTTTACTTATCTGTATTTTGAAGAGATGAACATCGATCCGGAGAATCCGAAGGATCCGGACCGCGACCGTTTCGTGCTGTCCAAAGGCCATACGGCTCCGGGACTGTACGCGACGCTGGCGGAGAGAGGATATTTCCCGAAAGAGGATCTTCTGACTCTTCGTCATCTCGGCTCATATCTTCAGGGACATCCGGATATGAAGCATATTCCGGGCGTGGATATGTCCAGCGGTTCTTTGGGACAGGGAATCTCCGCGGCGGCGGGAATGGCTCTGGGCGCAAAGCTGACCGGAAAATCCTTCCGTGTTTACACGCTTCTGGGAGACGGCGAGATCCAGGAAGGACAGGTCTGGGAAGCGGCGATGTTCGCAGGCGCGAAAAAGCTGGACAACCTGGTGGTTATTGTGGATAACAATGGTCTGCAGATCGACGGACCTGTGGATAAAGTCAACACACCGTATCCGATCGACAAGAAATTCGAAGCGTTTAACTTCCATGTCATCAACGTTGCAGACGGAAATGATTTCGAACAGTTAAAGGCAGCGTTTGAGGAAGCACGCACAGTAAAAGGAATGCCGGTGGCGATCATCGCGAAGACGCTGAAAGGAAAAGGCGTTTCCTTCATGGAGAATCAGGTAGGCTGGCACGGAAAAGCTCCGAATGACGAGGAGTACAAGATCGCAATGGAAGATTTGGAGAAGGTAGGTGAAGCATTATGTCAGAAGTAAAGAAGATTGCAACCAGAGAGAGCTACGGCAACGCGCTGGTGGAACTCGGAAAAGAGCATGAGAATGTAGTCGTTCTGGACGCTGACCTTGCTGAAGCTACCAAGACAGGGATCTTCCGCAAAGCGTTTCCGGAGAGACATATCGACTGTGGTATCGCAGAGGGAAATATGATGGGAATCGCGGCAGGCCTTTCCACGACAGGTCTGGTGCCGTTTGCGAGCACCTTCGCCATGTTTGCGGCGGGCCGTGCGTTTGAGCAGGTGCGTAATTCCATCGGCTATCCCCATCTGAACGTAAAAATCGGAGCGACCCATGCGGGAATCTCCGTAGGAGAGGACGGCGCCAGCCATCAGTGTAACGAGGATATCGCTCTGATGCGCACGATCCCGGGTATGGTGGTTTTGAGCCCGTCCGATGATATCGAGGCCCGTGCTTGTGTGAAAGCAGCTTACGAGCATGAGGGACCGGTTTACATGCGTTTCGGAAGACTCGCGGTACCGGTGATCAACGACCGTCCGGATTACAAATTTGAACTGGGCAAAGGTGTTGTCCTCCGGGAAGGCAAGGATGTGACCATCGTCACCACCGGTCTTTGCGTGGGCTACACGCTGGAAGCTGCCGAAATGCTGGCGGCGGATGGAATCGACGCAAAGGTGATCAATATCCATACGATCAAACCGCTGGACGAGGAGCTGATCGTTGCGGCGGCGAAGGAGACGGGAAAAGTTGTGACCGTAGAGGAACACTCCGTGATCGGCGGTCTTGGAAGCGCAGTCTGCGACGTGCTGTGCGAGAAGGCTCCGACGCCGGTGAAAAAGATCGGTATGCAGGATGTGTTCGGCGAGTCCGGACCGGCTGTGGCGCTTCTTCACAAATATGGTCTTGACGGAGAAGGTATTTACCGTCAGGTAAAAGAATATATGAAATAAAAAGCGTACGAAGACCGCTCGGGCAGGCGGTATGTGTGCTGCGGACAGACCGCGTACATATACCGCCGGTACCGGGCGTTTTTTTATGTTCGGAGAGCCGAAGGAGCTGGCAGACACAGGACTGCGTCTCAGGTGTTTTTTGGGATTCCGCACACTGCGTGATTTGACACAGCGTCCAGCCAGTAGCGGAGATTTTCCGGTTCCTTTACACGGATCATGCCGGCAAGTTGCGGAAACTCCGGACAGATTTCCGGGAAGAGATCCGGCGTATCGTCCAGATAATCCGGATGATAGGCGGCAGTTTTTTCGTTGTTCCAGATCGCGCCGTACAGGATCTCCGTCTCCACGAGATCCTGGAACATATGGCTTCCGTAGCTCAATTCCGGCCGGTAGCCCGCCTGCCGGTCAGAGACTTCGCAGATGATGCGGAAACCGGAAATGTCACCGAAGGTGACCGGGACGCCGAGCTCCGGCGAGGACGTTCCGATCCGCCCGGGGGTCAGGAACAGAATGTTTTTCTGCTTTCCTTTGTAAAACTGGTTGACGGCTCCGACGGCGCGTGCCACATCATGTTTCTTCGCATAGGGATATTCGTAGTATTTTACCGGATCGATCTGGATCACCACATCCACCGGACAGCATCCGGAAGGGCCCATGGAGGAGTCGCGGATCTCGAAAAATACGGATTCCAGCTGCAGCTGTTCGATATGCAGCTGTTTCTGGCTGCCGCCGGTGTACAGGGGGCGGCATTGGAGCAGGTTGATGACGAAATCTCCGTCCGCGTCCATGTTGACAGTGTACTCGATATCCACCGGGTTCTCGTAGACGCGTTCCAGCGTCTTCATCATTTTTTGCATCAGTGAGGTAAAGGATTTCTGCTCCAGGAGCTTCTGGCAGCTGACGTACAGAACGTCCCGGTAACGCCCGGTCTGGCGCAGGCGGTTCTCCGCGTCATAGTCGTGCTCCAGTACCATGGACTGGTACCAGGCGGGCAGCTGAGGCAGCAGCTGTGCGAGCGGCACTTCGCACAGGCGGTTTGCCTCGCAGTCGAGTACGTCGATGTATCGCTGGGAAAATTTGTGCCGCTGCTCGTCGGTGGTCAGAACAGTCGCGGCCGGGCGGTCCAGGTTGGCAAGGCGGGGGTAATCTTCGCCGGTCCGGTCCACGGCTTTTGTGCCGAGCCCCATGACGATCCGCAGCATCCCTGCGTCCGGATCCATGTCGGCATACCATTTATATGTACTGTGGCTGTAGCCGACGCCGGCCGCTCCGGGCATGAAATACTGCCCATAGTAGGAGCCGGAAACCCGTTGGACCAGGACGGCCATCTGTTCGTCGCGTTTTTCCAGGTGACGCATCAGGCGGTATTCCAGCGCCGAATAGTCCATGGTGCTGGCGTATACTCTCCGGACCGCCTGTTCAAACTGTTCCAGACGTTCCTCCAGACTTCCCTGATTGACACAGAAAACGGATTCATACTTTCCGGCAAAGGCGTTTCCGAACCCGTCCTCCAGAAAGCTGGAAGACCGCACGATAAACGGGCTTTGGCCGAAGTATTCCACGATGTTGATAAAACGTTCCCGGATAGAGGCAGGAAAGGTTCCTTCCAGCAAATGTTTCTGCAGTTCCGGCGCCGCAGAGAAATATCCGTCCTCTGTCCGCTGTCGGATGCGCAGCTGCCAGCAGCCGTTGGACACGATGTAAGTGTAAAAGACGTCGGAGCCGATGTAGAAGGAATCGTGGGGTTCATTGTACTGAGCATATTCCGGCACATCCGTCTCGATGATCTTCCGGGCCAGAAGCATACCGCAGGCTTTTCCGCCGATTGCGCCGCTGCCGATCATCCGGTCGCGGAGCAGAAAATAATCTTCCGGACGAAAGTATTTTTTTACCAGTGTTTTCAGGCGTTCATCCCGGGTCATCATGCTGGCGATGATCTGATCTTCGGTTTCACTGCTGAAGTGACCGCCGGCGTATTCATGTCGGGCGGCCTGGAAAAAACGGTCGTAGCTGTCGAAGGTCTGATCCTGGGCCTGGCTGGAAGACTTCTGAAGCGTTTGGTAAAAGCGGCTCATTCCTACGCCGTCTTCCACAGTGGAAAAGGTATTTTCCGCTTTCCGGTAACAGTGAGGGAGAAACATCTTGGGAGAATACCGGTTCCACACCTTCAGAGGGTGCAGATAGATATATTTTTCGCCGGAGTAGACGTCCAGCAGAAGCTGTGTCGTATCCCGGATGCGCGCGACGGCGTCATAGGAATGGCGGCCCCGCAGCAGCGGAAAGTATGCGACTGTGTCCAGGTCGAACAGATACGGGCAGGTCACGCGGAAAAAGTTGCCCATCATCAGGTCTGTGTACCAGACAGACTGCAGTTCCGAGAGACAGTCGAAAATATAGAATGCGTCCCGGCCCTCCTGCGTGATCTTTTCGTGGATGGCTACTGTGAAAGCCTCAAAGCCGGTGTCGGGATTGAAATTGCATACCTGAATGTCGGAGGTGTCTTCGAGAACCGGCGCGTGCTGGGCGAACCGGATGTAGACGACGTTTCTTCCGTCGCGGACTGCCTGGCGGGCAAAGGGCTCGGCGAAGATCCGGAACTCGTCGATGGAAGAGACCTGCCAGACCACATTGTCTCCAAGACGGATATAGTCCAGAATCTCGTCCAGCTGAGGGTGCCCGCTGGGGATTTTATCAAAAGCTGCCATGGAAATCCTCCTCTCTGGTTTCTTGTTTTTGTTTAGTACAGCTGAGATGCAGCGTAAAAAAGCGCAGAACAGAAAGGATAGAACCTCTCTGTTCCGCGCTTATCTACAGTATATCACAGGACGGCCGCTGTCTGCAATTACAGAAGTTCCTGTTCCGAGACGGCTGCCGCGCCTGCCACTGCCGGGACGGCTGCCAGCGCCGCAGCCTCCAGTGTCTGAAATCCGATCAGGATTCCCTGAGTGATCGCTTCCGCCATGTGAAAGACCGTCGAGAGCCGTGTAGTCTGCAGGAGAAGCTGCTCGAAACTTCCCGACACATTTACGATCCCGGTGATGAAAACATCCCCAACTTCCGGGAGATTTTTTCCCGCGCCTGCGCCAGGACGGATCGGGCCGCACCCCACAGTGATATAGCCCTGATGGCGGCGGGAACCGAGAGAGGCATCGATAGCGACGATCAGTCCGTTCGGGTGCCTGTGCCGGATCATCCGGAGCCTGTCCGTCAGATTCAGCGCATGGACCGGATCGTCCAGTGTGCCGTAAACATAAAAACCAAGCGCCCGGTAAGCCGACAGCCGGTGGCCGATCAGCGGCCCCAGGCTGTCCCCGGTAATGCGGTCGCTTCCGATACAGAGGAATACCACTTCGCAGAATTCCCGTCCTGCCTGAAGAATACAGTATTTTAAAACCTGCGCCAATTCTTCGCTGGCGGTCTGGCTTCTCTCGTTGATATAAAAAATCTCCGGGGTTCTTTTCCCAAACATCCTTGCTGCCATCCTTTCCCGCAGTCTCTGCCGTCCGCAGGAGGCTGCGCCAATACTGATATCCTTCCCACAACAGATGTCTGATATTCACAGCCATGTCCAAAGAAATTTCAGGACCGTTCAAGCGGCTGAACCGTTACGTGTCAGGCCATGGAAAAGTATTTCCGGACATCTGATATACGATATTCCCGGCGGGGAAAAAACATGACAGGAAAAAAATGTCGGAAAGATTTTGGGATCATGCCCATAAAATGATAAATTCTGCATTCCATTTGTGCTATTGTATTGGACGTAACAGTTCAGTCACGTCTGCATATATGCTGTGCGGACTGTATGAAAACATAAGGTCTGCGGGCATCCGGCTCATCGCGGAATGGTCTTAATGGAGGATGCCGCAACAGTTCAGAGGGCTGAACTGTTGCGATCGGACAAAAGGGGTGAATCATATGATTGAAATTGTTTACAAGGAGGAGAAGCAGGAAGCGCGGGGAAACGAGGGATATTTCCGGCTGCCGAAAAATATCCGGCAGATCGGCGACTGCAAGGGAAAACAAAAGATCTATCTGGAAGATTATGTATATACGTATCTGAAAAAGCTCTCGGCGGATTCAGCGTCCGGGAAGGCGGCGATTCTGCTGGGACAGTACAACTGGGCGGACGGGATCGCTTATTTTTTTCTGCGGGGAGCTTTGGAGATCACCTGTATGGAGGTAAGCCCGGACAACCTGAAATTTGACGAAAAGGTCTGGAAGGAAGTCAGCGACACAATGAACCGGTATTTTAAGGATCAGAGTATCCTGGGCTGGTTTCTGAGCCTTCCGGGAGATCTGGAGGAAAACGACGAGAGGATCCTGAAAACACATTTGAATCATTTCGGGGGAAACGACAAGGTACTGTTTCGGATGGAATCCAGTGAAAAAGAGGAAGCCTTTTATATTTATGACAATGGAGCACTGAAAAAGCTCGGCGGTTTTTATATCTATTATGAAAAAAATGAAGCCATGCAGAGCTATATGGTGGATCATAATCAGAATGCGCGGGTGGAAAATGTGGAGCAGGTAGCGGATCAGGCAGTATCTGATTTTCGAAAGATTGTCGGGCAGAAGCAGGAACAGCAGAAAAAGAAATCCGGCAGCAAAGGACTTGCATACAGTGTTACAGTGTGCGCTGCAGCGGTCGTGCTTGCTCTTGGACTGAATTACGTGACGAGAAACCCCGGAGCAGAGGAAAACCAGGGCACGCCGGTAAATTCCTCAGCCGTGGCGGCCAATGCCCAGACTGCCGGAGAAAATTCCGGCAGCACTGCGACCGAAGAACAGACTGATACACGGGGAGAGACTGGCTCCGCGGGAACCTCATCGGAAGATGGACAAGCGGAAGGCGAAAACTCTGCATCTTCCGGGAGCGAAGCGGACAGCGGGACTGCTGATCATACGCCAGATAGCGGAGAAACCGCCGGGAGCGCGTCCGGCAGCAGTGAAACTGCCGAGGATGGAAACGGCGCATCCGGAACAGAGGCGGGTGAAAGCGGAACGTCCGGGACGGGTGTAGGCGAAAATGCGGGGACTGCGGCTGGAAGCAGCGAAACTGCAGCAGAGGAAAGTGGAACATCCGGGACCGGAACAGACACAGCAGAAACCGCAGGAGCCATAGCAGATGGAAGTGAAACATCCGGCTCCGAATCGGATAGGGCAGAGGCAGCCGGAACCACCGCAAGCACAGCGGCTTCTGCGGATGTGCTGACGGAATACACAGTACAGAAGGGCGATTCTCTTTCCAAGATCAGTGAAAAATATTACGGCACAATGAACAGAGTCAAGGACATCTGCGCGATGAATGGGATCACTTCGGAGGACGTCATCTATGCCGGACAGAAAATTTTACTCCCGAAATAAAGGAAAGTATGCTATAATCGGTTTACGGTTGGAACCGGATCAGACACAGAAGAATGCTGTCCGTCGGACAGCGCTGTGTTACAGATACAGAGAGAAGAAAGAACAGCCGCGGAGTGAAGATCGGATTTCTATCTGTTCCGCGGCTGTCAGTAAAGACAAAATGCAGGGACAGATATATGGAAGAAAAAGATAATAAAATACGGAGTATTATTGATTATAAAGAAAAACTCAGATGGCTGCGGAATCGGAGAGTGCTAACAGTAGCGGCGATCGTGATCCTGGTACTCGCCGCCGCGTTTGGGATCCGGGGATTTTTGTTGTACAGGACGTTTGGTTCCTATGAAGTGACATCCTCCGATCTGGAGAAGGACACGCTGTCCTCCGGCTATGTGAAACTGGAAAATTATATTTTTCGATATGGGATCAGCGGTGCGAGCCTTATGGATGGAGAGGGAAAAGAACTGTGGTCGGTTGCTTTCTCTATGGAAAAGCCTGAGGTTGAGGTGTGTGGTGGGGCTGTCGCTGTCTATGAACAGGGCGGTACATCCATCAGGACGTTTAATGTCGATGGGCAACAGGGTGAGATGACGACTCCTTACCCGATCAGAAAGGCTAAAGCGGCTGAACAGGGGGTTGCAGCGGCGATCCTGGAAGACGGTGATAATACGTGGCTGAAATATTACAGCACAGATGGAACGGAGATTGCATCCTTCCGGACACAGATCGACAGTCCGGGGTATCCTATGGATCTGAGTCTCTCGCCTGACGGGATGACGATGGCGGTCGCTTATGTATATCCGGAAAACGGACAGATCAGATCACAGATTGCGTTTTACAATTTCGGAAGCGCGGGAAAGAATCAGAAGGACAATCTTGTAAAGGCTGTCAGCTATGACAATCTGATCATTCCGCAGCTGGATTATGTGAACGACAAGGTCTGCGTCGCCTATACGGAAGATGGATTTCTGGTTTTCGAGGGAACTGCGTCTCCGGAGGAAACAGTGCGGGTTCAGGAAAGCCAGGCGATCCTCAGCGTCTGTAAGAACAGCTCTTATGTCGCAATGGTGGTCAGGAGCGGCGACGACGTCTCTCCATATACCCTGAAGCTGTACAGCATCAGCGGAAGAGAAATCTTTCAGGAAAATTTCTCCTTTTCCTATGAAGATATGGGGATAGATAATAACCGGATTCTGCTCTGGAACCGGGGAGAATTTGCTGTCTATAATTTCAGCGGCATTCAGAAATTCCAGGGAGCGATGGAAGAGGGGCAGATTCAGAACATACTCGGACTTGGAAGAGAGAAATATCTGGGAATCCTGGATCAGGGTCTGGTCTATATGAAACTCAGATAGAAACACAGATGGTGGTAAGGAGGAAGAAATGAACTGGCTGCTTATTGTTATACTGATGGTGTTGCTTTTATCGGCAGTGATCGGATTTCACCGGGGACTTGTGCGGACGGCGCTTTCCATGGTTTTTCTGATCCTGGTTGTGATTCTCTCCGGATGGATCAGCCCCTATATCAGCGATGCACTGGAAAAATATACGCCGATTGAGGAGACGATACAGAGTGCCTGCACGGATATGCTGGAAGAAACATTTAACAGCCAGGTTCAGACGGAAACCGGCGACAGTGTCCAGGTACAGGAGAATGTTCTGTCGGCTCTGGGACTCCCCTCCGATCTGCTGGACGGAATGGCGCTGGATGAAAATATTCAGAATGTACAGCAGCAACAGACGGAACTTCTGGCGGAATCCGTGGCGGATGACCTGACGGGGCTTGCGATGGATGGGATTGTATTTGTGGTATCTTTTCTGCTGGCCTGGATCATAGTCAGAATCCTGATGCGTGTTCTGGATGCGTTTGCCGAACTGCCGGTGATCGGCTTTTTCAACCGGATCGGCGGAGGTCTGGTGGGAATTCTGCGGGGGCTTCTGTGGGTATGGATTTTCTTCATCGTACTGACGATATTCGTAGGAACCGGATGGGGAAGGATCTGTATGCAGGCGGTCCGGGAGGACGCGTTCCTTCAGTTTCTTTACGATAATAATCTGATTTTGAAGCTTGTGCTGTACTTCTTTCTTTGAGTACGGCGGAAGCGGATTTTAGTAGATTTCGAAAAACTCTCACACATAAAAATGTGCATGGGAGTTTTTTTGCGGCAAGCAGCTGCGTGTTCGCACAAGCAGATCTTCGCTTCGTTTTTACAACAGTTCGGCCAGCAGAGCTGCGACCCGTTTTTTGTTACAGTTCAGCCAGCTGAACTGCAACCGTTTCTTCCATTTTTTTACAAAATATGTTTCCGAATTTTTAGAGCTATGATATAATTAATTCTAGTCTGATTCGCAGTTCTGCGAAGACATACAAAGGAGGAAACATGAACTGGCTGTTTATTATTGTACTGGTTGCCATTGTACTGTCTGCGGCTGTCGGATATTACCGGGGAGCTGTCAGGACAGTTTTTTCCATGGGACTGCTGATCCTGGTGATGGTACTTGCCGGGCTTAGTCCGTTTATTGGAAATTTTCTGCGGGAACATACAAGTCTTGCGGAGACCGTTCGTGCGGCGTGTTCCCAACTGGTCAACGGATCGTTGATCACTGCACAGGGCGAGACGGCGCTTACCCTGCCGGAAGGTCTCGTAAACATCATTGCGAATACCCAGGCAGGTCAGAAGGGGCTTGGCGGTGTTTATATGGCGGAATATCTGGCTGATCTTGCGGTGGATGTTATAGCGTTTTTTACAGCATTTCTTCTTGTCTGGATCGCTGTGAAAATTCTGATGCGTATCGCGGACGGATTTACCGGAATTCCGGTTGTCAGCGTGGCGAACCGTCTCTGCGGAGCGGCGCTTGGGATCGTGAGAGCATTATTCTGGGTGTGGATTTTTCTTCTTCTGCTTGTGATCTTTGGGGAGACTTCCTGGGGGAACATCTGCATGAGAGCAGTGCAGTCGAATCTCTTCCTGAAGTTTTTATATGACAATAATCTGATTCTGAACCTGGTATTCTTATTGCTCCGGTAGGAGCCAAAGATTTTTTGTAAATAATCGGGCAGCTGCTGTGATTCATGATGGTGGACCGCGGCAGCTGCGATTTTTTTTGTCATCCCAGGACATCCAGGACTTCCAGCTCTGGCATCTGACAGATCTCTGCTATCTCGGCCGCCGTTTTTCCCTGTGCATTTAATTGAAATACACACTTCGCCTTTTTCAGGCCGTTCTGGTAACCAGACCGTTCCCCTTTCTCGAACCCGGACTGTTCTCCTTTTTTAAAACCGGCGTTCTCCGCGCTCAGCATCTGGGACTGGTAATCCCGCAGCGCTTTTTCCCGCGCTTCATATTCCATCTGCTTCTTCTCATCCGTCATCTGCACCAATGTGTCGTATGTTTCTGCTTCTCGGATATATTCGTCTTTCCCTGCCATATACTCGAACGCCTTTCGGTTTTTGCCATGCAGGAACCGCATCCAGCGCAGGATCCCTTTTTCGGACTGTGCTTCCGGCGGCAGCTTCTTTAATTCTAGTACAGCAAAAATAAATATCTGGCCAGATGACGCAGGATATTTTTCTAAGCGTGCATATCAAAAGACGCAGGCGTAGCGGGCTACGCTGAGTATTTTTGATATGTGCTATCG
>ERZ1090865.1487-NODE-1488-length-11551-cov-12.077679_pt1 | contig 11551 bp, 8 predicted proteins | sample MGYA00478478_ERZ1090865 | MGnify/ENA primary metagenome ERZ1090865 (study PRJEB33644, sample SAMEA5815715) | chicken gut metagenome | biome: Chicken; feature: Gastrointestinal Tract; material: Caecum | place: Ireland | collected 2019-01-01 | study: A study of... | reverse complement strand
TACCGGCCGGGAAGGAACAGTTTCGTGTTTTGATGGCGTAGTAGCCGTGGTCGATACCGATGATCATGGAATACCTCGCTTTCTGTATGGAACTAATTGCAAACTATCTACAGGGCCGGTAATTTCTTCCCGGCCGGGTAGCAATGCGGATAAACAAAAAAGCCCGGTATCCAGCGGATGCCGGAAACCGGGCCATACATGACGACGCCATATTGAATTTGTCGTGCTTTTGCTACATTGATTAGAAAACCGGCAGAACCAACAAAATTCAGGCGGAAAATTTTCTATACTTCTGTGGCGATTTTTTCGCCCAAAACCGAAAAAAGGCCGCCAAACTCCCAAAAGAGGGGGGCCTGACGGCCTTCTATGGACGGAAACCCCTGCCAAAACCGCCTGACAGCGGTGGTGACAGTAACGGGAAAAGCCTGCGTTCAGCAGGCTCCAAGACGTCACTTTTTGGCGATACAGCAACAAAAAATTGGCCGACAGTAAAATCGGCCAATCAATATGGTTGCGGGGACAGGACTTGAACCTGCGACCTCCGGGTTATGAGCCCGACGAGCTACCATCTGCTCTACCCCGCGATATTCAGGCGCCCTCCGTTAGGGTGCTAAATTATAATAGCACAACGCAGGGCGCCTGTCAATAGTTTAGGACAAAAAACTTTGCCGGGCTTTTGCCCACCCGTTCAGGAGAGTTCAAACATGCCGTTGTACAGCTGGTAGTACTCGCCCTTCTGGGCCAGCAGCTCCTCGTGGGTGCCGCGCTCCACAATGTGGCCGTGCTCCAGCACGATGATGGCATCGGCGTTGCGCACCGTGGACAGCCGGTGGGCGATCACAAACACCGTGCGGCCCTCCATCAGGCGGTCCATGCCCTTCTCAATGAGGGCCTCGGTGCGGGTGTCGATGCTGGAGGTGGCTTCGTCCAGGATCAGCACCGGCGGGTCCGCCACCGCCGCCCGGGCGATGGCCAGCAGCTGGCGCTGGCCCTGGCTCAGGTTGGCGCCGTCGGCGGTGACCATCGTGTCATACCCCTTGGGCAGGCGGCGGATGAAGGAGTCGGCGTTGGCGATCTTCGCCGCCCGCTCCACCTCCTCCTGGGTGGCGTCCAGCTTGCCGAAGCGGATGTTGTCCGCCACCGTGCCGGTGAACAGGTGGGTGTCCTGCAGCACGATGCCCAGGCTGCGGCGCAAAGCGTCCTTGCGGATGAGCCGCACGTCAATGCCGTCGTAGGTGATGGACCCCGCCGTCACATCGTAGAACCGGTTGATCAGGTTGGTGATGGTGGTCTTGCCGGCGCCGGTGGAGCCCACAAAGGCGATCTTCTGGCCGGGCTTGGCGTAGAGGGACAGTCCCTGCAGGATCAGGTGGCCTTTCACGTAGCCGAAGTCCACGTTGTGGAACCGCACGTGGCCTTCCAGCGGCTGGAAGGGCACGTTGGGACGGCTGCGGTCACACCAGGCCCAGTGGCCGGTGACTTCCCCGTCGGTGCACTCGGTGAGGGTGCCGTCGGGGGCCTGCCGCACCGTGACAAGATCCACGGTGCCTGCATCCACCTCGGGGTCCTCCTCCATGGCGGTGAAGATACGCTCGGCACCGGCCAGAGCGGCCAGCAGGAAGTTGCCCTGCTGGGTGAACTGGTTGATGGGCATGGTGGTCTGGCGCACAAAGACCAGATAGCTGGCCAGGCTGCCCAGGTCGGTCCAGCCCTTCATGACCATAAGGCCGCCCAGCACCGCGATGACCGCGTAGTTGATATACCCGATACTGACCACCGCCGGAATCATGGTGGCGGCGTAGCTCTGGGCGCCGGTGCCGGCCTGGCGCAGTTTTTCGTTGCGGGCGGCAAAGCCCTGCAGGTCGGCCTGCTGGTGGTTGAACACCTTGACCACCTTCTGGCCGGCGATCATCTCCTCAATGTAGGCGTCCAGTTCGCCCAGGCAGCCCTGCTGTCTGGCGTAGAACGCCCGGCTGTGTTTGGTGCTGAAGTCAATATACCAGAACATGGCGGCGTAGCCCACCACCACCAGCAGCGACAGCTTCCAGTTCAGCACAAACAGCATGATCAGCGTGCCCGCCACCTGGACGAAGGTCTGGATGACCAGGGCGAAGCTGTTGTTCAGGGCGTCTGAGACGGTATCAACATCGTTGGTGAAGAGGCTCATCAGGTCGCCCTTGCGGTGGGTGTCGAAGAACTGGAGGGGCAGCGTCTGCAGGTGAGCGAAGAGGTCGCGGCGGATCTCCCGCAGCACCTTCTGGGCGGCGCGGACCATGATCTGGCTGTAGCCCAGCGTGCAGAGGGCGCCCACCAGGTAAACCACCGCCGTCAGGCCCACGCCGGCGGCCAGGTAGGTGAGGCTGCCGTTTTCCAGCAGGCCGTTGACCACCGGGCGGATCATGTAGGTGCCGATGAGGGCCGCGATGGCGCTGAGGGAAGCCAGCACCGCCACCAGGGCCAGCATGACGCCGTGGTGTTTCAGGTAGACCCACAGGCAGCGGAGGGTATGTTCCAGGTTTTGCGGGCGGCGCCCGCCGGTGATACGCATCATTGCTGATCGCCCCCTTTCCGCTGGGACTGGTAGATTTCCTGGTAGATGGTATCGTGGGCCAGCAGTTCGGCGTGGGTGCCCACGGCGTGGAGCCGGCCGTCGTCCAGAATGACGATGAGGTCGGCGCTCTGCACCGAGCTGATGCGCTGGGCGATGATGAGTTTGGTCACATCGGTGAGCTGGGCCAGGGCGTGGCGGATGCCCGACTCGGTGGCGGTATCCACGGCGCTGGTGGAGTCATCGAAGATCAGCACCTTGGGGTGCTTGAGGAGAGTGCGGGCGATGCAGAGGCGCTGCTTCTGGCCGCCCGACACATTGACGCCGCCCTGGCCCAGGTCGGTATCCAGGCCCTGGGGCATGCGGTCCAGGAACTCGTCGGCCCGGGCAGCCCGGCAGGCGGCCAGGATCTCCTCGTCGGTGGCGTCGGGGTTGCCCCATTTCAGGTTGTCCCGGATGGTGCCCGAGAAGAGCAGGTTCTTCTGCAGCACGATGCCCACGGCATCCCGCAGGGCGGCCAGGTCGTAGTCCCGCACGTCCCGGCCGCCCACCTTGACGGTGCCGGCGGTGGCGTCGTAGAGGCGGGGGATCAGCTGGACCAGCGTGGTCTTGGCCGAGCCGGTACCGCCGATGATGCCCACCGTGGCGCCCGCCGGGATGTGCAGCGTGATGTCCGACAGGGCGTTTTTCTGGGCGGCGGCGTTATACTTGAAGCTGACGTTTTCAAAGTCGATGGCGCCGTTCTCGATGGTTTCCACCGGGTGGTCGGCGTTGGCCAGATCGGGCTGCTCGGTGAGCACCTCCCGGATACGGCGGGCGCTGGCCAGGGAGCGGGTCATCTGGAGGAAGACGCCGGAGAACATCATCACCGAGTTGAGCACCTGCAGCACGTAGCTGAGGAAGGCGGTGAGCTGGCCCACGCTCATGGAGCCCTGGAGGATGAAGCCGCCGCCGAACCACATGATGCAGACGATGCAGACATACATGACCAGCTGGAAGGAGGGCATGTTCAGAACGGCCAGGCGGAAGGTCTCGGTGCTGGCGTCGCTGAGTTCGGTGTTGACCTCGTCAAACTGCTGGTTTTCCCAGTCCCCCCGCACGAAGGCCTTGATGACCCGGATGGCGGTGAGGCCCTCCTGGATGCGGCTGTTCAGATGGTCCACGGCGCTCTGCTGGCGGCCGTAGAGGGGCGCCACATGGCTGACGATCCAGGCCAGCATGGCGGCCAGGATGGGGGTGGCGATGAGGAAGATGATGGTGAGCCGCGGGCTGAGCAGGAAGGCCATGCCCAGGCCCATGAACAGCATGACCGGGCTGCGCACCAGCGGCCGCAGGCCGGTGTTGACGGCGTTGAGCAGCACGGTGGCGTCGGTGGTCATGCGGGTGACCAGCGAGGCGGCGGAAAAATGGTCCAGGTTGGCGAAGTCGAACTTCTGGACCGAGGCGTACTCGGCCAGGCGCAGTTCGGCGGCGAAGCCGTTGGCGTAGCGGGCGGCGAACCGGGCGTAGAGCAGACCGGTGATGAGAGCCAGCACCGCGCAGACCACCATGAGGATGCCCTGGCGCAGGATGATGGACATATCGTGGTGGGGCACGCCGTCGTCGATGAGGGTGGACATGAGCACCGGGATGATCATCTCAAAGGCGCACTCGATGATGAGCAGCCCCACCGCCACGATGAGGTCCCGCAGATAGGGCTTGCTGTAACGGAAGATCAGCCGAAGATCCTTCATGGACTTACCTCCTGTTCAAAATAGAATATGGGTCGGCCGGAGGTCAGCTGCGTTTCCGGTCGGGCAGCTGGCTGGCCACGATGGCCGCGAACATGAGTACACAGCCGGCCAGTTCGGTGCCGGTGAGGGTCTGGCCCAGGATGATCCAGCCGGCCAGGGCGCTGAAGACGCTCTCCAGGCACATGGCCAGACTGGCGATGGTGGGGTCCAGTTCCTGCTGGCCCACGATCTGCAGGGTGTAGGCCACGCCGCTGGACATGATGCCGCAGTAGAGCACCGACACCGCCGCCCCGGCGAACTGTTCGGGGGTGGGCTGTTCAAAGAGAAACATGAAGACGGTGGACACCACCGACACGGTGAAGAACTGGGCGAAGCTGAGCTGGATGCCGTCCAGCCGGGGGCTGAAATGGTTGACCAGCAGGATCTGCAGGGTGAACAGGAAGGCGCAGAGCAGCAGCTGCCACTCGCCCCCCGTGAGGGAGAGGGTGTCCCGCCCGGCCAGGCAGAGCAGGTAGAGCCCCGCCACGCTGACGGCCACACAGGCCCACAGCTTGAGGCCGGGGCGGCTGCCCAGGAAGATGCCGCACACCGGCACCAGCACCACATACAGGGCGGTCATGAAGCCGGCCTTGGCGGTGCTGGTGGTGCCGATGCCCATCTGCTGGGCGGCGGAGGCCGCAAAGAGGGCCACGCCGCACAGGGCGCCGCCGATGGCCAGCGTTTTGCCGTGGACCCAGAAGGGCAGCCGTTTGCCCTGGCGGCGCTGGTTTGCCCGGCGCACCCCCATGAGCCCCAGCAGGAAGGCGCAGGCCAGCCAGCTGCGGCTGGCCAGGAAGGTGTAGGGGCCCATGTAGCCGCTGCCCACGCTCTGGGCCACGAAGGCCGTGCCCCAGATCAGCGCGGCCACCACGAGCATCAGCGTGTTGCGCAGTTGTTTTTTGTTTTCCATCGGTTTTTCCATCCTCTCTATGCAGCCACAAAACCGCCCGCACCGTCGGAAGCAACGATACGGGCGGCAGATTCTTCAGTTTTCGGGCGTTACTCTTCCCCTTCGATGGTGGTCAGTTCCTCGCTGCCCAGACCCTGGATCTTCAGCCCGCCGGTGACGTAGTAGATGCTGGAATCGTAGCTGATGTTCACCTTGTACTGTTTGCCGGGGGTCAGGCCGGTGATGGTGTAGGTGTAGCAGGTGCCGTCGGTGGTATAGTAGACGGTGGAGCCCTGCACATAGCTGGTGGTGGCCTTGTCGTCCGAGAGCTGCCACACCGCCACCTTGAAGACCTGGTAGTTTTCACTGGTGGACTCGGTGGTGGCATAGCCGGTGACGGTGATGCTGTCACCGGCCGGCACAAAGTATTCGGTGCTGCGGTTCTGGATGCCGTTGAAGGCCACATACAGCGTGTCCCCCGCCGCCTGGGTCACCAGCTTGCCCGAGGTGGAGTCAAACCCTTCGGGGAAGGCTACCTCGCCGCCCGAAGTGGCCATGACCTTGGTGGCCTCCTCCTCATCGAACGCGCTCTCGTCGCGGAAGCCCAGCACCGTCACCGCCTTGACGACGGCATCCTTCAGGGCCTGCTTGGGAGAACATGCGGACAGCGACAGGGCCAGGCAGAGCGCCAGAGCCAGAGCGATCCAGGTACGGGTGCGTTTCATATGGGTAAACCTCCATGGGTGGAAATGAAAAGTCGGCGTCACAGGGTGACATATAGAGGTATTATACCGCATTTGTCCGCCCTGCACAAGGTTTTTACAAAAAAACCACAAAGGGCCCCGCGGAGTGTCAAAAGGGGGAACAGTCCCGCACGGCGGTGCCTGACGGGCCTATTCCCCCCTTTGGATCCCCCCTCGACAAAATTTGGCGGCAAATCGCGCACTGGTCGCACACAATTTGCCGCCAAATTCCCCTGTATGTGTCTGCACCGGTCGGCACATGTCCGCCGGTGCAGACGTTTTTCATTCTGCGCGGCTCCCCTTCCAGTCCGGCTCGGTTACCGCTTGATGTCGTAGTTCATGTTCATCAGGTTGCGGATGGTGTCCACGTCGTCGGTGATGTTGGCGTCGCCGTGGATGGTATGCTTGATGGCGCTGGACGCCACCGCAAAATTCACCATATCCATGGGGCGGTAGTTGTGCATCATGGCGTAGATCAGGCCGCTGGCGAAGGCGTCGCCGCCGCCCACCCGGTCCAGGATATTAAAGGTAAAGAGCTTGCTCTCGAAGGTGTGGTTTTCGTACCACATGAAGGCCTTGAGGCTGTTCTCACTGCCCGAATGTACGTACCGCACATGCCGCCCGATGCAGCGGATGTTGGGATACCGCTCCACAAACCGCTGGAAGATCTCGTCCTGCTGCTCGTAGCTGGGCTGCAGCGGCACGCCGTCCTTCCAGTCCCCCTTGGAGTGGTCGTTCTCATCCCGCCACAGGTGGTAGGGCTCGATGCCGAACAGCACATCCACGTAGGGCAGGCACTGGGTGCAGTAGTCCCGGGCAGCCTCCCAGCTCCACAGCGTGCTGCGGAAGTTGCCGTCAAAGCTGACCGTCAGCCCCTTGTCCTTGGCCACCTGCAGGCAGCGCAGGATGAAGTCGGCACAGTTCTGGTTCAGCGCCGGCGTGATGCCCGACAGATGCAGCCAGTCGAAGCCGTCCAGCAGCCCTTCCACGTCCACCTTGGACAGGTCGTACTCGGTGAGGGCGCTGTGCATCCGGTCGTAGATGACCTTGCTGGGCCGGATGCCGTAGCCGGTCTCCAGGTAATAGGTACCCAGCCGGTGGGTGGGGGTCTCCTCCTTGGTGGAGAGGATCATCGGCGTGCAGTGCACGTCGTTGGAGCGCAGCCACCGGATGGCGCTTTTGCCCAGGGAATTGTTGGGCACCACGCTGAAAAAGGTGGAATCCACCCCCAGGTTGGCCAGCGCCAGGGCGATGTTCGCCTCGCTGCCGCCGTAGCTGGCCTCAAAGTTGGTGGCCATGCGGATCTTTTCGTAGTTGGGCGGCGTCAGGCGCAGCATGACTTCGCCGATGGTGATGAACTTCTGCGGACTTTGCTGATTCTTCAGAATGGGATTGCAGTGTTCCATAAATCGGGGCACCTCCTGTGTGCAGTGTACTTTTCCCCCCTCCGGGAAAGAACACGATGTTTGTCACCCTGATTGTACGGCATTTCCCGGCAATTGCAAGGAAAATCCCCGCGGCGCCCTTTTCAGTCCTGCAGTTCCTTCTCGAAGCGGTCGATCTTGTCCACCTTGCCGATCACCGCCACAGTGTCCCCCGCCACAAAGCGGTAGCCCGCCGTGAATTCCACGTCGGTGCGGCCGTTCCGCTCCACCGCGATGATGTTGATGCCATAGTTGCGGCGCGCGTCCAGCTCCTGGATGCTCCGGCCCACCACGTGGCCGCCCACCGCAATGCGGCGCACCTCCACGCCGTCGGCCAGCGCCACATAGTCCAAGAGATTGCCGAAAATCAGCCGCCGCCCGATGCGCACCGCCATGTCCGCCTCGGGGTAGACCACCGTGGCCCCCATCCGCTTGAGCACCTCGCCGTGCACCTCGCTGGTGGCCTTGGCGATGACGTTGGGCACCCCCAGCTTGATCACCAGCATGGTGGTGAGGATGCTCATGTCGATCTGCTCGCCGATGCAGATGGTCACCGTGCCGCAGTTCTGCATGCCGGTCTCCTTGAGGGCGGTCTCGCTGAGATTGTCCACCACGAAGGCGTAGTCGGTATAGCCGCGCACCTCGCGCACGCGCTCCTCATTTTTGTCGATGGCGATGACTTCCTCGCCGGCTTCGGCCAGCGTCTTGACCAGCGCCGTGCCAAAACGGCCCAGGCCGATGACGCCGTACATCGCGGAAGAATCGTTCTTTTTCAGTTTCATGGTACAACTGCCTCCAGTTTGGTATCAGCCGATGGTGATGGCTTCCTCGGTATAGCGGGCGGAAGGTTCGGGGCGCTCGACCCAGATCGACAGCAGCGTGAACGCGCCGACGCGCCCGGTGTACATCGTTAAGATCAGGATCAGTTTGCTGGCGTCCAGCAGGTCCGGCGTGATGCCGGTGGAAAGGCCGACGGTGCCGAAGGCCGAGACATCCTCAAACAGCAGCTGCATCAGCGTCAGGTCGGGTTCCAGCACGCAGAGCAGGAAGGTGCCGGTGCACACGACGATCATGCCCAGCAGCGCGATGGTGGCCGCTTTGCGCATGGCGCCGTCGGGCAGGCGGCGGTGGAAGGCCCCGGGGCGGCGCTTGCTGAAGATGCAGGCGACCTCCTGCATGAGGACAAAGAAGGTCGTCGTCTTGATACCGCCGCCGGTGGACCCGGGCGAAGCGCCGATGAACATCAAAATCGTGAGCACGAACAGGCCCGCGTTGCTGAGCTCGCCCAGCGGCATCGTCGAGAAGCCCGCGGTACGCGCCGACGTGCTGTGGAAAAACGCCGCCAGCCAGCCGATGCCGTCGGTAAGCTGCAGCAGCACCGTGCCGGCAGCCAGCAGCACCGCCGTGGTGGTAAGCACCACTTTGGTGTGCAGCGTGAACTTGCGGAAGCGGAACCGGCACTTGATGACGTCGAGCACGACGAGGAAGCCGATACCGCCAAAGATGATAAGGCCGCAGGTGACAAGGTTGAGCCAGACGTTATCGTGGTAGGGGATCATGTTGCGCAGCCCGCCCAGGATGTCAAAGCCCGAGTTGTTGAACGCCGCGATGGAGTGGAAGATGCTGATCCACAAGGCGTGCAGCGGCGGGAAATCCTGGATGAACACCGGGAAACTGCAGACAACGCCCGCCAGCTCAAAGCACAGCGTCATAAACAGCACCGCGCGCACCAGGCGGACCATGCCCTCGAAGCTGTCCACGTTGAGGGCCTCCCGCACCAGCGACCGCCCCTTGAGGCTGATGCGCCGCCCCGCCGCCAGGGCCAGGCCCATGCCGATGGAGGTGACGCCCAGGCCGCCGACCTGGATGAGCCCCGCCACCACGGCCTGGCCGAAGGGGGTGAAGGTGTCGGCGGTGTCGACGGCGATGAGGCCGGTGACGCAGACCGCGCTGGTGGAGGTGAAGAGGGCGTCGGTCCAGCTGACGGTGGCGGTATCCCGCACCGAGACGGGCAGTTTGAGCAGCGCCGCCCCCAGCAGGATGGCCAGGGCAAAGCCCAGGGCGATGATCCGCGCGGGGGGCTGCTTTTTGAGAAGATGTACGATTGCTTTCATAAAAAATCCTCTTGCACACAAAAGGCGGGGCTTCCCGCCGTGTTGGGGGAAGTCCCGCCGGGCCGGAGCGCCCTTGCCCCGGCCGACCCCGGATAAATAGGACGCGCCGCGTCCTATGACAGACTCCACCACTTATCCCGGTCGTAGATGTCTCTACCATAACACGAAACGGCAGCGCCGTCAAGGGGCCAGCATTTTCCTGCGGGCCGGGGCGCGGGGCTTTCTCTTGCGTGGCATCGTAAAATCGTGTATAATGAATTGTTACTTCTATATGTATAGTCAGGAGGTGCGCCGTTGAGCCTGCAGAGTTTTGGCTTTTTCGGCTTTTTGCTGGTGGTGGCCGCGGTGTATCTGCATCTGCCCCGGCGCGTCCAGAGTCCCTTTCTGCTGGCGGCCAGCTGGGTGTTCTACGCCCTGGCCATGCCGTCCATGCTGGCGGTGACCATCGCCATTGCGGTGTTCACCTGGCTCTGCGGCCGGGCGCTGGCAGGCCCCCACAAGGTTGCAGCCTTGCGGGTGGGGGTCATCGGGCTGCTGGGCATCCTTGCCTTCTTCAAATATAACGGCGCCTTTGAGGGGCTGGCGGGCTGGCAGGCCGTGGCCATGCCGCTGGGCATCAGCTTTTACAGCTTTGCGGCCATCGCCTACCTCATCGACACCGCCCGGGGCGACTGCGAGGTGGAACCCAGTTTCATCCGCTGCGCGCTGTTTCTGAACTTTTTTGCCACCGTCACCCAGGGGCCCATCTGCCGGGCCGGGGCGCTGCTGCCCCAGTTCAAAGAGGAACACCGCTTTGACGCCGCCCGCACCGTGCGGGGGCTGCGGCTCATGGCGCTGGGTCTCTTCAAGCTGGTGGCGGTGAGCGACGTGCTGGGCGTCTTTGTGGACGAGGTCTTCCCCCACTACCAGAACTACGGCGGCCCCATGCTGCTGCTGGGCGCCGTGGGGTATACCCTGCAGCTCTACTTCAACTTTTCGGGCTACTCCGAAGTAGCCCGGGCCGTGGGGCTCTTCCTGGGCCTGGAACTGCCGGAAAACTTCAAGACGCCTTTCTTTGCCACCAACTTCTCGGGATTCTGGAGCCGCTGGCACATCAGTTTTTCCTCCTGGCTGCAGGATTACCTCTTCATGCCGCTGGCCTGGGCCGATCTTTCCGGCGTGACCCGGGGCAAGCTGACCCGCCTGCCCGCTGAGGCCTGCGTCTTCATCGTCTTTTTCGTGTCGGGCTTCTGGCACGGCAACACCCTGCCCTTTGTGGTGTGGGGTCTGTTGCAGGCCTGCTACCGGCTGGGGGAGGAGCTGCTCCACCGCCGGTTCGGCAAACCCAAAAAGAAAGCCCCGGCCCGGGTGGTGCGCGCCAAACGGGCCGTGGTCTTTGTGCTGTGGACGGTGAGCATGGTGTTCTTCCGGGTGGGGTCCGCCCCCGCCGGCACCCTGACCGTGGGGGATGCCTTCGGGTATCTGGCCGGCTGGTTCCGGGGCTGGGCCCCCGGCCGCTTTGCCGGGGAGCTGTACAGCGCCGTCTACACCGCCTTCTACGCCAACACCCTCATGGTGGCGGCCTACTATGCCTTCCTCGCAGTGGTGCTGGCGCTGGCCTTTTATCTCGACACCCGCCGGGCTTTCACCTACAAAAACAAACCCTCTGAAATCGCCCTGGCCGGGGAAAAGCACCGCTGGGCGGTGTATTACCTGCTGGTGATTTTCCTGCTGGCGGGCTACATCCTGCAGAGCGGCGGCTTCGGCAACGCGGGCTTCGGGATGTACGCGGGATTTTAATGCCGCAGCTTTGCTGCCGCCTCAAAGAGGGGAACAGTCCCGCACGGCGGTGCCTGACGGGCCTATTCCCCCCTTTGGATTCCCCCTCTGAAAATTTTGCCCGAAACCGCGCACTCGTCGCGGGCTCCTCGCACACAATTTGAGGGTCAATTTCCCTGGCGGTGTCGCCCCCGTCGGCGCATGTCCGCCGGGGGGCGACGGTTTCAAATAACGCCATTGCCACAATGACAGAAAGATTAACTATTAAAAGTCAACCCCGAAAATGAATGGTGGTGGTGAAAA
>ERZ1090865.1484-NODE-1485-length-11566-cov-4.218660_pt1 | contig 11566 bp, 10 predicted proteins | sample MGYA00478478_ERZ1090865 | MGnify/ENA primary metagenome ERZ1090865 (study PRJEB33644, sample SAMEA5815715) | chicken gut metagenome | biome: Chicken; feature: Gastrointestinal Tract; material: Caecum | place: Ireland | collected 2019-01-01 | study: A study of... | reverse complement strand
GGCGGAAAGGTTTATCGCAAACGAGCGCAGCCGAAGGCAAGCGATCTGCGCGAGAACGTTGAGCACCGATTCACAGGAGCCCAGTTCGCGAATTGGGCGCGGCATCATGCCGCCGGCAGGCTGAGCCTGCACCCTGTTTCGCGCTTTGGCTTTTACAAAAACCAAGCACCAACCCGCGGCGGAAAGGCTTCTCGCAAACGAGCGCAGCCGAAGGCAAACGATCTGCGCGAGAGCGTTAAGTATCGATTCGTAGAAGCTGATTACGCGATTGGGCGCGGCATCATGCCGCCGCCGCAGGCATCTCGGTGGTGAGCAGCTCCAGATAGGTGTGGTAGAAGGTCTGGTTGAAGTGCACCCCGTCCCCCGCGTCGTAGGTGTAGTCCAGCGCCCCCGTCTCATCCTTAAAATAGTCGGAAATGTCGAAGAAGGTGTAGCCGTTTTCCTCGGCGTAGTCTTCGAGCAGGGCGTTGTGGTAGTCGATGTTCTCGTTGGTCAGCGAGGGCATCTCCAGATACTTCCAGTTTGCCACTGGCAGAATCGACTGGATGACAATTTTGCTGTCGGGCGAAACGGCCACCAGCTGGTCGACCAAGATGTCGTATTCTTCCATGAACTCCTCGTCGGTCATCAGCGGGATGGCGTTGACCCCGAAGGCGATGAGGATGCGGCTGGGCTGGCGCTCGGCCACCGCCTGCTCTACGGTTAGGTATTCTCCACCCGGTTCCAGCTGGATGAAGGCGTCCTCCCGGATGGTCTTTTGGGTGCTGCCGTCGATGGCAAATACCTGCTCGGGCGGGAGCAGCTGATAGGTCAGCAGGCCGTTGGTGCGGCTGTCCCCGATGAAGGTGGTCTCTCCCAGATAATATTCGGCGTCAACCTCATGGCTGCTGGTGCTTTCCTCGGTTTGTTCCGGCTCTGTCCCGGTGGAGGAGGCCAGCTGCGGCTGTTCTTGCTGCTGATTGGTGCAGCCTGCCAGCAGGCACAGGCATAGCAGCAGCGCCGCACCTTTGCGCAGCAGGCCAAACAGGGATGATTGATACTGCAAACAAAACCCTTCTTTTCTTGTGGTGTTTTTGCTAATAGCTGTTCCCTATTATAACACGGAAAATTCGGAAGGTAAAGGGGAGTTTGTGTTCGAGGAGCTCTTTTGACAAGTCTCGCAGAAAAAAAGACTATAATACAAACCAAAGGGGGAAGGCCGGATGGTGCAGGGTGTGTATGTGGATATTTTGCTGGTCATCAATTTCCTGGTGGACTTTCTGCTGCTGAGTCTGCTGGCCCGGACAGGTGGGCGGGGGACGCAGGGCGGATGGCGCAGGGTGGCAGCGGCAGCGGCGGGATCGCTGTTTTCGCTGAGCATTTTTCTGCCGCCTTTGCCGCATGAGGATTTGGGACAGCTTTTGCTGCAGGTGGCCTGCTGCATGCTGATGGTTCGCCTGGGCTTTGCCTGGGGCGGATGGCGGCGTTTCTGTAAGGAGTGTGTGCTGCTGCTGGCGGTCAGCTGTGGACTGTTCGCGGCGCTGAGTCTGCTCAAGCTGTTTTATGCCGGGACCGGGATGTTTGTCTTTCACAACGCCGTCTATTTTCATGTGCGGCCGCCGGCGTTTGTCCTCTGCCTGTGCGGCGCCTACGCCTTTGTCTGGCTGATCGACCGCCTGTTGCGCACAGCGGCCCCGGCGCAGCGGCTCTGCCTGGTGCAGCTGCAGGTGTGCGGCCAGTGCAAAGAGCTGACCGGATTTGTCGACAGCGGCAACGCCCTGGTCGAGCCGTTCAGCGGCGCGCCGGTGGTGGTCTGCGACGAGGGGGTTGCTGCGCAGCTTCTGGACTGGGAGCTGCTGGAGGCGGTCCATCAGCTTCTGCGCGGTCGGACAGAGCTTCCCGCTGCGCCGCAGATCCGGCAGATTCCCTTTTCCACCATCTCCCAGAACGGATTGTTGCCGGCAGTGAAGGGGGAGTGGATGGTCCTGCGCCCGCAGGGGGAAGGGACGGAGTATTGGGTGGAGGAATTTTACCTGGCTGTCTCGGAGCAGCCGCTGGGGGACGGCTCCTGGAAGCTGCTGGTGGGGGAACAGGCGTTTCACCGGGCAGCCCGCCAACAAACAAAGGAAAGGATCGGTGTATCAAGATGAAGGTCTTGCAAAAACAAAAACAGAAACGCAACGGGCGGCAGGCAGGCTGGCTGCGGCAGCGCCTGCAAAAATTTGCTTCCTGGCTGAGCGGGAAGAAGGGTATCCACTACATCAACGGCTCGCAAACGCTGCCCCCGCCGCTCAACCGCCAGGAGGAGGAAGAAGTCTTTTCCGACCTGCTCTCCTGCGAGGAACCGGTGAAGCAGTCGGCACGGCAGCTGCTGATCGAGCACAACCTGCGGCTGGTGGTCTACATCGCCAAAAAGTTTGAGTCCACCGGCATCAACATCGAGGATCTGATCTCGATTGGTACCATCGGCTTAATCAAGGCGGTCAACACCTTCTCGCCCGAGAAGAACATCAAACTCGCCACCTATGCCTCCCGCTGCATCGAGAACGAGATTTTGATGTACCTTCGCAAAAACCAGAACCGCCGGCGGGAGATTTCGATCGACGAGCCGCTGAACATCGACTGGGACGGCAACGAGCTGCTGCTTTCGGACGTGCTGGGCACCGAGCCGGATGTGGTGAGCAGCGGCATCGAGCGGGAGTCGGAGCGCCTTATGCTCTATCGGGCGATTGCCGGGCTGGAACAGCGGGAGCGCTCCATCATGGAGCTGCGCTTCGGATTGCAGAAGGGCGGTCGGGAACACACCCAGAAGGAGGTGGCCGACCTGATCGGTATCTCGCAGTCCTACATTTCCCGGCTGGAAAAGCGGATTATCCGGCGGCTGCAAAAGGACCTCAGGCGGATGAACCGCGAAAACAGGGACGAAAATTGATAAAAAGTGATAGGTTAAAGGGCAGGTATCTTCCGAACGCAGGGAAAACGCCTGCCTTTTTTGCTGTTTTCACAGGGTAAAAAGGAAAGAAAGCAGCAAGATTGATAAAAACATCACAAATTCGTATAACTTTGTTATCAAAACACCCGAATAAATATAACACTTCATAACAAATTCCTCTTGCGTTTTTGTTAGGATTCGATTATAATAAAATTGTAAATCCACAATTGATCTGATGATGGGGGATTTTCGTCTTGAACATTTTGAGAAGAGAGAAGCTAAAGGAGTTCATCCGGCAAAAGCAGGTGGTCAGTCTCAAACAGCTGACCCAGGAATTTAACGACGTCAGTGTCATGACGCTGCATCGGGATTTGGACTTTTTGGCAAAGGAAGGCTTCATCCTGCGCATCCGCGGGGGAGCCAAGTATCTGGAAACGGAGCCGAAAGGGGAAGGGATTGAGGTACAGGACATCTCCAACAAATCGCAGAAGGACATCGTCGCCCAAAAGGCGGTGCGGTTTGTCAAGGAGGGCAGCTCCATCTTTTTGGATGGAGGCACCACCATGCTGGAGCTGGCCAAAATTATCCCGGACATGTACATCAACGTCACCACAAACGGGCCCAACATCGCCCTGGAGATCGCGGAAAAGATGCGCCCGGCGGTGACACTGTGCGGCGGTGTGCTCAACCACAAAAATCTGTCGCTGTTTGGCTATTCAGCGCTGGACATGATTTCACGTCTGAATGTGGATGTGGCCTTTATCTCCGCTTCCGGCTATTCGGAGGAGGGGGGCTTTACCTGCGGCTATGAGGAGCAGGCAAAGCTGCGCCGCCTGCTGATTGAGAAGGCGCGCTGCGTCATCATCCTGATGGACAGCACCAAATTCGGCAAGATGCTGCCCTACACCTTTGCAAAGATGGAGGACGTCAACTATCTGATTACCGACCAGACCTCCTCGCCGATGCTCTTGGCGGACGCCGAGCGGAACAACGTCACCGTTTTATAAGGGAACAAAACAAGGAAATGAGGAATTGACAAATGAAGCACATGTTAATCGCACAGTCGGGCGGCCCGTCCGCAGCCATCAACGCCACCGTAGCGGGCGTGGTTGAACGCTGCATGACCAGCGGCCAGGTTGGCAGAATCTATGGCGCGCGCAATGGAATCAAGGGAGTGATCGACGGCAATTACATCGACCTGACCGAGGAGCTGGCATCGCCGGAACGGCTGGAGCTGCTCTGCCACACGCCGGCGGCGGCGCTGGGCTCCTGCCGGCTGAAGCTGAACAACGCCGATGAGGAGCAGCTGGGACAGATTGTGCAGGCGCTGCTCGAGCGGGAAATCGGTTACTTTGTCTACATCGGCGGCAACGATTCGATGGACACCGTCCACAAGCTCTCCGATTACATCCGCAAGCACAACATCCAGGGGCTGTCGGTGATGGGCGCTCCCAAAACCATCGACAACGACCTGCCGGTGACCGACCACTGTCCCGGCTTTGGCTCGGCGGCAAAGTATATCGCCGCCACCTTCTCCGAGATTGTGCGCGACTGCGAGGTGTACGACATCCCCGCGGTGACCATCGTCGAGGTGATGGGACGCAATGCCGGTTGGCTGACAGCGGCTTCCGCCCTTTCCCGCGAGAACGGCGGCACCGGCCCGCAGCTGATCTATCTGTGCGAGCGCGCCTTTGACACCGAGCGCTTTTTGCAGGACGTGCAGGACTGCCTGAAAAAACGCAACGCGGTTGTCGTAGCGGTCAGCGAAGGCGTGAAAAATCCGGACGGCTCCTACTTAAGCGAGAGCAAGGGGCGCGGGGTGGATGTCTTTGGCCACGCGGCGCTTTCCGGAACCGCCAAGGTGCTGGAGGGTCTGGTCAAAGAACGCATCGGCTGCAAGGTGCGGTCGATTGAGCTTAACCTGATGCAGCGCTGCGCGTCGCACCTGGCCTCAGCCAACGATCTGCGTGAATCGAGGATGCTCGGCATGACCGCCGCTGACCGTGCTATCAGCGGTATCAGCGGACAGATGGCGGTTGTTCTGCGCGACAGCGACGAACCGTATCGCGTTCATTACAGCACCGTCGACATCGCTGAGGTTGCAAATCTGGAAAAGAAGGTGCCGGACAACTGGATCAACGCCGGGGGCAACGACGTCACCGAGGAGATGCTCTCCTATCTGCGCCCACTGGTTCGCGGCGAGGTTTCCGTTTTGATGAACAACGGCGTTCCGGTTCATCTCAACCTCTATTCAGAAGGAAAATAATTTTGTTTCTTGTGATACCCCCGGGGGAGGAAAAGGGCAGCACGCCTTTTCCTCCCCCTTCTATTTTTTTGCTGAAAGGTATATGAAGGATTGTTCATATGAAACTTTGTGCAATTTGCTCATATAAAGAAAGAATTATTTGACAAATTGGATAAAAGATGATAAACTAAAAAGCAAACAGACAGGAAGGGGAAGTGAAACAACATCTTGCAAAACGCAACATTTCTTCATGGGTCGCACGACCATTCCTTTTTTGAGGAGCTGCTGGAAGGCTTAACTCCCATTTTGCCGGGCGGGGAAAAGACGGTCGAATTTTTGGGCCACCTGTTCACCGATCTGCTTCAGATTTATCTGTTGCTGCTGGTGATTTTGTTTGTGGTGTTCTGGCTGCAGAGCTTTGTCGACACCGGCCGGATGCAGCGCAAGCTGGCGGGGCTCAAAAGTGTCTGGGGCTATCTGCTGGCCTTTGCGCTGGGGCTGCTCTCGCCGTTTTGCTCGTGCGGCATCATCCCCGTGCTGATGGGACTGGTGGCTGCCGGGGTGCCGGTGGCGGTCTGCCTGTGCATGTACACCACCGCTTCGCTGATGAATCTGACCGCGCTGACCGCGCTCTACAGCATCGCAGGCCCGGCCTTCACAGGGGTTTACCTGTGTTGCTCGCTTTTGATTGTGGCGGCAAGCTCGATGATCTTTTCCCGGCTGCGCTTTCAGGGGGCGGCGCGGGATTTTCAGCTGGCGCATGACCACCACGAACACTGTCACGACCATCACCACCACGACGGCTGCTGCAGGGAGGACTGCCACCACGACGCCCGTCCAGCAAACGCCAAAGAGCGTGCGGCAAGGGCACTGGCCGACAGCCTGCGCGTCCTGCAAAAGAGCTGGGCGTGGATTTTGCTGGGCGTTGCCCTGGCGGCTGCGCTGGAGGCCTATGTCCCGCTGCAAAGCCTGTCCGAGCTGATTGGCGGGCACACTGTCCTCTCCGGGCTGATCGCCGCGCTGATTGGGTTCCCGATCCACTCGGACATCTTCAGCATCGCGCCGGTGCTGCTGCTGCTCATGGATCTATCCGACACCGTGGCGATGATCTTCGCTCTGGCCGCGATGGTCATCTCGGTGCCCGGCGTCATCATGCTCGCTCAGGCGCTCAGACCAAAAGCGGTGGTCCAGTATGCCGGGGTGCTCATTGTGCTGACGCTGCTGTGCGGCGCGGCGCTGGTGCCGGTATTGGGATAATTGGATAAAGGCGAAAAAGGGACGCGGGAGCGTCCTTTTTTGTTGGATATGGATTTGTCAAACGATGCGCTTTATGCTATAATCAGGTTTAGAATATTCCCCGCGCTTGGCGGGTTTCATAAGGGGGATTTGCCATGCGGTTTGTACATATCAGCGACCTTCATCTGGGAAAAACATTCCCGGTTGCGCGCTACGGCCAGTTGGCGGCGCGCCGCCGGCAGGAGCTGCTGGACACCTTCAGCCGTCTCATCGACTATGTCAACGAAAATCAGGTGGATTTTATCCTGTGCAGCGGCGACTTTTTAAACAGCGAGGAGCTGCGGGTGGAGGAGCTGCGCAACATCAACGCCATCATCGACCGGCTGCAGCGGGCGGTGCTTGTGGCGATTTCCGGCAATCACGACCCGCAGACCGAAAACAGTGCCTACCAAAAAATTCAGTGGAGCCGCCGCCTCTACCTTGCGCCGCCGGGTGTGGGCAGGGTGGCGCTGTCTTCCTACAAGACCATCATAACCTACCACAGCTGGGACACCAAGGAGATTTTGGAGCTGCCGCAACAGCTGTCCGAAATCAGGCCGCAGAACGGCGGCTCCTACCAGATTCTGATGCTGCACGCCGACACGCAAAACCCAAACAGCCGCTACCTGCCGGTGGATGCCGGGGCGCTGGCGGCAAAAGGGTTTGACTATGTCGCGCTCGGACACATCCATCAGCACCAGTGCCCGGCGGAAAATGTCTGCTATGCGGGGTCGCTGGAGCCGCTGGATTTTGGCGAGACCGGCGAACACGGCTTCATGCTGGTCGAGATGGAGGGGGAGCGCAGGCGCTTTCAGTTTATCCCCTTTGCCCGGCGGGAATACCGCACCATCCAGGTGGAGACCGATGCGCAGGACGCCGAGGTCGCGATTGCCCGGCGTATCGGCGCCGCCATCCTGCGGCAGGACCCGCGCCACATCTACACGGTGGAGCTGACCGGCTCCCACCCCGATGCGGCCGGATGGGATTTGGAGCGCATCGAGGAGCAGCTGCGCGCGCAGGAATACTGCTGTCAGCTGATCGACAACACCCGGCCAGCCTACCAGCTGGAGCAGCTGTACCGGGAAAACCGCGGCAACCTGCTGGGGGATTTTATCGAGGCATTCCAGGGCAGGGAGCTGACCGAGCTGGAACAGCGCGCCCTGGAATTGGGGATTGAGACGCTGCGCGCTCAGGGCCCTGCAGCAAAGGAGGGGGAGCGCTGATGGAAAAATTGGAACTGATCCGGCTGGAGCTCAACGGCTTTGGCAAGTTTCGCGGCCAGACCTTCGAGCTGCAGGGGGGACTCAACCTGATCGAGGGCGCAAACGAGGCGGGCAAGAGCACCCTGCAGGCTTTTATCGGCGGGATGTTTTACGGCTTTTTCCAGCCCGGAGCCAAGCGGCGCAGCTACACTGCCCTGCAGGAACGCTACCGCCCCTGGGACGGCGGCAGCTACCGCGGGGTGCTGGTCTGCCGCAAGGGGGAGCGGACCTACCGCATCGAGCGGGACTTTGACAAGGACACCGAGCGGGTCCGGGTCTTTGACGGGCAGACCGGGGAGGACCTCACCGACAGCTTCCCCTATGACCCGGTGACCCGGCAGGCGCAGGTGGGGCAGGCGCTGCTGGGGCTGAGCAGAACCGCCTTTGACAGCACGGCCAACATCGCGCAGTTGGGCAGCGCCGGGGTGGCCCGGCAGGAATTTGCCGCCGAGGTCAGCGACCGCCTGCTGGCGATGACCCAGACCGCAGACGCGGGGCTGTCGCTGAACAGCGCGCTGCAGGAGCTGGACCGCCGCGCCGGGCTGATCGGCTCCCCCAAAAAGAGCAAGACCCCCTACGGCAAGGCGGCCCTGCGGCTAAAGGAATTGGAGCAGGAGCTGGAGCAGTCGTTGCAGGGGGAGGCGGAATACATCAGGCTGTGCAGCGAGGAAAAGGAGCTGCAAGCCCAGGTGCAGCAGCTGCAGCAACAAAAGGACCAGCTGGAAGCGCAGATTCGCCAGAGTGCGGCGCAGGAGCTGGGCGGTCGGTACCTCAAGGCGCAGAATTTGCAGGTGCGCATCGAGCGGCTGCAAAAGGAACAGGAACGCTGCGCGCCCTACGCCCGGATGGATTTAACGCAGGTCGAACAGGCACTGCACCGTCTTGGGGCGCGGGCGCAGATCAGCCGGACGTTGGAAAAATACCGCCGGGCCATCTCGGAGGTGGAAAAGCGGACCGGGGAGCTGGAAACCCTCTACCGCACGCTGGAAGTTTCCGGCGCACAGGGGGAGGATCTGGAACAATTTGATCGGATGATGGAGCGGTACGCTGCTTTGGGCCAGCTGCGCGAGGAGTTGCGCAGCCTGTACACCCAGCAGGAGATGCTTGCCGCCCATCTGCAGACGCTGCAGGAGACCGCCGCGGAAAAGCTGGAGGGGGATCTGCGGCTTTATCGCCAGCTGGAGGAGAAGAAAAGCAGCTCCCGCCCGGCCAAAAACAGCTGGATTTTCCCGGCTGCGGTTTTGCTGTGTGTCCTGGGAGCGATCCTACTAATCTGGAGCGCGCTGAGCCGGGAGGTGCTGGGCATCGTTTCGGGGCTGTTGTGCCTCGGCGTGGGCGCGGGGCTTGGTGGGTACTCGCTTTACCTTGCCCGCCGGGTTCCGCAAAATGTCCGGCAGATTCAGCAGGACATCCTCGATCAGTACGGCCTTGACGCCGCAGACGACCCGGCTGCGCAGCTGGAAGCGCTTTTGCACAAGGCGCAGGTCAGCGGCGGACGGCGGCAGCAGGTGAGCGAACAGCAGGAGCTGTTGGCCCAGGAGCTTGCCCAGAAGAGCGAGCAGGTGGAGCAGCGCCGGCAGGAAATGCTCCAGTACCTTTGCCGCCTGACCGGCAGGGAAACAGAGAGCGCCGACGAGGTGCGGCTCAAAGCACTGCGGGAATCGGTCAGCCAGGCAAAGCGGCTGCGAGGCGACCTGCAGCGCCTGCATTTACAGCGCCAACAGCTGCAGCAGGAGGAGGAAAACTGCCAAAACCAGATGGAGCAGATCGACCAGTCGATTGCGCCGGTGGTTGCCGCGGCCAAAGAAGCGGCTGCATCTAAGGAAGCAGCTGCCGAGCTCTCCGCCTCGGACAGTCTGGAACGCTGCCGGCAGGGAAAGCTGCGCTATGACAGCCTGCACACCGAGCTGCAGATGCAGCAGGAGCTGCTGACCGAGACGCTGGGCGGCTACAGCTTTGAGCAGCTGGAACAGGCAGTGCGCGTCAAAAATCCGTCGGAACCGTCCGCAACCGCCATCTCACCCGACCGTCAACAGGCGCGCCAGCAGCTGCAGCTGGTCAACACCCAGCTGACCGAGCTTTCCGCCAAGGCCTCCCAGCTGGCCGGACTGCGGCAGGGCAGGGAGGAAAGCCTGCGCCCCTCCGGGCAGATTCAGTCGGAGATACAGCAGCTGCAGCAGAGCTGCGACCGCTGCCAGTTTGAGCTGGACGCGCTGGCCCTGGCAAAGGAGAAGCTGCTCTCGCTGGGCGGGCAGCTGCATCGGGATTTTGCGCCCCGTTTAAACGCGCGCGTTTCGCAGGCGGTGGCCAAGGCGACGGGCGGAAAATACACCCGCGTGGTTATCGACCAGTCGCTGGGGGTCCGCCTGGAGGACAGGGAACAAGGAAGGCTGGTGGCGCTGTCCGATCTGAGCAACGGTGCCATCGACCTGGTGTATCTGATTGTGCGGCTGGAGCTGTTGGAGCTTTTGTGCGACCAGGACGGACAAACCCGCGTGCCGGTTTTGCTGGACGACAGCTTTGCCCAGCTGGACGACCTGCGCACCGCGCGGCTGCTGGCCTATCTGCGGCAGCGGGACGAGGCGGGAACACAGGTGCTGCTCTTCAGCTGTCACAGCCGGGAGCGAGCAATTTTGGAAAAGGCAGGGATTGCCTGCCACACACTGCAGCTGAAAACGCCCCAGCGCAGAGCAGCCAATGAAAGGGAAGGGAATCAAAATGGCAATCCAACTGATCGAGGTACAGACCCCGCAGCAGATCAAGACGGTGGCGGAGCTGGCCGATGAGATCTGGCATCAGCACTATCAGGGCATCCTCAAGCCGGACCAGATTGACTACATGGTCAAACATTTTCAAAGCGAAGCGGCTTTGACCGAACAGATGAGGCAGGGCTACCGCTATCTGCTGGCAATCGACAGCGAAAGCAATACCCCCTGCGGCTTTTGCGGCTACCACCGGGAAGAAGAAAACGGAAGGATGTTTGTCAGCAAAATCTATATCCGCCAGTCGTTCCGGCGGCGCGGAATTGCCGGGCAGTTTTTGCAGGAGGTGCTCGAGCGCTCGCAGGGGCTTCACAGCGTCTACCTCACCGTCAACAAATACAACACCGGTTCGATCGAAGCCTACCGGCACCTCGGATTTGAGACGGTGGACTCAGCGGTCACCGATATCGGCAACGGCTATGTGATGGATGACTACATCATGCAGCGGGAGCTGCCGGCCAAAAGATAAACCCTCCCGCTCCCTTCCCCGCGATGAAAGGGGAGGGGACAGGGGAAACAACGAACAGATAAAGGAGGAACCAATGATGGAAAACAAAAAGGTTGCGTGGATTGGAACGGGCGTGATGGGCAGCCAGCAGGCGGGCCATCTGGCCAAAAACGGCTATGATGTCAGCGCCTACACCCACAAGTACGAAAAGCTGCTGGAGCTGGAGAAGGAATTTGGCATCCATCCCTGCCACAGCACCGCCGAGGCGGTGAAGGACGCGGACTACATCTTTGTGATGGTCGGCTATCCAAGCGACGTCGAGGAGGTGTTCTGCGGGGAGGGCGGCATCTTCCAGTCGGCCAAACCCGGGGCGCTGGCCATCGATATGACCACCTCCTCCCCGTCGCTGGCGCAGCGGCTGTATGAGGAGGGCAAGGCCAAGGGCATCCGCGTGATGGACGCGCCGGTCTCCGGCGGGGACAGCGGCGCGCGCAACGCCACCCTCTCGATCATGGTCGGCGGCGACGAAAAGGACTTTGAAGAAGCCCTCCCGCTCTTCCAGTGCATGGGCAAAAACATCATCCTGATGGGCCCGGCAGGCAGCGGGCAGCACACCAAGGCGGCCAACCAGATTGCGGTGGCGGGCGCGACCGCAGCCTACAC
>ERZ1090865.1482-NODE-1483-length-11572-cov-6.249891_pt1 | contig 11572 bp, 6 predicted proteins | sample MGYA00478478_ERZ1090865 | MGnify/ENA primary metagenome ERZ1090865 (study PRJEB33644, sample SAMEA5815715) | chicken gut metagenome | biome: Chicken; feature: Gastrointestinal Tract; material: Caecum | place: Ireland | collected 2019-01-01 | study: A study of the... | reverse complement strand
AAACGTATCATCTGACCAAATTTTTGAGAAGTAAGCAGAGCAACTGTTATAACCAGAGGCCCATTGTCAACAAGGGCGATCATGTGGAGGCCGGCGAGGTCATCGCTGACGGCCCGTCCACTTCTCAGGGTGAGCTGGCTCTGGGCAAGAATCCGCTGATCGGATTTATGACCTGGGAAGGATACAACTATGAGGATGCCGTACTGCTCAGCGAGCGGCTGGTGCAGGAGGATGTTTATACTTCTATCCATATCGAAGAATATGAAGCGGAAGCCAGAGATACCAAACTGGGGCCGGAGGAGATTACCCGCGATGTTCCTGGTGTAGGCGACGACGCTCTGAAAGATCTGGATGAAAGAGGAATCATCCGTATCGGTGCGGAAGTACGCGCAGGTGATATCCTGGTAGGTAAGGTTACGCCCAAGGGCGAGACCGAGCTGACGGCGGAGGAGCGTCTGCTGCGGGCGATTTTCGGTGAAAAGGCCCGTGAGGTGAGGGATACCTCGCTGAAAGTGCCTCACGGCGAATACGGTATCGTAGTGGATGCCAAAGTGTTTACAAGAGAAAACGGCGACGAGCTGTCTCCGGGTGTCAATGAGGCGGTGCGCATCTATATCGCACAGAAGAGAAAGATTTCCGTCGGCGATAAGATGGCCGGCCGTCATGGAAACAAGGGTGTCGTTTCCCGTGTGCTGCCGGTGGAAGACATGCCGTTCCTGCCCAATGGACGTCCTCTGGACATCGTGCTGAATCCGCTGGGCGTGCCGTCCCGTATGAATATCGGTCAGGTGCTGGAGATTCATCTGAGTCTGGCGGCAAAAGCGCTGGGATTCAATATTGCCACACCCGTATTTGACGGCGCCAATGAAAATGATATTATGGATACATTGGATCTGGCCAATGATTATGTAAACTTATCCTGGGAGGAGTTCTCTGCAAAACATAAAGAAGAGCTTCTGCCGGAAGTGTATGATTATCTGTATGAGAACAGAGACCACAGAGAACTGTGGAAAGGGGTTCCTATTTCCAGAGACGGAAAAGTCAGACTGCGGGATGGTAGAACGGGAGAATATTTTGACAGTCCCGTTACCATCGGACACATGCATTATCTGAAACTGCATCATCTGGTAGACGATAAGATCCATGCCCGTTCCACCGGCCCGTATTCACTGGTTACGCAGCAGCCTCTGGGCGGTAAAGCTCAGTTCGGCGGACAGCGTTTCGGTGAGATGGAGGTATGGGCTCTGGAGGCGTACGGAGCATCTTATACCCTTCAGGAAATCCTGACGGTGAAGTCGGATGATGTAATCGGACGTGTGAAAACGTATGAGGCGATTATCAAAGGAGATAACATTCCGGAGCCTGGTATTCCGGAATCCTTCAAGGTTCTGCTGAAGGAACTGCAGTCCCTTGGCCTGGATGTCAAGGTGCTGAAAGATGATCAGACGGAAGTGGAGATCATGGAAACCGTGGATTACGGCGAGACAGATCTGCGCTCCATTATCGAAGGCGACCGTGGATTTTCCAAAGAGGAATCCTACGGCAGCTATGGTTTCTCAAAACAGGAATTCTCCGGAGATGAACTGGTTTCCGTAGAAGAACCGGAAGAGGAAGAAGAGGAACTGATTGATCTGGATGAGACTCTTGATGACGAAGAGTAGGAGGGTAACCAATGGCAGAAACAGCAAAGAATGAAGTATATCAGCCGATGACCTTTGACGCGATCAAGATCGGGCTGGCTTCACCGGAGAAAATCCGTGAGTGGTCCCGGGGCGAGGTGAAGAAACCGGAGACCATTAACTACAGAACGCTGAAACCGGAAAAGGACGGGCTGTTCTGTGAAAGGATTTTCGGGCCCAGCAAAGACTGGGAGTGTCACTGCGGAAAATATAAGAAAATTCGTTATAAAGGCGTTGTCTGCGACCGATGCGGTGTGGAAGTTACCAAGTCCAGTGTCCGCAGAGAACGGATGGGCCATATCGAGCTGGCGGCTCCCGTGTCTCATATCTGGTATTTTAAAGGGATTCCGTCCCGTATGGGTCTGATCCTGGATCTTTCTCCAAGAACGCTGGAGAAAGTACTGTACTTTGCAAATTATATCGTTCTGGATCCGGGCAGCACACAGCTGATGTATAAGCAGGTGCTTACGGAGAAAGAGTATCAGGAAGCAAGAGAAAACTACGGAAACAGTTTCCGGGCAGGCATGGGCGCGGAGTCCATCAAGGAACTGCTGCAGGCCATCGACCTGGAGAAAGAATCTGTGGAACTGAAGACGGCTCTGAAGGAATCCACAGGACAGAAACGGGCCAGAATCATCAAGCGTCTGGAAGTAATCGAGGCCTTCCGGGAGTCCGGCAATCGCCCGGAATGGATGATCATGGACGCCATCCCGGTTATTCCGCCGGATCTGCGTCCCATGGTGCAGCTGGACGGAGGCCGTTTTGCCACCTCTGACCTGAACGATCTTTACCGGAGAATTATTAACCGGAACAACCGTCTGAAAAGACTGTTGGAACTGGGCGCGCCGGATATCATCGTCAGAAACGAAAAGAGAATGCTGCAGGAGGCGGTGGATGCCCTGATTGACAACGGACGCCGCGGCCGTCCGGTAACGGGCCCTGGAAACCGTGCGCTGAAGTCTCTGTCAGATATGCTGAAAGGAAAATCTGGACGTTTCCGTCAGAATCTGCTTGGTAAACGTGTGGATTATTCCGGACGTTCCGTTATTGTGGTGGGTCCTGAGCTGAAGATTTATCAGTGCGGTCTGCCAAAAGAAATGGCTATCGAGCTGTTTAAACCTTTTGTGATGAAGGAGCTGGTTGCCAACGGTACGGCTCATAATATAAAAAATGCCAAAAAGATGGTAGAGAAGCTGCAGACCGAGGTGTGGGATGTGCTGGAAGAGGTAATCAAGGAGCACCCGGTTATGCTGAACCGTGCTCCTACGCTGCACAGATTGGGTATCCAGGCCTTTGAACCGATTCTGGTAGAAGGTAAGGCGATCAAGCTGCATCCGCTGGTGTGTACCGCTTTCAACGCGGACTTCGACGGCGACCAGATGGCGGTGCATCTGCCTCTTTCTGTGGAAGCGCAGGCAGAATGCCGTTTCCTGCTTCTGTCGCCAAATAACCTGCTGAAGCCTTCTGACGGCGGACCTGTTGCCGTTCCTTCACAGGATATGGTGCTGGGTATTTACTATCTGACTCAGGAAAGACCGGGCGTCAAAGGAGAAGGCAAGGCGTTCCGGAATGTGAATGAGGCGATTCTTGCCTATGAAAACGGAGCAATCACACTGCAGTCAAAGATCAAAGTGCGCTGTGAAAAGAAAATGCCTGATGGACGGACGATCCAGGGCAATGTGGAATCTACTCTGGGAAGATTTCTTTTCAATGAAATCCTCCCGCAGGATCTGGGATTTGTGGACAGAAGCGTTCCGGGAAATGAACTTTTGCTGGAAGTAGACTTCCATGTGGGCAAAAAAGGCCTGAAACAGATTTTGGAAAAAGTAATCAATACCCACGGTGCAACCAAGACGGCGGAAGTGCTGGACGATATCAAGGCTATGGGTTATAAATACTCCACCAGAGCAGCCATGACGGTATCCATTTCCGATATGACCGTTCCGCCGGAAAAACCGGAACTGATTGCAAAAGCGCAGGATACGGTGGATAAGATCACCAGAAACTTTAAACGTGGTCTGATCACAGAAGAAGAGCGGTATAAAGAGGTAGTGGAAACCTGGAAAGAAACCGACGAAACTTTGACCAAAGCGCTGCTGGGCGGTCTGGATAAATATAACAACATCTACATGATGGCTGACTCCGGAGCCCGTGGTTCGGACAAACAGATCAAACAGCTGGCTGGTATGCGCGGTCTGATGGCAGATACGACGGGTCACACCATCGAGCTGCCGATTAAATCCAACTTCCGTGAAGGGCTGGATGTACTGGAATATTTCATGTCCGCTCACGGAGCCAGAAAAGGTCTGTCGGATACGGCTCTTCGTACTGCCGACTCCGGTTACCTGACCAGACGTCTTGTGGATGTATCCCAGGAGGTTATCATCCGGGAGACAGACTGCTGCGAGGGAAAAGATGAAATTCCGGGTATGTATGTAACCGGATTTATGGATGGAAAAGAGGAGATTGAAAGCCTTCAGGAAAGAATTACCGGTCGGTTCTCCTGTGAAACCATTAAGGATAAAGATGGAAATATTATCGTAAAAGCCAACCATATGATCACGCCGAAGCGGGCGGCCCGTATTATGAAAGAAGGCGTGGACGAAAACGGAAAACCCTTTGAAAAGATCAAAATCCGTACGATCTTAAGCTGTAAGTCTCATATCGGCGTGTGCGCTAAGTGCTACGGCGCCAACATGGCTACCGGCGAGACGGTTCAGGTGGGTGAGTCTGTCGGTATCATCGCCGCGCAGTCCATCGGTGAACCGGGAACACAGCTGACCATGCGTACGTTCCATACCGGCGGTGTGGCCGGCGGCGATATCACACAGGGTCTTCCCCGTGTGGAGGAGCTGTTTGAGGCCAGAAAACCGAAAGGTCTGGCGATTATCACGGAAATCAAAGGTGTGGCTGAGATCAAGGACACCAAGAAGAAACGGGAAATCGTAGTGACAGACAATGAGGAAGGCGTATCCAAGACTTATCTGATTCCTTATGGTTCCAGAATCAAGGTACAGGACGGCGCTGTGCTGGAAGCCGGTGATGAACTGACAGAAGGTAGTGTGAATCCTCACGATATTCTGAAGATCAAAGGTCTGCGTGCCGTTCAGGATTACATGATCCGCGAGGTGCAGAGAGTATATCGTCTTCAGGGCGTGGAGATCAACGATAAGCATATCGAGGTTATCGTCCGTCAGATGCTGAAAAAAATCCGCGTGGAGAACAACGGAGATACTGATTTCCTTCCGGGTACTCTGGTGGATGTGCTGGATTTTGAGGAAGAAAATGAAAAACTGGCTCAGGAAGGCAAAGAACCCGCAGAAGGAAAACAGGTGATGCTTGGTATTACCAAAGCTTCTCTGGCTACGAATTCTTTCCTGTCTGCAGCATCCTTCCAGGAGACGACGAAGGTGCTGACCGAAGCCGCGATCAAAGGAAAAGCGGATAATCTGATCGGTCTGAAAGAAAACGTTATCATCGGTAAACTGATTCCTGCCGGAACCGGTATGAAACGGTATCGCAATATCAGACTGGATACCGATCTGATTGAACCGGAAGAGGAAGAAGATTTTGAACTGGAAGATGCTGCACCAGCAGAGGACCTTTCAGAGGAGAACAGCGTGGAAAACGAACAGGAAGAAGAACTGATCAGCGTTTCCGATTCAGAAACAGAAGAATAATAACTTGGGAAAACCCGGAATCAGGAGCAGGAGTCTGTTCCGGTTCCGGGTTTTGACGATATTGTTAAAGGCAGGAAAATGAAAAAGAGAAATATATTGGCAGGAACAGCCGCCGTGCTGGTCTTGGTATTTCTGGTTGTTGTAATAGCGGTGAACCACAGGCTGCAGCGGCAGAACGAGTATCTGCAGGAGCTAAAAACACAAACGACGGACCTGTCATCTTCCACGGATCAGAAAGAAGAAGAAAATCAAGGCGCGGAAAAAGAAAGGGAGCAGGAACTGGACCGGGAAATCGCTTTCTGGTCAGGAAGCGAGGTTCACAGTCTGGGATTGATGGATCTGCAGGCCCTCTCTTTTTGGGCGGAACAAAATGCAAGTCATCCGGTCAGCGGAATCATCAGCTGTCACGATTTTTCCCGACAGGATCGGAACTTTCGTCTGCTGGTCTATATGGTTTGCCGGGATGGGGAAAATAAGCTTTCTTTCCGCTTGTATCAGCAAAGACAGCATGGATATGCCCTGCTGAAAAGTCAGGAGTCGGAGCTTAGCCTATTTGACAGTTTCTGGGATATGGAATGTCGGGTTAAGGTGTTTTTAAGGGAACGGGGAGATGATCTTGAAATTGTCTGTTCCCAGCAGAAGTTCCGGATGGAAGGAAATACAAAGATGTATCAGATTTTTCGGCTGTCGGAAAACGGTTTTGAGGAGATCTTCCGACTGGTATCCGCAAGGGAGACGGTCAGCGCCAGGGTGGAAAAAAACGGTGAAATGATTTATCTGTCCTCGGATGACGGTCAACAGACGGAGGGCGTTTATTCTGACCCGGAGGAAGCGGTCAGCCAGGAACTGGAGCAGGCTGGGCTGTCGGAACAGGATTTTGAAAAACCGGAGCAGGCGCAGGAGAATGATATCTGTTTTCTTACTTCGGCAAGGACCGGAGACAGCTGGACAACCGGTGAATTTTCAGGAGAGGTTCAGGACTATACCGATGTACGAATCCGTCTTGAGGAACTGGGTATTTACTGGGAAGAGGAGTCTGCATCCAAAGAAGAGACCGGTTCCATGAAACAGCTGGTAGCCGATGAGGAGGTGGAAGCACAGACCCTTCATGTCCGGGAAGTCTTCAATGAACAGGTAGCCTGCACAGCGGCAGGAACTTACGAACAGGCAGATCTGGGAAATGGATTTACGGCATGGCTGGATTGTGGTAAGATCATGGTGATAAAAACCAGGGTGGAAGACGTGACGGACGCTTATGAGGAGATTTATAATTTTGAAGATGGGAAGCTGATATTTGCTTTTGAAAAAAGAGATGGGAAAGAGTCCCGCTTCTATTATAAAGACGACAGTCTGTTCCGCTGGTGCTATCCGGATTATGAGACGCGTCATGACAATGAATATGAAAATCCGGAATTTATCAGTCAGGGCACAGCTTATCAAGTCAGAGGGTATGACCTGTATTATCAGGCGGCGGATATGCTTTCACAGTAAAAATGGAGGAAGGTAATGTGAAGAAAAACAAATTGGCAATCATACTGGTCAGCGTTGTCGCTCTGCTGGCGGTGGTGCTGTTTGTCTGCTCTTTTTTTATGCTGAAGCAGGCAAAAAAGACCAAAGAAGAGGCGAAGCAGATGACGCTGGAAGCTTTGGATGAGACCAGGGAGGAAGGCAAAGCATCGGATTCGCAGGTGGTGGAACCGACGGAGACGCAGGATTCTGTGATCGCTTTTGAAGATGCGGATGATAATATCTTTATTATAGAAGAAGCAAATATCCGTACGGAACCCAGCACCGATGCGCAGGTAATCGAAACGGCCCCCAAGAGTAAGCTTTTTAAGCGGACAGGAATCTCCGCTGACTGGAGTCGGCTGGAATACAATGGACAGACCTGTTACGTCAGCAACGACCTGATTTCCACCGAGATGCCCGAAGAGGCCGTGAACGGAGAACTGCTGGAAAACGGCACCGGGGATGCCGGCGTGGCGGAGCAGACGAGTGGGAAAATCGTCGTTATCGATCCCGGTCATCAGGGTCATGGCGACAGCGGACAGGAACCCATCGGTCCCGGCGCCTCTGAAACCAAGCCAAGGGTAAGTTCCGGAACCTCCGGCAGCGTATCCGGTCTGGATGAGTATGAACTGAACCTGATCGTATCCCTGCAGCTTAGGGATGAACTGCAGAGCAGGGGATATACGGTGTATATGACAAGAGAAACCCATGACGTCAGCATGAGCAACAAGGAGCGGGCGGATTACGCAGCCTCCGTGGGAGGAGACGTTTTTGTGCGGATCCATGCCAACGGTTCGGAAGACAGTTCCGTCAGCGGCGCGCTTACCATGGCGCCCTCCGATGGGAATCCCTTCCTGTCATCGGATCTGATCACCCAGAGTCAGGCACTGTCCCAGTGTGTGATCGACTCTTATGTGGCGGCAACCGGATTTAACAATCAGGGAGTCTACATGACAGACGATATGAGCGGTATCAACTGGTGCTCCATGCCGGTGACCATCGTAGAGATGGGCTATATGAGCAGTCCCTCTGACGACGCTGCCATGGCGGATCCTTCCATGCAGGTCAATATGGTGGACGGTATTGCCAACGGAATTGACCAGTATTTTGCGTCCCAGGCTGGCTGATCCGGGATTTTACCCGCATTTTACCTGGATTTTGTTTATTTTGCTTGACAGCAGGAAAGGGGAAGGATATAATATCTAAGCGTGCATTAAAACGCAGTAGTTTTTGCGCGCCCAATTACGAATAATAGCAGCCGCAGCAAACCCGCAGGATGCGGAGGAATCTACAGGAGGTGAATTGGAATGCCAACATTTAATCAGTTAGTAAGAAAAGGTCGTCAGACATCTGTAAAGAAGTCAACTGCGCCGGCACTTCAGAAAAGCTTTAACTCTCTGAAGAAAAAATCCAGCGATATGTCTTCACCGCAGAAGAGAGGTGTATGTACAGCCGTAAAGACTGCCACACCGAAAAAGCCGAACTCTGCTCTTAGAAAAATCGCCAGAGTACGTCTCTCCAACGGTATTGAAGTGACAAGTTACATTCCGGGAGAAGGTCACAATCTTCAGGAGCACAGTGTTGTACTGATCCGTGGAGGAAGGGTAAAAGACCTGCCAGGTACCAGATATCACATCATCAGAGGTACACTGGATACAGCAGGTGTTGCCAACAGAAAACAGGCCCGTTCCAAATACGGCGCCAAGAGACCGAAAAAATAATCGTTTAGTTATCACATTATAGAAGTATCACAATGCTATGTACGGTCATTCCAAAGCCCTGCCGGCTGCGGGTTAATAGATGGAATTTACCAGTGCGAACACATAGTAGGCAGTCAGGTACTGCCCATGACTGTCATTGTGAGTACCTGTGATTTAATCGAAAAAAGATATCTGCCGCTATGACAGATGGAAATGATTAAGGAGGGAAGTAACGTGCCACGTAAAGGACATACTCAGAAAAGAGACGTTCTGGCAGACCCGATGTACAATAATAAAGTGGTGACCAAGCTTATCAACAACATCATGCTGGATGGTAAGAAGGGCATCGCACAGAAGATTGTATACGGCGCTTTCGCCAGAGTGGAAGAAAAAGCTGGAAAACCAGCTCTGGAAGTTTTTGAAGAAGCAATGAACAACATCATGCCGGTACTGGAAGTAAAGGCAAGACGTATCGGCGGCGCCACCTATCAGGTGCCGATCGAAGTAAGACCTGACAGACGTCAGGCGCTGGCTCTGCGCTGGCTGACCATGTTCTCCCGTAAAAGAGGAGAGAAGACCATGGAAGAAAGACTGGCCAACGAGCTTCTGGATGCTATGAATAATACTGGAGCATCTGTTAAGAGAAAAGAAGACATGCATAAGATGGCAGAAGCGAATAAAGCATTTGCTCATTACAGATTCTAGGAGGAAATCCAATGGCTGGAAGAGAATATCCATTAGAGAGAACCAGAAACATTGGTATTATGGCTCATATCGATGCGGGTAAAACCACACTGACAGAGCGTATTCTGTATTATACCGGTGTTAACTATAAGATTGGCGATACCCACGAAGGTACTGCTACCATGGACTGGATGGAACAGGAGCAGGAACGTGGTATCACAATTACTTCAGCCGCTACAACCTGCCACTGGACACTGCAGGAAAACTGCAAGGCAAAGCCGGGTGCACTGGAGCATCGTATCAATATCATCGATACCCCGGGTCACGTAGACTTTACAGTAGAGGTTGAGCGTTCACTCCGTGTACTGGACGGCGCCGTAGGCGTGTTCTGTGCAAAGGGTGGTGTTGAGCCCCAGTCTGAGAATGTATGGCGTCAGGCAGACACCTACAACGTACCTAGAATGGCATTTATCAATAAGATGGATATTCTGGGTGCGGACTTCTTCAACGCAGTGGAACAGATCAAGACCAGACTGGGTAAAAACGCGATCTGTCTTCAGCTGCCCATCGGCAAGGAAGATGAATTCAAAGGGATCATCGACCTGTTCGAGATGAAAGCATACATCTATAACGATGATAAGGGAGAGGATATCTCCATCATTGACATCCCGGACGATATGAAAGATGATGCGGAACTGTATCACACCGAGCTGATTGAAAAGATCTGTGAGCTGGATGATGATCTGATGATGGAGTATCTGGAAGGAGACGAACCTTCTGTTGACGCGCTGAAAGCTGCTCTGAGAAAGGGAACCTGCGAATGTGCAGCCGTTCCGGTTTGCTGCGGAAGCGCCTACAGAAACAAAGGTGTACAGAAACTTCTGGATGCCATCCTGGAATATATGCCGGCGCCCACCGATATCCCGCCGATTCAGGGTGTGGATATGGAAGGCAATGAGACGGTAAGACATTCTTCTGATGAGGAACCCTTCTCTGCTCTGGCATTCAAGATTATGACAGACCCCTTTGTTGGAAAGCTGGCATACTTCAGAGTATACTCAGGAACCATGAACTCTGGTTCTTACGTATATAACTCTACCAAAGATAAAAAAGAACGTGTTGGACGTATCCTTCAGATGCACGCCAACAAGAGAGAAGAGCTGGATAAGGTTTATTCCGGAGATATCGCTGCAGCGATCGGATTCAAGGTAACCACCACCGGTGATACCATCTGTGACGAGCAGCATCCGGTTATTCTGGAATCCATGGAATTCCCGGAACCGGTTATCGAACTGGCTATCGAGCCGAAGACGAAAGCCGGCCAGGGCAAACTGGGCGAGTCTCTGGCAAAACTGGCAGAGGAAGACCCCACATTCCGTGCTCACACCAATCAGGAGACCGGTCAGACCATCATCGCAGGTATGGGCGAGCTTCATCTGGAAATCATCGTAGACAGACTGCTGCGTGAGTTCAAGGTGGAAGCAAACGTAGGCGCTCCTCAGGTTGCATACAAAGAGACCATCACAAAACCGGCTGATGTGGACAGCAAATATGCAAAACAGTCCGGTGGACGTGGTCAGTATGGTCACTGTAAAGTTAAATTCGAGCCTATGGACGCCAATGCGGAAGAGACCTTCAAATTCGAATCTACTGTTGTCGGCGGTGCGATTCCCAAAGAATACATCCCGGCTGTAGGCGAAGGTATCGAAGAAGCTATGAAGGCAGGTATCTTGGGCGGTTTCCCGGTAGTAGGCGTACACGCCAACGTATATGACGGTTCCTACCATGAAGTCGACTCCTCAGAAATGGCATTCCACATTGCCGGATCTCTGGCATTCAAGGAAGCCATGGCGAAGGCAGCTCCCGTACTTCTGGAGCCGATCATGAGAGTGGAAGTAACCACACCCGAGGATTACATGGGCGATGTCATCGGCGATATCAACTCCCGCCGCGGACGTATCGAGGGTATGGACGATATCGGCGGAGGAAAGATGATCCGCGGATATGTACCGCTGGCTGAAATGTTTGGATATGCGACAGACCTGCGTTCCAGAACACAGGGCCGTGGTAACTACTCTATGTTCTTCGACAGATATGAGCCGGTACCGAAATCCGTTCAGGAAAAAGTACTTTCCGCAAAAGGTAAATAAAGAAAAATAACTTGCAAATATCCTTGATTTGCAATATAATCAAGGATAGCAAGTTTTGTTTGAAACGAAAAAAGATGAGCCCCCAGGGGCAGAGGTTGTATTAAGGAGGACATTCAAAATGGCTAAAGCTAAATTTGAAAGAACAAAACCGCATTGTAACATTGGTACCA
>ERZ1090865.1479-NODE-1480-length-11585-cov-5.032264_pt1 | contig 11585 bp, 11 predicted proteins | sample MGYA00478478_ERZ1090865 | MGnify/ENA primary metagenome ERZ1090865 (study PRJEB33644, sample SAMEA5815715) | chicken gut metagenome | biome: Chicken; feature: Gastrointestinal Tract; material: Caecum | place: Ireland | collected 2019-01-01 | study: A study of... | reverse complement strand
TTTTTAAATATATTTTTTTTCATGGCGGCCTCAAAATCTTTTTTTTTTTGCCCCGCTCCTCTTCTCTTTTCCGGCCAGTCCGGATTAATCTTCTTTAATAGTCAGCACATCCATCGGACAGGCTTTCACGCAGATACCGCAGGCAATACATTTGCTGGCCGTCTCGCTGTCATCCGATTTCACCATCAGCCCGAAAGGACAGGCCTCAACACACTTGCCGCAGCCGGTGCATTTTTTCTTATTTACCATGTACACGCCCTTGGCGTTCTGGGTAATCGCCCCTGCTTCACAGACCTCTGCACATTTGCCGCACTGAGGACAGGCAAGTACCTTCGGAGAACCGTCTTTTTTCGCTCCGATCTGAATGCAGGAAACACTTACATCCGTTCTTTTGTAAAAAGCCTCGGAACAGGCATTTGCGCATGCAAGGCATGCCATACAGGCGTCTTTATTCACCGCTACTAATTTTTTCATCGAATACCTCCCATATTGTCCGTTTATATTGATAATTTTTATCAGTAATTTTATTATATCGGATTATTCGTCAGTATTCAACAAAAAAGTCAACAGATTATTGTTCAGAGGCGTCAACTGATTACTGTCCCAAGTTTCCCGTACGGTATCCGTCCGGATTCATGGACTGCCAGTGCCAGGAATCCGCACACATTTCTTCGATACCAAACTGTGCTTTCCATCCCAGTTCCTTCTCCGCCTTGGATGGGTCTGCATAGCAGGTAGCGATATCGCCGGGTCTTCTCGGTTTGATTTCATAGGGAATCTCTTTTCCGCAGGCCTTTCCGTAGGCTTTCACCACATCCAGGACACTGTAGCCCTTGCCCGTTCCCAGATTATAAATGAACACCCCCTGGGAGCTTTTAAGCTTTTCCAGCGCCTTCACGTGTCCGCAGGCCAGATCCACCACGTGGATATAGTCCCGGACACCCGTTCCATCGGGCGTATCGTAATCATTCCCGAATACGCCAAGACATTTCAGCTTGCCCACTGCCACCTGCGCGATATAGGGCACCAGATTGTTGGGAATTCCCTTGGGATCTTCTCCGATCAGACCTGAAGGATGAGCTCCGATGGGATTGAAATATCTCAGCAGCATTACATTCCACTGGGGATCTCCCGTATGGAGGTCGGTGAGAATCTGCTCCAGCATACTCTTGGTCTGGCCATAGGGATTGGTGATCTTACCCTTCGGGCACTCTTCTGTGATGGGAACGAAAGCCGGATCTCCGTATACAGTTGCCGATGAACTGAACACAATGTTTTTGCAGCCGTGATTTCTCATCACATCACAGAGAATCAGCGTGCCGGTGATATTATTATGGTAGTATTCCAGCGGCTTGGCCACAGACTCGCCCACAGCTTTCAAGCCGGCAAAATGAATCACCGCATCGATTTTCTCTTTTTCAAATACCGACTCCACGAATTCCCGGTCCAGCAGATCGCCCTTATAAAATACCGGCTGTTTTCCCGTGATCTGACCAATCCTCTCCACCGCCAGTTCACTGGAATTATACAGATTATCCAGTATGACCACTTCGTAATCGTTGTTCAAAAGTTCCACGCAGGTATGACTTCCGATATAACCTGCTCCGCCTGTTACTAAGATCTTCATACTCTTCTCCTTATTATTGAAACGGTTTATGGATAGATATTAGTATTGTACCATAGCTTGCAGAATATAGCTATGTATCTATGTGGTTTTTCTGAACAGTCCTGGAATCATTTCTTATTTTATGATATACTTAGGAAAAAAAGAAAGGAGTCGCTATGTACTGTACAAAATCAATTACCAAAGACCTTACCTGGGTAGGCGCCAACGACCGCAGACTGGCCATGTTTGAAGGCGTTTATTCCGTTCCCGACGGAGTTTCCTATAATTCCTACCTGCTTATGGACGATAAGACGGTTCTTTTCGATACCGTCGACAAGGCCGTGACCAAAACTTTCCTGGAAAACGTAAAGCACGTGCTGGGAGACCGGAAACTGGATTATGTGATCGTCCATCACATGGAGCCGGATCATTCCGCAGCTCTGATGGAAGTTCTTCTGCGTTACCCGGAAGCAACCGTAGTCTGCAATTCCAAACTGGAAAAGATGCTTCACCAGTTTTTCGATCTGGATCTGAAAGACAGGATTCTCCTTGTGGAAGAGGGAAGCGTCCTCTCCACCGGACATCATGAGCTTCACTTTGTCATGGCTCCCATGGTGCACTGGCCGGAAGTTATGGTTTCCTACGACGCGGTGGATAAAATCCTTTTTTCCGCAGACGGTTTCGGAACCTTCGGCGCATTAAACGGAGCCATGTTTGCCGATGAAGTGGACTTTGACCGGGATTATATGGACGAAGCCCGCCGCTATTACTGCAATATCGTCGGAAAATACGGAACACAGGTTCAGGCTCTGCTGAAAAAAGCAGCCACCCTTGACATCGCCATGATCTGCCCCCTTCACGGCCCGGTATGGCGGAAAAAGCTGGGAGAATTCATCGAAAAATATGATCTGTGGAGCCGTTATGTACCGGAAGAAAAATGCGTCATGATCGCTTACGCCTCCGTATACGGAAATACCGAGAATGCCGCTGAAATCATCGCCTGCCGTCTGCGCGACAAAGGAGTCAAAACCGTTATGTTCGACGTATCCGTCGTTCCGGAATCAGAGATCGTTGCGGCAGCTTTCCGTTACAGCCATCTGGTTTTCGCTTCCTCCACATATAACGCCGGCATCTTTGTCCGTATGGAAGCAGTACTCCACGATCTGGCTGCCCACAACATTCAGAACCGTACGGTAGCTCTGGTGGAAAACGGATCCTGGGCCCCCACATCCGGTTCTCTCATGAAAAAAATTCTGGAAGGCTGCAAAAACATGCGGATTCTGGAGCAGACAGTCTCCTTACGTTCTTCCCTGAAAGAAGATCAGCTGGCGGAAATTGATGCCCTGGTGGACGCCCTCGCCGCCGACTTCCCGGCTGCTGCCCCCGCCCCCGCTGCTCCGGTTCAGGAATCTCCTTCCGACAGCGTGGTGGAACCGAACGCATTCTTCAAATTTTCCTACGGTCTCTTTGTCCTGACAGCCAAAGACGGAGATAAAGACAACGGCTGCATCATCAATACACTGCAGCAGCTGACGGACACTCCGAAACGGATTACCATCGCGGTCAACAAACAGAATTATACCCACGATATGATCGTTAGAACCGGCGTGTTCAACGTATCCATCCTGACAGAATCCGTTCCCTTTAAGATCTTCCAGCAGTTCGGATTCCAAAGCGGCAGGGATACCGACAAGATTTCTGCGGACGATCCCATCGGCCGGACAGCCAACGGACTTACCTATCTGTCTGAGTATGCCAACGCTGTGATCTCCGGCAAAGTAACCGATATGCTGGATTATGGAACTCACACCCTCTTCGTGGCGGATGTGACGGAAGCAAGAGTGCTCAGCGAAGAGCCCTCTGTCACTTACGCTTACTATTTCGCTCACATCAAGCCGAAGCCGCAGCCTGCCCAGGAAAAGAAGAAAGGCTTTGTATGTAAGATCTGCGGCTACGTATACGAAGGTGATGTCCTGCCGGATGATTTTATCTGTCCGCTGTGCAAACACGGAGCGTCGGATTTCGAACCTCTTTAACTGCAAAAATCCACCGGATCCTAACGGATCCGGTGGATTTTTGTCTGTTTCAATGATACAATGACCTTACTTACATATATGCCAGGGAGGTTTTTATGACGTTACGCCATCTGAAAATATTCATTGCTGTGGCAGAAACAAAAAGCATGAGCGCCGCAGCCAGACGCTGTTTCATCACCCAGCCCACCGTGAGCCAGACCATCCATGAACTGGAGGAGCATTATCACACCATATTATTTGAACGGCTTTCCCGCAAGCTTTACATCACAGAAGCCGGAAAGAATCTTCTCTCCCATGCCCGGCAGGTAATCGATCAGTTTGAACAGCTGGAGCAAAGCATGGCCGATGATTCCATCACACAGCGCCTGCGCATCGGCGCGACCCTCACAGTCGGAGTCTGTCTGCTCCCCCACATTCTGAATGATTTCCAGGAAGAGATGCCTGCAGTCTCTACCTACTCCTATATCAGCAATACAGCGGATATCGAACAGAAAATCCTGGATTCCAGCCTGGATATCGGCATCGTGGAAGGGAACATCAAATCACCCGACCTGGTGTCCCTCCCCATCATCGAGGATTTTCTGGTGCTGGTCTGCGGCCGGAATCACCCTTTTTCCCAGAGAGAGCAGATCCCCGTTCAGGAACTGGAAGGAAAAAATTTTGCCATGCGTGAGGCTGGAAGCGGTACCCGCGCCCTTTTCGAGCACTATCTGCACCGTCATAATCTTCAGGTGAATATCGCCTGGGAAGCCAGCAGCCCCCTGGCTATAAAAAATGCCGTCGTCTATAACGGCGGGCTTTCTGTCATGTCGATCCGGCTGTTCCAGGAAGAGATATTAAACGGCGACATCCATGTCGTCTGCAACCCTTACAATGAATGGGAGCGAACCTTCAAGCTGGTATACCACAAAAATAAATTCATGACTTCCTCCATCGAACAAATCCGTGATATTCTCAAACGGTACCGCCGCCCGGATATTCTGGACTATGTAAAAGCAGGTACCCTGGTCAATACAGTGGAGCCTCCGATTCTTGCCAAATGAAAAGGACGCTCCACAGCCGGATAATAAAAAAAAAATAAATTTCCAAAAAACTCCGCGGGGGGGGGGGGTATTACGGCCGGGCGCTCCGCGCTGTTTATAAGAGACCTGCTTAAGCTGCAAGTTTTAAAAGACAGAGCTCCTCGTGCCACACATCGGTATTGCATTCAACGTGGTAATAGCTGAGGTCGGCCACAAATTCGTAGCGCGACAGGAGCGTATCCTTCTCTTCCAGCCAGTGCCCCGTTTCTGTTACCACAAAGTCGGCCAGACCGTTTATTACATAGCTTTCCTGCCCTTCATACATCTCGGGGAAGTCGGCTCTGTCAAAATTGTTCTGAGCAAAGTAGTAAAATTCCGGCGTTTCGTCATACGCCGTGTAAAAACCGCGGTCAAACGTCTTGTAGGTGAGCAGATTTCCTCCGCCCTCCTCGCGCATTATCTGCGCCGCCTTAAACTGCGGATAGTAGTCCAAAGGGTGCAGAAGGTCGAGCGTGCAGTTGCCGAATACTATCGTCAGCGCGGCAAACAGTACGGCAACTATTGCAACCGTGCCGACGTTTACCCCCGCACGCGTCTTTGCCGCGGCAGCGGCTATGGTCTTTTCGCACCAGCCGCGCATTGCGGAGCGGCAATCCGTAAAGCGGTCTGAATAGCTCTCCGTCTTTGAACCTCTGAGCAGCGCCGCCACAGCCGCAAGAACGCTGAGCACGCAGTAGACCGTGCTCATAAGTCCGAGCGGAAGATATATCGCCATTACAAGGTGATAATACCTTATATCGCCCGCGCTTATGCACTGCAGAACAAACATTATGCAAAGAATTGCAGTATAGTATATTTTGTATCTGAGCGCAACTTTGCCCCTCCAGTAGGATACTGCGGCAAAAATGGTGAACACGTAAAGCGGCGCGCTGCGCAGTATGTTTATCACAAGGCCTCCGAGCCGCGAAGAAATGCGACCGCCGTAACTGAAAATATTATCGTAAATGTACACCCGCCACATATCGTCCAGGGCGGAATTTGCTCCGAGATATGCCAGCCAGGGCACGCTTACCGCGGCGAAAGCCATGACGAATGCAAGCGCATACAAAAGGCCGCGCTTTGCCTGCTTTTTTATGCAGCAGTCAACGAATACGCATACCGCAAACACCGCATAAAAGGATATGGCCGTGAATTTCATCCAGAATATCACAGAGGAGCACGCTCCGCAGATTGCCGCCGAATGAACGGGCAACACTCCCTGCTTTGCGTACCGCACAAACACATACAGTCCGTAGGCCAGCAATGGCAGAATGTACTCCTCCACCTCGCCGCCGCCCGAAACAAAGGCAAACGAGCAGGTGGCAAGCAGTACGGAGAGCGCCGCCACAAAAAGCGAGGGCACATACGAGGTATACATGCGGCATATCTTAAAGCATATCCACGCAAATGCCGTCATGCACAGCACTTCTATGACATATATCACGTACAGATGATTGCCGCATATTGCGTAGTTGAGCGCAAACAGCATATACGTGAGAATGCCCTTTTGCTCAAAGAGGTCCTTATACGGCACCTTGCCGTTGACGATGCCCCTGCCCATCGTGAGAAACCAGTTTACGTCGTTGGCGTCGTGAAAAGCATATAAAAAGGAACTTTTTGAACCTATCGTAATGCATATGAATGCCGCCAGAAGACACAGCGCCGCCGCGATAAATGCAGCTTTTCCCGGCGACTTATCGTAAAAGCGGATATGTTTTTCCGCAGCGAAGCCGCCTTCCGCCGACTGAATTGCCTTTTCGGCCTCAGCAGATTTATCCGCAGACGCGCTCCCGGAAGCGTTTTCCTTACCGTCAAATGGCATATATTCAGCCGATTGTTTGGCCATATATGCGGACGAATTATTATTTTTTTGCGAATTCACTTTAAATTCCTGCACACGCGGATATCAGATAAAAATACATACCCGCATTTTTGTTTAAATATAGCCGCATTTTTTTCATATATGCGACAACTATAATTTAACATACTGCAGAGCTTTTTGCAAGACTTTGAAAGCACGCAATAAAAATATGTCAAAAATATACAAAATACACAAAAAAAGGCGGCAAATCTGCCGCCCGCTTTCATATATTTATCCGCTCTTTTCATATTTTCATCAGCTCTTTTCTGCCGAACCATCCTCACTGCCAAAGCGAGTAAAATCAGAGAAATTTTTTAAGATTTTCCTCAAACTCTTCCTCTCTTGCAATAAGTTCGTCCAACAGCTTTTTTATTTCGCCGTCGGCATACCCCTCGGAATCGGTCTGGGTGGTTCTCAGCGAAGTGACGCCCATAGCCGTTCCGCGCACCATAAGCTGCGCTATATGCTGCGACGACTTATCGACAACGGTATTCATCTTTATGCCCGACCACATCATCGCCTTCTTGAAAAGGCCGGGTTCTTTAAGCTCTATGCCGCTCTGACGGGCAATTTTTTCTGCGTCTTCGCATATTCTTTTGTATTCGCTTTGCTGACGCAGAATTTCCTTGCGGATGCCGTCCTCCTCCGTTTCGGGCAGGATGTCCGAAATTGACTGGAGTGCCAGCTGCGCATTGCGGTATACTTCTGCAAGCACCTCGTCCTTGCTCTTTATTTTACCCATAAATTTATCCCCCTTTTTATCTGCAGTATGGGTAAAAAAGCGGCATATATGCGCGAACTAACGCAATTTTTTAAAAATTTACAAAAAAATTGTGCCGCCTGATTTTTCAGGCGGCACGGTAAATTCATTTTTTATTTCTGAATATTATCAGTTTGCGGGTTGCATAGTTATATACCAGCACCACAAGCGTGAGAACTATCTTTATTATCCACTCGTTGAGGTGAGCAAGGTCTACCAGAAGGTACATGCCCAGAACGTTGATTGCAAGGCCGCCCGCGCTTAAAAGAGCAAATACCACAAAGCCTGAAAAGGTCTTCGAACTGCCCTTTTCGTCAAACACGAACAGCACGGAAAGCGCATAGTTTACCGCAAGGCCGACTAAAAAGCCCGCCCCTGTGCCTACGCATGAGGCAAGCGTCGACGGCGTTCCGCCGCCGTAAAATACATTGAAAAAGTTAGGATACAGCGAAGGGTCGAATATATACAGCGTTACACCCATCACAAAAAAGTCAACTACGGTGGCCAATCCGCCGACTATGCAAAAGCGCAGAATTTCGGCAAGTTTTTTATTGCCCCTGCATACTTTCAGCACAAGTCTGTACAAAAAACCCTTCTTTTCTTCGCCCTGCGTACTTTGCCGTGCACCGCCAGCGGGCACGCTGACCGCAGATTTGCCTGAACCAAGGCCTGCAACCGCTCCGTCAGGCGCCTGCCTGGTGCTTACGCGGTTCTTTATATCTTCTTTTAACATGCTTTCACTTTTCAGGCGGGCTCTCTTCCGCCGTTCTCCTTATATGCCGCTGCGAAAAAATAAACCTCATTAAAAAGGCAATTTTTTCCTTTCCGACATTTTAGATTATAGCCAATATATCCATAAATTGCAACAAAAAGATTATAACTTTATTATTTTTGGCCAAATGCGATAACAAATGGCATTTTTTGCTTGACTTAAAACAAAAGGTGTGGTACATTTTATTTCGAGCCGCTCGGGACGGGCTCTTTTTAAAGTGTCCAAATTCAAATCAAAGGACCGCCTGCGCCGCTTTAAGCGGGCTGAAATCCCGGCGAGACTGGTCAGAGGAGGCAATTTCAAACCATGTACGCAATTTTTGAAAATGGCAGCAAACAGTACAGGGTAAGCGAAGGCGACACCGTTAAGCTTGAAAAGCTCAACGCAAACGTCGGCGATACCGTTGATTTCCCCGTTGTACTCGTAGCTGACGAAAAGGGCATTAAGGCAGGCGCCGAAGTAGCTGATACCAAGGTTACCGCCACCGTAGTTTCTCAGGGCAAAGCCAAGAAGATTATAATCTTCAAGTACAAGGCCAAGAAGAACGAACGCAAAAAGCAGGGCCACAGGCAGCCCTTCACCGAAGTGAAGATTACTGCTATCGGCGGTGCTAAGAAGGCGGCAAAGGCCAAGAAGGCTGCCGCAGCCGAAGAGAAGGCTGAATAATTTACGGGAGGACGATGGAAATGTTACTTTTAAATTTATTCGCCCATAAAAAAGGTACCGGCTCATCCCACAACGGCAGGGACAGCGAAGCCAAGAGATTAGGCGTTAAGCGTGCCGACGGTCAGTTTGTTCTTGCAGGCAATATCCTTGTAAGACAGCGCGGCAGCAAGTTCCGCCCCGGCAATAACGTAGGCATCGGCAAGGACGACACTCTGTTCGCCCTCATCGACGGCACCGTTAAGTTTGAAAGGGTTGGCAAGGACGGCAAACAGGTTTCCGTTTACGCCGCTGAATAACCTTTAAAAGGGCCCCGCTTATGCGGGCAAAATCAAAAGAGCATGCGGCGGACAAAGTTTTTGTCCGCCGCATTTTTAATCCCTCCGCCGCTGTCTAGAGCGATACCCCCGCCGCAGATTGCGCGGTGCAGACACGCCGCATTTGCAGGCACAGCTGCTGGGTTTTGCAAGGGACAGACTATTTAAAATAGAAAATATTTCAAATACCGAAATGAGTCTGACAGCAAACATTATCACAAACTTTTTTCTCGTAATAGCAATGGCGCTGTACGTCTTTTTGGGCTATATGCTTTTCCGCTACGCGAAAGTGCGTGCAGGCGACACCTTTTTTGTAAGGCTTAGCCGACGGGGACAGACGCTGTGCATTGCGGGACTGTTTGCCGCCGCACTTGCAGTTTATATGCTTGTGGCGGCGTTCGGTCTCGGATACTATTCCGACATCGACTGGTACGGCGACTGGGGAAATTACGTGCTCAAACACGGCATATACAACTTTTACCGCGACTGTGACGCCGACTACCCTCCGCTGTTTTTATACGTAAACACCGCGCTCACCTGGTTTGCAAACAGCTCGCACGCCTCGGCAAGATTTGTATATAAGGCATTTTTCGGTCTGGCGACCGTACTTTCGGGCATACCTTTCTACTTTGTGATAAAGCGCCGCAAAGGCGCGTTCACTGCGGCAATATTCACCGTTTTATATCTGTTCGCGCCCGTAAACCTTACGGACAGCGCCGCCTGGGGACAGAGCGATACGCTGATAACGTGTGCCGCTGTGGTACTCTATGACTTTTTATCCCGCGAAAAGTGGCTGGCTTTCTTTGCGGCGGCGCTCGTTGCGATGCTTGTAAAGACGCAGATTATACTGCTTATGCCCGCCGCGGGACTGTACCTTATCTGCCTTATGATAAAGCGCAGACTGTACCTTAAATTCATATTGTACGCCGTCTGCGCACTGATTTTATACATTGCAATGTACCTGCCGTTCGGCCTGACGTACATAGACGAGGGCAATCTGCTCTTTCTCATAGACATATTCGGCCGTCAGGTCGGGCACTACCCCTACCTTTCAGCAAATGCGGGAAATATCTGGTCGCTCTTCGGCCTGAACTACTTTTCTTCGGCGCAGGGCGTCGGAGCCGTGCTGAAATATATCGCCTACGCGCTGACCGTTGCGGCCTCGGTACTCATTTTTATCGCCGTAATCAGAAGCCGTGCGGAAAAGAATTTGCGGCTTGCGCTTATGTTTGCTCTGCAAGGTACGGCCTGCTACTTATTGCTTCCCGCCATGCACGAAAGATATTGGGTGCCAGTTGCGGGAGTTATGCTTATATCGCTTGCGCTGTGCGGCAATCTTAAGACCACGCTGTTCGGACTTATGCTTATCGGCGCGCAGGGACTGAACATACTGTACGTGCTGTTTGAGACTGTGGGAATGTTCAAGTGGGTTTTGCAGTGGATTTCTGTTATTTGCACAATTGTATCTGCGGCGCTTATATGCATTGCGGCATACAAGGCGCTGTTCCCCGAAAGAAAATTTTTAGGCTGGATGGATGATAAAAAAGGAGGTTCTGACGATGGTAAGAGTGTTTCCGCTGAACGATAAATATGAAAAAGCGTTCGGCAAGATGTTCAGCGATTATTATGAGGAGCTTGGTTGCGACGAGGACGCCGACCACCTTGTAAACGAGTATATTCTGCCCGATCTGCTTGCGGGGCTGCTGCGCGTTGACCTTATAGAAGAGGACGGCGCGCTGTGCGGGTTCTGCATATACCAGACGGACGAACCCGGCAACGACTGGGACTTTAAGGACGGCTGGGGCGACATACGCGAGATTTACATTGTTGTTTCGCGCAGGCGCAAAGGACTTGGCAAATTTTTGCTGTACACCGCGGAAATGCGCCTTAAAGAGAGCGGCGTAAAGGATATTTACACCGCCGCGGACGGCGATGCAATCAACTTTTTTGCGGCGTGCGGCTACGAACTTACGGACGAGGAATGCAGCGAACTTGACTGCAACGTGCTTGTAAAGAAGTGCGGAAACGGCTGCAAAGACTGCGGCTGAGCAGAAAACAAAACTTACATCTGACTGCAAGGGCAGACAACTGCCTCTGCCCCATACAGCGCTGTATGAAACACACGACAAATTATTTTTCCGCTGATATTGCGGATACCATAAAACTCAAAAGCCAAACGTAAATATTTTACGTTTGACTTTTTCTTTTATCGCTGTTTTGACGTACATATTTGCAATTATACAGTAATTTTTTTACACTTTATACAATTAACTATCTGAAACCGTGATTTTTACTTCGGTTTACCCACTTTTTATAATATTTTACTGTAATATTTTTACACTATAACGTTTTACTGTGAATTTACGGATATAAACTCATAAAGCGAAAACCTGACAAAAAATTAAATTACCTATGGACAAAACGGATATTATATGGTAAAATGTGGTTATGAACAACATTATATATGCGGGAAAAGACGAAAAGAGAGCGGCCGAACTGGAAGAGAGCG
>ERZ1090865.1469-NODE-1470-length-11615-cov-12.526384_pt1 | contig 11615 bp, 9 predicted proteins | sample MGYA00478478_ERZ1090865 | MGnify/ENA primary metagenome ERZ1090865 (study PRJEB33644, sample SAMEA5815715) | chicken gut metagenome | biome: Chicken; feature: Gastrointestinal Tract; material: Caecum | place: Ireland | collected 2019-01-01 | study: A study of... | reverse complement strand
CGTCGTACAGCGCCGAGGAAAGGGGATAGTCCACCAAAGACCCCAGCACCATCAATGCCAGCGCCACAACGACGGCCCCCCACAGGGTGCGGCGGGACAAAAAAGGCGTACATCCGTTCACGAAACATTCCCTCATTTCCTGTGTTTTGGCCCCGCAGGGCTTTTCTGAATAAAAGTAGTATACCACATGGGGCGCAAAAGGCATAGGCGGTGCTTCGGTTGTGCCTTCCCCACCCCGTCTTGGGAACGAAAATTTTTTGTAAAAAGCAGGCCCGGGGTCTTGACATATACCCCCTGCGGGTATATGATACAGATACCCCACAGGGGTATACCAAGACAAAACCACGGAAAGGAAGCACCCATGGAACAGGAAAAGAACTGCTGCTGCACCCACCGCACCAAGGAGCGTACGCCGGAGGAGTACAAAAGCCTCATCAACCGGCTGAGCCGGATCGAGGGGCAGATCCGCGGCATCCGCAAGATGGTGGAGAGCAATATGTACTGTCCCGACATTCTTGTGCAGAGCGCGGCGGTGACGGCGGCGATGAACGCCTTCAACAAGGAGCTTCTCTCCGATCACATCCGCACCTGCGTGGCCCACGATATCCGCGAGGGGGACCAGGAGACGGCCGACGCCAGCATCGACGAGCTGCTCCGGGTCATCCAGAAGCTGATGAAGTGAGCCCCGGGGCCATTCCATCGCACGGGAGGGAAACAAATTCATGAAACAATACAATGTCACCGGCATGAGCTGTGCGGCCTGCAGCGCCCATGTGGAGAAGGCCGTCTCGGCGGTGCCGGGGGTCACATCCTGCACGGTCAGTCTGCTGACCAACTCCATGACCGTGGAGGGCAGTGCATCGCCCGCCGATGTCGTCGCGGCGGTGGAGGCCGCGGGCTACGGCGCCGCCGAAAAGGGGGGCCGGCGGGAGGCAGCCCCTGCCGCCGACGAGCTGAAGGACACCGAGACACCCAGGATGGTGCACCGGCTCATCGCATCCATCATCTTCTGGCTGCCGCTCATGTACATCATGGGCTGGATGCTCTGGCGATGGCCGCTGCCGCCCTTCTTTGAAAACAACCACCTGGCGCTGATGATGTTCGAGATGCTGGACACCATCGTGGTCATGGTCATCAACCAGAAATTCTTTGTCAGCGGCTTCAAGGGGCTGGTACACCGGGCCCCCAACATGGACACGCTGGTGGCCATGGGCGCCACGGCGGCCTTCGGCTACAGCACCGTCATGCTGTTCCTCATGGCGGACGCCGTGATGCAGGGGGATATGGCCCGGGTCATGGCCTATATGGACGAGATGTATTTTGAATCGGCGGCCACCATCCTGACGCTGATCACCATCGGCAAGACGCTGGAGGCCTACTCCAAGGGCCGTACCACCGACGCGCTGAAGAGCCTGATGAAGCTGGCCCCCAAGACCGCCACCGTGGTAAAGGACGGTGTGGAGACCGAAGTGTCCATCGACGCGGTGCAGCAGGGGGACATCTTTGTGGTGCGCCCCGGCGAGAACATCCCGGTGGACGGCGTGATCCTGGAAGGCCACAGCGCCGTCAATGAATCGGCCCTCACCGGCGAGAGCATCCCGGTGGACAAGGCCGAGGGGGACAGCGTCTCGGCGGCCACCATCAACCAGTCGGGCTTCCTGCGCTGCCGGGCCACCCGGGTGGGGGAGGACACCACCCTCTCCCAGATCATCCAGATGGTCAGCGATGCGGCGGCCACCAAGGCCCCCATCGCCAAGATCGCCGACAAAGTCTCCGGCATCTTCGTGCCCACCGTCATCACCATTGCGGTGATCACCACCCTGGTCTGGCTGCTGCTGGGCCGGGATGTGGGTTACGCCCTGGCCCGTGGCATCTCGGTGCTGGTCATCAGCTGCCCCTGCTCGCTGGGTCTGGCCACGCCGGTGGCCATCATGGTGGGCAACGGCATGGGCGCCAAGAACGGCGTGCTGTTCAAGACGGCGGCCTCGCTGGAGCAGGCCGGTGAGGTGGATATCGTGGCGCTGGACAAGACCGGCACCATCACCAGCGGCGAGCCCAAAGTCACCGACATTCTGCCCGCCGACGGCACCACCGAAGAAGCGCTGCTCCACCTGGCCCTGGCCCTGGAACAGAAGAGCGAACACCCGCTGGCCCGCGCCATTATGGAGGAGGGCGCCCGGCGGCAGATGCAGGCCGGGGCGGTCACCGACTTTGAAGCTCTGCCCGGCAACGGCGTGACTGCCAAACAGGAGGGCGCTGCGCTCTGCACCGGCAATTTGAAATTCATCGAAACCCATGCCAGCGTTTCCCAGGAAATCCGCGCCAGGGCCGAGGAACTGGCCGCCCAGGGCAAGACGCCCCTCTTCTTCAGCCGGGACGGTCAGCTGGCCGGCATCATCGCGGTGGCGGATGTCATCAAGCCGGACAGCCCCCAGGCCGTGCGGGAACTGCAGAATATGGGCATCCGTGTGGTCATGCTCACCGGCGACAACCAGCGCACCGCCGACGCCATCGGCAAGCAGGCCGGTGTGGATGAGGTCATCGCCGGGGTGCTGCCCGACGGCAAGGAGAGCGTCATCCGGGACCTCATGACCCAGGGCCGTGTGGCCATGGTGGGGGACGGCATCAACGACGCCCCCGCCCTGACCCGGGCCGACACCGGCATTGCCATCGGCGCCGGCACCGACGTGGCCATCGACGCCGCCGACGTGGTGCTGATGAAGAGCCGCTTGAGCGACGTACCCGCCGCCATCCGGCTGAGCCGGGCCACCCTGCGGAACATCCACGAAAACCTGTTCTGGGCCTTCTTCTACAACAGTATCGGCATCCCGCTGGCGGCCGGCGTCTTTGTGGCGCTGGGCCTGACGCTGAACCCCATGTTCGGTGCCGCAGCCATGAGCCTTTCCAGCGTCTGCGTAGTGAGCAACGCCCTGCGGCTGAACTTCTTTGATATGCACGACGGGCGCCGGGACAAAAAAGTCCGCCATAAGCCCCGCAAGGACCAGCCCCAGGACGCCGCACCCCGGAATACCGCCTGCTGCACCACCCAGTGCCCGGTTACGCCCGCTGCGGCGGAGGGCACCGTGGAAAAGACGATGGAGATCGAGGGCATGATGTGCGAGCACTGCGAGCGCACCGTCAAGAAGGCGCTGGAAGCGGTGCCCGGCGTACAGCAGGCCACAGCCGACGCCAAGGCCGGCACGGCGGTCATCCTCATGCTGCCCGATACCCCGGAGGAGGCTCTCACCAAGGCGGTGGAGGAGGCCGGTTATCTGCCCCACGGCATGCGGTAACGTCCGCACGCCTGTCGATACAGAGGGGCCGGCCCACCGCCGGTTCCCCAAAACCAACAACCAGGAGGATTGCATTCTTATGAAAAAGATGATGAAAGTGGAAGGTATGCACTGCGCCGGCTGCTCCGGCCGTCTCAAGAGATTGCTGGAGGCCCTGCCCGGGGTGGAGAGCGCCGCGGCTGACCATGCGGCGGGCACCGCCGAGGTCACCCTCAAGAGCGACCTGCCGGACGACACGCTGAAGGCCACGGTGGAGAAGGCCGGATTCACCCTCACGGGCATCCGGACCGCCTGAACCCACCCGTCCGATAAAAGAAAACAGCGCCCCGGGCCATTTCCCGGGGCGCTGGAATGAAAATGCTCCCGGAAAGCAGATGCTTTCCGGGAGCGTTTTCTGTTTATGAAGAGGAATCCTTTTGGGAAAATGCGTTGTTATTCCGCCTGGACGGTTTCAGCGGCCCGCTTGGCCTGCAGCTGGCTGGCAATCTTTTCCAGCACGCTGCCGTCCAGCTTGTAGCCGCCCACGTAGATCACGAAGGCCAGCACCGTGATGACGGAGGGCACCACACCCATGAGGATGCGCATACCCATGATGGTCTCGGCGGTCTGGGGCACATTCTCCACATAGCCGAAGATGGTCAGGCCCACGCCGATGAGCCAGCCGGCCACGGCGGAAGCGGTCTTGACCAGCAGGGTCTGGAAGGAGGCCACGATGCTCTCGTTGCGGGTGCCCAGCGTCACCTCGCCGTAGTCGATGACATCGGCCAGCATGACGGTGGTGGCGCCCAGGGTCAGGCCGGAGCCGAACTTATAGAACAGACCGCAGATGATGGTGAGGGGGATGTTCTCGGGGGCCACCACGCCCACGCCCAGCAGGCCCAGCAGGCCGATGGCCGGGGTGAAGCTGGCCAGGGCGAAGACGGTCTTCTTGTTCATGAAGCGGGAGAAGATGGGGAAGAGGAACAGGGCGCCCATCTCGGCCAGGGAGGCGGCGGTGGTGAAGTAGGGGAAGAGCCCGTCATCCATGGTGACGTACTTGAAGTAGTACAGCGCCATGCCGCCGGCCAGCTGGACGACCAGGTTGTAGGCCAGCACCACGCCGATGTAGACCTTCAGCTGGTCGTTGCCGGTGATGACATGGAGGGCGTATTTCAGCGAGGTGCGCTCGCTCTTTTTGGAGGAAGCGGACTCCAGGCTGCTGCGGTCACGGGAGAAGATGACGGTGACCATCAGGGTGACCACAAAGATGACGGCCACCAGCACAGCGGTGTTGGCATAGCCGCGGGCCTCATCGCCGTTGCCCAGCAGGTCGATCATGGCCAGGCCGAAGGCGCCGATGAGCAGCCAGGCAGAGCTGGCGAAGATACGGGGAATGACCGACATGGAGTCCCGTTCCTCCTTGGTGGAGGACAGGGAGGGCAGCATGGACCAGTAGGGAATATCCAGCACGGTGTAGGTCATGCCCCACAGGATGTACATGACCGAGTAGTAGGCGTACTGGGCAAAGCCGGAAAGATCGGGTCCGCGGAACAGCAGCACCAGGATCACCGCATTGATAATGGTGCCGATACCGATCCAGGGGCGGAATTTGCCCCAGCGGGTGCGGGTGTTGTCCACGATGAAGCCCATCATGGGGTCATTCACCGCGTCCCATACACGGGCCACCAGGAACAGGTTGCCCACGAAGAGGGGTGCCAGACCGACGGTGTCGGTGAGGTAGATGGTCAGATAGGTGCTGATCATGGCGTAGCACAGGTCCTTGCCCAGGCCGCCCACGCCGAAGGCCAGCTTCCTTCCCATAGTTTGTTTCATTTTGTGTGATGCCTCCATCCATTTCTTACAAACCGATTATTGATTCTTCTCAAACTGTACCAGCACGCTGGCGTAGTCGCCGCTCAGGTGCAGGGGCAGTCCGTGATCCATGAGATAGCTGCCGCTCTTGACGATATCGCCCTGGGAGGTGTGGATGGTATACCGCGCATCCTCCTCCAGGCCCCGCAGCCGGACGGTGGTGCCCCGGTGGCCCACCTTGCTCTGGGGCAGGAAGGCGAAGAGCACGCCCTTGTCCCCCTTCAGGTATTCGTACAGGAAGTACTGGTCGGCGCTGGGATTGTCCAGCCGGTAGAAGGCGCCCTCCTGGATGATGGGGCGGATCTCCTTGTACTGGGCGATCATCTTCTGGGCCAGGGCCACTTCCTCGGGGGTGAACTTCAGGATGTTGCAGCCGATGCCCAGGCTGCCCATCATGGCGCTGTGGAACCGGAAGGTCAGGGGGATCACCCGGCCCGACAGGAAGTTGGGGCAGTCGGTGACCCAGGCCCGCATGGCCTTGATGGGATAGATGCGGGAGTAGGAATTCTGGATGTACAGCCGGTCGTAGGCGTCGGTATTGTCGCTGGTCCAGAAGTCGTCAAAGATGCCCAGGATGCCGTAGTCGATGCGGCCGCCGCCCGAGGCGCAGGCCTCAAACAGCACGTCGGGGTGCTTCTTCTTCAGCTCGGTGACCACATGGTAGATGAACTGGATGTGGTTGTACCAGATATCCCGCTGGGGGCCGGTCTGGGAGATGGGACGGTTGGCGTCCCACTTGATATAGTCGATGTCATACCGGGTGAGGAGGTTGTCCAGCATGTTGTAGATGAACTCCTGCACTTCCGGCTTGGTGACGTTGAGCACATACTGCACCCGGGAGGTATCGGTGACCCGGGTATCGTAGTGGTAGATCCAGTCGGGGTGTTCCTGGTAGAGCTTGGCCTTGGGGTTGACCATCTCGGGCTCCACCCACAGGCCGAACTTCATGCCCTGTTCCTTCACGGCGTCGATGAGCTCCTCCAGCCCGTTGGGGAACTTGCCCTCGTTGACGTACCAGTCGCCCAGGCCGTTCTGGATGCTGTGCCGTTCGCCGAACCAGCCGTCGTCCAGCACAAAGAGCTCGGCGCCCAGCTCGCTGGCCTTCTGGGCCAGCTTGATCTGGTCCCGGCAGTTCACATGGAACTCGGTGGCCTCCCAGGAGTTGTACAGCACCGGCCGCAGCCCCGCGCTCATGATGTGGTCCAGGGCGAAGCGGTGCAGGTTGTGGGACATCGTCTCAAAGCCGGTGGCCGAGTAGCCGCACAGGATGGCCGGCGCCGTCAGCGTCTGGCCGGGCTCCAGCGTCAGCAGGCAGTCGTGGGGGTTGATGCCCATCTGGACCAGCGTCTCGCCGTAGGGGGTCTGCTCCACCACGCCGCTGAAGTTGCCGGTGAGCCGCAGCGCCCCGAAGAACACTTCGCCGCTCGTCTCGGTGGCGTCCCGGTCCAGGATGAAATAGGGGTTGTGGTTGTGGCTGGAAGTGCCCCGGCGGTTCTCGATGAGGATCTTGCCGTAGCTCACCCGCTGGGTGAACGGCTGCTCCTCGGCGCCCCAGTGGCCGTGGACGTTGGAGAAATTCAGGTTTTCATAGGGAATGTGGAACTGGGCGCTGTGCAGCTGCTCGATCTGGAGCTGTTCCTCCATCTCGTTTTTCAGCACCACGGTGCGCTCCATCAGGTCATAGGCGGGGTAGAGCTTGTAGTGCAGGTCCATCCGGAAGGCGTAGTGCTCGTCCTTCAGGTGGAGCACCAGTTCCTCCCAGCCGTCGCCCTGCTCTGTGTCGTACCCGTCGTACTGGTAGACCAGCTCCCGGGTGCCGTCCGGGAAGGTGACTTTGAGGCAGTGCTCCTTGTAGCGCAGCCCGCCGTGCACCGGGAATTCCTCCGGCGTGATCTCAAACACCGGGTCGTTGGTGGATACCTCGGTGAGGACCGGCATCTCCAGCTCGTCGGCGGAGGGCAGCTCCTTGCCCCAGTAGAGATGCCGTACCAGGCCCCGGTCGTCGATGCCGAAGGCGTAGCTGGTATTCCCGGTGCTGAGCAGGAATACCTGGCTGTTTGTTCCAACTGCAATGCTCATCTGTTTCTCCCTGTTTTTCTGCAATGGTTTTTGCGGGTTTTATATCATGATTTTACGCGCTTTTTTCTTGCATGAAAATGGTAACACGCAAAAATCCCGATGTCAACGAATTTACTAATGCTTTTACTGAATAAGGGAAAAGCTTGTAAAATATTTACTAAAAACACCCTCCGTATTTATGCAAAAAACGCAGAGGAAAAACTCTCCTCTGCGTCGATTCTTTGTGATATATTTGTCTTACTGGTCCCGCACGCTGCCCCGCTCTTCCAGGCGGCAGGAAATGATGATCTGTTTGGGGTGGGTCTTTTTCTGCCAGAGCAGTTCCATGCAGATGGCCGCCGAGTCGGCATTTTCCCGCAGGAAGACCTCCACCGAATCCAGGGGCGGCTGGGCCAGCCGGGACAGGCTGGTGTTGTTGAAGGTGATGACCCCCACATCCCGGGGCACCTGGAGGTCGAACTCCCGCAGCGCCCGCAGCAGGCCGGGGGCCACCACGTCGCTGGCGGCAAAGATGGCGTCGGGCAGCGGCTTGCCCGCCTGCAGGTAGTCCCGCATGAAGGCGTAGCTGCTGGCGGAGTTCATCTCGCAGTCCAGCACCAGGTCCTCCTCAAAGCGGCCCCGCTCCCGCAGGGCGTTCTTGTAGTAGTAAAAGCGGGGGTCCATGGTCAGTTCTTTCTTGGGGCCGAAGGTGTAGACGCTGCCCAGGTAGGCGATCCGCTCATATCCGTGCTTCCACAGGCTGTGCAGCACCTGCCGCACCGCCAGATGGTAGTTGGGCACGATGCTGCAATACTTCTCCACATCGGGGTTGGAATCCAGAAAGACCAGATTGTCGGTGTAGCGGTGGAAGTCGTCGATCTCCCCCTGGGTGAACCGCCCGATGGCCACAATGCCGTCCAGCGGCAGGTCGTCGTTCTTCACAAAATGGCCCGCCTCGTTGCGCAGCAGGGTGCAGGTGCTCCAGCGGCGGGCAAAGCAGACCTCGTCCACCACATTTTTCAGCATCAGATAGTAGATATCCTCCCGCAGCTGGGGGGTCTCAAACATCTGGGCAATGCCGATGCGCTTTTCCCAGTTGGCGGGCTCCGGGGCCTCCTGCGGATGGGCTGCCTGGTATCTCTGCTGCAGGGTCTGGTATCCCAGATCCCGGGCTGTGCGCAGCACACGCTGCCGGGTGTCCTCCGTCACACTGAGGGTGGGGTCCTGGTTGAGTACCCGGGAGGCGGTGGCCGGGGAAACCCCGGACCGCTGGGCAATCTCTTTCAGTGTCACCATGACCATACTCCTGTATTCAATCTGCCCGTTGGGCAGAAGGTAAAATATTTCCAGTGGTTAGAAATTATTTTACCTTATTTTACCTGTGTATACAAGAGTTTGGGAAAAAATAAGCAAAACTTGCCGCAAAAAAGCGGCGAAACCCGCTGCATCTGCCGCAAAGCGCCGTGAGCGGGGCGGCGGTCTGTCCGGCTGCCCTGCTCACGGCGGCGGTATTTTTTTCAGGATTCCGGGGGTTCCGGCGGTTTGGTGCTGCAGCTTCCGCCGCTGCAGCAGCATCCTCCCAGGCTGCCCGAGAGCAGCAGCCCGATCAGCCCCATATAGACCATGGTGTTGAAGGGGTTGGAGGTGATGGCGCAGGTCCCGGTGGGGCACCCCACCAGCGCGTAGTAGACAAGGCCCACCAGGGCACCGCCTGCGGTGAAAAGGATCGGCCGCCGCCATTTTTTCCAAAGTTCGTGTAACATCTGCTGTCGCCTCCTGTTCGGTGATGGATCCCCTGCGGGGGAATGCTTTTTCTGTGGTTGTGCACACAGTATACCGCATTTTCCGGGAGCGTACCGTGACAAAATCACCCGGCGCCCCGATTGCATTTGCCGCCCCGACGTGATAGGATAACGGTATTGTCCGGCAGTCCCTGCCCGGTTCAGGAGGAAAACCATGACCCTTTTACAACTGAAATACGCGGTGACGGTGGCGGCCGCCGGCACCATCAGCGAAGCGGCCAAGCGGCTCTACATGGCCCAGCCCAGCCTGACCGCCGCCATCAAGGAGCTGGAAAACGAGCTGGGCATCACGATTTTCCGGCGCACCAACAAGGGCATCCTGATCTCGGCGGAAGGGGAGGAGTTTCTCGGCTATGCCCGCCAGGTCATCGAGCAGACCAGCCTCATCGAGGAGCGGTATCTGGGCACCGCCCCGGTGAAACACCAGTTCTGTGTGTCCACCCAGCACTATTCCTTCGCGGTGGAGGCCTTTGTGGACCTTTTGAAACAGTACGGCGGCGACGAGTACGACTTCCGCATCCGGGAGACCCAGACCTACGAGCTCATCGAGGATGTGGCCAGGCTGCGCAGCGAGGTGGGGGTGCTCTACCTCAACCCCTTCAACGAGACGGTGCTGCGCAAGACGCTGCGGGAAAACGACCTGACCTTCCGCCGGCTGTTCGTGGCCAAACCCCATGTCTTTGTGGGGGCCACCAGCCCACTGGCCCAAAAAAGGGTGGTGACGCTGGAGGACCTGGAACCCTACCCGCGGCTCTCCTACGAGCAGGGGGAGCACAACTCCTTCTACTTTTCGGAGGAGATTCTGAGCACCCGGGAGAGCAAAAAGGACATCCTGGTCTCCGACCGGGCCACCCTGTTCAACCTGCTCATCGGGCTGAACGGCTACACCATCTGCAGCGGCGTCATCAACGAGGAGCTCAACGGCGAGAACATCGTGGCGGTGCCGCTGGCGGTGGACGACCGCATGGAGATCGGCTACATCACCCACCGCAAGGTGGGGCCGGGACCCTTCGGCACCCGGTACATCGAGGCGCTGAAGCGGTACACCGCCTCCCAGGACCAGTGTGAGTGAAGCAGCGGTTTGCTATAGATGTAATCTATGGCAAACCGCTGCTTTTTGGTATTTTACACCGGAACTTCCCGCCGGTATACTGGAAAACAGTTCAGACGGCACCGCCGGCAGGGCGGCGCCTTCGGTATATAAAGGAGAATGGGAAGATGAACAAGGTACACACGCCGTTCCGGTACGACTATGTGGGCAGCTTTCTGCGGCCCGAGGAGCTGAAAAAGGCCCGCGCCGATTTTGAGGCGGGCGCCATCGACACCTGGCGGCTGAAAGAGGTGGAGGACCGGTGCATCACCCAGCTGGTGGCCAAACAGAAGGCCGCGGGCTACCATGTGATCACCGACGGTGAGTTCCGCCGCGCCACCTGGCACCTGGATTTCATGTGGGGCTTTGACGGCATCGGCCACAGCGCCACCCAGGAGGGCCTGCCCTTCCACGGGGAGGCCGCCAAAATCGACGACACCTATCTCACCGGCAAGCTGTCGGTGGGGGTGCACCCCTTTGTGGAGCACTTTAAGTTCGTGAAGGCGCTGGAGGACGAAAACACCGTGGCCAAACAGACCATCCCGGCCCCGGCCCAGTTCCTGGAGCAGCTCATCATGCCCATGAACCTGCCCGACACCCGCAAGTTCTACCCCACCGACGAGGAACTCATCGCCGACCTGGTGGCGGGCTACAAGAAGGTCATCGCCGACCTCTACGCCGCGGGCTGCCGCAACCTGCAGTTTGACGACTGCACCTGGGGCTGCTTTGTGGACCCCAAGGCCACGCTGTTCTTCGGCACCGACGAGGCGGGTCTGGAAAAGCTGCAGGAGGAGTTCCTGCTGGTGAACAACCTGGCCCTGGAGGGCAAGCCGGAGGACCTGGTGGTCAACACCCACATCTGCCGGGGCAACTTCCACTCCACCTGGGCCTGCAGCGGCGGGTATGACCGCATCGCCGGGCTGGTCTTTGCGCGGGAGAATGTGAACGCCCTCTACCTGGAATTCGACGACGAGCGGTCGGGCAGCTTTGAGTGCCTGCGCCAGGTGTCGCCCGACAAGAAGGTGGTGCTGGGCCTCGTCACCACCAAGAGCCCCAGGCTGGAGGACAAGGCGGCCGTCATCGCCCGCATCCAGGAGGCAGCCAAGTACATCCCGCTGGACCGGCTGTGCCTGAGCCCCCAGTGCGGCTTTGCCTCCTGCGAAATCGGCAACAAGCTGACCGAGGCGGAGCAGTGGGCCAAGCTGGCCCTCGTCAAGGAGATCGCCGAAGAGGTCTGGGGCTGAGCCCGCAACCTGCAACCATCAAGCGCCGGAGCGTACCGCTCCGGCGCTTTTGTCTTTCCCCGCACCGTTTGATTGACAGCGGCACGGCACCTCCTTATAATAGAGGAGATTTTGTGCCGGGCGGACCCGACGGGAAAGGAGAACGGGGTGAAACAACACAAAACGACCAAAAAGCAAAGGCTGCTGCGGGTGGCTGCCGTCCTGGCGGCGGTGGTGGTGCTGAACCGAACCAGTAAAAACGGACAATAGACAAAGTACCCCCTGATGTAGGAAAATG
>ERZ1090865.1464-NODE-1465-length-11636-cov-7.483551_pt1 | contig 11636 bp, 8 predicted proteins | sample MGYA00478478_ERZ1090865 | MGnify/ENA primary metagenome ERZ1090865 (study PRJEB33644, sample SAMEA5815715) | chicken gut metagenome | biome: Chicken; feature: Gastrointestinal Tract; material: Caecum | place: Ireland | collected 2019-01-01 | study: A study of the... | reverse complement strand
CTGCGGGTGGCTTTCGGTGTAGCGGTCGAACCGCCCCTCCACCGCGACGACGGGTTTGCCATCGATGTACGAAGGGATGACGAGGTCGACGTTTTCGCCGAACGCGCCCGTGTAACCGGTGACCGTGACGCTCTCCCGCCCCATTTCGTAGGTAAAATCGTCCGCGCTGCCGCTGACGGTAATCTCCTGCCAGATCGCGTACAGAAGAAGGTCGCTCTCCCGCCCTTCGGGCGTCGCGTCGTAATAATTGCCCGAACCGTCGGCGCGGTCGTTCCAGCCGAGGAACAGATACCCCTCGCGCGAAGGCGCGTACAGCGGAACAGCCTGCCCCCATGCGACTTCGGCGGGGTTCTCCGCCGACTGCACGCCCCCGTTCAGCTCATAGATGACGGCATAGGTAAGACCCGCTTTGCGGTACTTTGCGGTGAGGGTCATATCGCCGATGTTTTCGGACGTGATCGCCCCGACAAGCGTACCGTTCTCGTCGAACCAACCCAGAAAGTCGTACCCCGCAAGGGTGCAGGCGGGCAACTCCAGCTCTTCGCCGTAGCGCAGTGTGTACGAAAATTGCGCATACGTTTTGCCGTTTACGGTAAATTCTCCGCCCGCGCCGTCCAGCGCGACCGTATATTCGTTCGCGGAAAAGCGGGCGTACAGGGTGCGCAGGCGGAGGATATTCGACGCGTCGAGCCGCTCCACGCGCTCCCCGCCCGCGGGGGAATCGTACCAGCCCGAAAAGGTGTGCCCCGCCTTCGCCACGGGGCGCAGGGTCACCTCTTCGCCGTACCCGATCTCGTTCGGGTTGACGCCCTTGTAGTAGGTGCCGCCGTTCAGCTCATAGACGACCGTGTACGTTTTCGGCGCATACACGGCATACAGCTTCAGATTTTCGCGGATGCCGAGCAGGGTGGCATACCAGCTGCCGCTGCCGTCGGGCGCGGTGTTCCAGCCGACGAAGTCGTACCCCGTTTTCTGCGCGCCGTACAGGTCATGCACCTCGCCCGACCCGACGGAAACGGGATTTTCGCCCAAAGGCTCGCCGCCGCACGCGTCATACAGAACCGTGTACAGGGCTCCGCTCTCCTGCCAAAGGGCATAGAGCGTCAAATTTGACGCGTTTTCCCCGCCGACCGACTCGTACCGTTTGCCGCCCCGCGGCGCATCGTACCAACCGATAAAATTATAGCCGCGGCGGACAGGTTCGGACAGGGAAACCGACTGCGACGATGTTATTTCGGACGGATTCGAATGCACGAGCGAACCGCCGTTCAGTTCGTAGCGGACGGTGTAAACGGCATCGCTCCACTTCGCGTACAGCTTTACGTCCGAACCCGTGCACGCGATGCTCACGACGGGGCTGCCCGCATAGTCGGGCGAAAGGTACCAACCCTCGAAGGAAGCGCCCGGCTTTTGCGGGACGGGAAGCTGAACGGAACCGCTCTCCACCGTGACCGAATACTCCGCATCGGATACAAACATACCGCCGTTCAGCCAATAGTCGATTTTATATTCGCGCGGGGAAAAGACGGCGGTAAACTCTTCATCCGTGGTGATCTTGCACGGAAAAGCGATAAGGTCGCCGGCACCGTCCGCAAATCCGACAAAATCGTAACCTTCGCGCGACGGGGTTTGCGGCGTGAACCAATCTTCCGCGGACACCTCGTATTGCTCCCCGTCCACGGTGACGGTGTACACCGCAGCGCCGCGCGGCAAGAACACGGCGACGCAGACGGACGCCGCAAGGAACAGGGCGCACACACCCAGCCACGCGAAAGAAAACCGCCTGCGCCGCTTTGCCTGTACGGGCGTTTCGGTGCGGTCGTTCTCCGCGATGGCGAAATACAGCCCGGAAAGAGACTCGCCGAAATGTTCCGCGAGGAGGAGCAGCTGATCCGCGCTCGGGCAGACGATGCCGCGCTCCCATTTGGAAACGATGTCCGGCGTCGATCCTCCGGCGCGGGCAACGGCATCCTGCCCCTCGCCCCTGCTCTTGCGCAGCGCGGCGAGTTTTTTGCCCAAACGCGCGGCGTCGAAAACGCCCGTAAAAGTCTGCCCGGATACCGGTGCGCCGGCAAGCCGCTCCAACGGCACGTTCAGCGCCGCAGCCATTTCGCCCAACAGCGCAACGTCCGGCTCGGAAACGCCGCGTTCCCACTTGGAAACCGTCTGCAAATGTACGTTCAGCTTCTCCGCAAACTGCGACTGGGTATAACCCGCCGCCCTGCGCAGCTCTTTCAGCCTTTCCCCGAAGCCGTTCATCCGTAAAACCTCCCCTGTTGTTCCTCGTTCCGCGCCGAAGCGATCACACCCCGAAATACAGCAGCAGCGCCGCCAGGGCAGCCTGCCAGGCGATCCCGAACAAATTCACCGCCCAGAAATACCAATGCCTTGTTTTGTGGCGGAAGACGAGCATGCCCAAAACACCGCCGACCGCGCCGCCGAAAAAGGAAAAACCGAGCAGCACCTTTTCCGGAATACGCCACGCGCCCCGCCTTGCGCGGGATTTATCCGCCCCGTACAAAATAAAGGCGATAGCGGATACCGCCGCCAATGCGATGCCGTAAATCAGCATTTTACCCTCCTCCCGTTCGCCCGAAGCAATAACGTATCGTAAACTCCGCACCGCGCGGGGCATTGCCTGCGCAGTGCATTTTTGCAAAAAAGCCCCGCCGAAAATGCGGGGCAACGCCTGTCAGGCGATAAATTTTATAGGATTATGGGCGTACAGCGCGCCGAGGAAAGTATCGTCGATTTCGGCGACAAAATCGATAACGCCCTGCGTTTCCCCGAAAACAGCGACGATCGCAAACGCGAGCAAGACCAGCAGCAGCACGGCTGCGACCATAAGCGCCGCGCCGAGGACGCGGTTGATGATCCGGACGGGCAAGACATCCGCCGAAAACAACCCCGCGATCACCTTGACGACGAGGATTCGCACCAACTGCACCGCAAAAAACAGCACGACGTAGTAGATGACCGTAGCCAGACGGATAGTACCGAGAAAGCTCCATGCTTCGCCCAGCTGCGCATTCAACCCGCTGATCCACCCGGCGACGGCGGGAATGCCCGCAATCATGCCGCCGAACGACGCGCAGATAAAAATGGACAGAATAAATCCGAAAATTCCTTTCGTGAAAAATTTAAGCGTTCTGCCAAAGCCGAGTACAAGCCCCAACCCTGCCAGAATGATCGCCACGATAAGCGTTACCGAATCGATTGCGTTCATTGTACCTCTGAAATGATGGATTTGCACCGTAAAAGCGCATACGCATGCGCGGTTTTTCGCCGCGCCTTATAATGTATTGCCCGCCCGGCGCAGGCGCATACCCGCGCGCCGAAATTAAAATCCGTATAAATCTTTGCTGCCGAACTCCGGTTCGCAGGTGATGTTCACGCCCAATTTGCGCATGACGGAGAGATCCTTTTCGGGCAGGATGCAGGAGCCGTGCGCCTCGCACCCGCTCAACCGCACGAGCATGCTCATCGCCTTTTCCGCAATGGGATTGGTCGCCGCGCAGATGGAGAGCGCCGTCAAAACGTCGTTCAGGTCGAGCTTGACCTTATCTTCGCGCAAGACCTCCTTTTTCAGCTGAATGATCGGCGCGAGGACGACGGGCGAAAGCAGGAGCATATCGTCGTCGATCTTCGACAGCGCCTTGACCGCATTGAGCGCGGCGGAAGCGCAGGCGCTCATCAGCTTGTTCGATTTGCCCGTGACGAACGTACCGTTTTCCAACTCGATGGCGACGGCGGCGCTGCCGGAGGCTTCCGCCTTTTCCAGGGCGGGCGCAACCACTTTGCGCTCGGCGAGGTCGATTTTGTTTTCGTTGATGAGCAGGCGTATGCGCTCGAGCGCGTCGGCGGTGGTGTTGCCGGTCTTATAATCGCAGGCTGTTTTGTAGTAGCGGCGGACGATCTCCTGCCGCGCCGCGGCGCGGCAAACCTCGTCGTCCACGATGCCGTAACCAGCCATGTTCACCCCCATATCCGTGGGAGAATTGTATATCCCCTCCTCCCCCGTTATCTTCGTAAGGATCGATTTGACGATGGGGAAGCACTCGATGTCGCGGTTGTAGTTGACGGTGGTGACGCCGTACGTTTCAAGGTGGTACGGGTCGATCATATTGATGTCGCCGAGGTCGGCTGTGGCGGCTTCGTACGCGACGTTGACGGGGTGGCGCAGCGGCAGGTTCCAGATGGGGAAAGTTTCGAACTTCGCGTAGCCTGCGCGAACGCCGCGCTTGTATTCGTGGTAAAGCTGGCTAAGGCAGGTGGCGAGCTTGCCGCTGCCCGGCCCCGGCGCCGTTACCACGACGAGCGGCTTCGTCGTTTCGATATACGGGTTGGCGCCGTAGCCTTCGTCGGATACGATGACGTCAACCTCGGTGGGATACCCCTTCGTTTTGTGGTGTATGTATGTTTTTAACCCGTGGTTGTTGAGTTTGCTGATGAATTTATCCGCGGCGGGCTGACCGAGGTATTGGGTGACGACCACGCTGTTCATGTTCAGACCGAGAGAGCGCAGCTTATCGATCTGCCGCAGAACGTCGGTTCCGTAGGGAATGCCGAAATCGGCGCGGATTTTGTTGCGTTCCAAATCTGCCGCGCTGATGACGAAGATGATCTCCGACTGATCTTTCAGCGTACACAGAATTTTGCACTTCGCGTCGCTGACAAATCCGGGAAGCACGCGGCAGGCGTGCATATCGTCAAAAAGCTTTCCCCCGAATTCAAGGTACAGCTTATTGTCAAACTTTTTGATCCGCTCTAAAATCTTTTCGCTCTGCAATTTGACGTAAAGATCGTTATCGAAACCCTTCTTCATGCGTATTCCTCTCTCAATATCCTGTATTCAAAATCCTGTCTATTATACCATATAGCAAAAAAGAATGCAACGGCGCGGAGAAAAAAAGAGGCGGATTTTTCAGCGGAATTTTCGTTTTGACGGCGGAGCGCAGAAATGCCGCGGTCGATATGACCGCGGCATTTCTGTCCTGCTTATCGTCTGAAAACCGTTCACGCCGCCGCGACCTGCGACAATATCCAAGTCAGCTCGGAGTCGTCATAGTCGCCGAACGTCTTGGCGCCCTGCGTGGGTACGGCGCCGTCGTCCGTGGTAATGCCGCGGTCGTGGATACAGGTGCCCGCCTCGTCCGGCCAGTGGATGGTGGCGGTGGTCAGCTTGATCGCTTCCCCGGTAAGCGGGTTCCGGAAGGTCGTCTGCATGATGCCCTTGCCGTAGGTGCGCGCCGGTTTTGTGCTGTCGGGCAACTCGGTAATAAAAATATTTCCGTATCCGATGGTATCGTAGGAGAGCATGACGCCGATGAGCGCCTCGGAAGCGGAGGCGGTGTTGCGGTTTGCCGCCACATAAATTTCGCTGCCCGCGAAATACTCGTCGTAGCAGTCGCCGCCCGCGAGGTAAATTTCCTCCCTGCCGTTGCCGTATACCGCGCGCATAACGGGTTCGGTATCGGACTGCGCATCCTTCATCAGATAGGCGGCGATGCCCTGCATGACGGAAACGGAGCCGCCGCCGTCGTTGCGCAGATCGAAGAGCAGCTTGGTTTTGCCGTCCTCCTTATACGCCTGCGCCGCCCTGCCGAATTCCGCCGCGGCGTTGCCGTAAAAGCTCGACAGGCGGATATACGCGGCATCCCCCGAAACCTTTTCGTCGACGGAAACGTACTCGCTCACGTTCTTCCATTCGCCCGCGCCGTCCGTATACGCATAGATATACGCCTCGCCGTCGGCGGCGTACAGAACGTAGCTCTCGGTGTATCGGGCGAGGGTGACGGGAACGATTTCGCAGTCCTCCGTTTCGTGCCCCGACACGGTCGAAACGCGCAGATACACGGTATCCCCCACCGAATACCCGCTCAAAGCGGTGCTCAATGCGCTGTAACTGTATACGGCGGTATCGCCCGAACTGCCGACGCGCGCGAAGGTATCCTCGGTCTCCCCGGCGGAAGCCCCCGCGCCCGTGACGTACATGCCCGTTTCCAACCCCGTGCTCCACGCCGCATCCTCGCCCTGCGGCTGCGCGTAGAAGGCGGGCGAATTGTACGCCGCCTCCGCGATCATGTTCGAGCCGCTGAAAAAGGACAGACCCAGCCCCTGCGAAATGCCGCGCGAGGAATCGACGACCACGTCGTACTCGTCCGCGGTGTAGTAGGCGGAATATTGGTCGAGCACGGAGATGGCTCCGTCGAGAACGGCGTCCCAGAACTCATCGTCGCTGACATCTTCATAGTATTCCGACTGAATTTTGTCCTTGATCCACAAAAGGGAGCGAACCTCGGACGGAAGGGTGAGGTAGTAGACGAAATAGCCGGCAAAAAACAGCGCGGCTGCCGCCAGAACAGCGACGGCCGCCCACAATATTTTCATGCCTCTGCTCATTTTTTTGGTCTGCGGGTTGTTATTTTGCATAAAACCTCCGTTTTTGCCGCATCCGCCGCGGACGGCAGCCTGCCGCTGTTTTCAGAGTTTCTGCCAGGGCGAAGGGAGCAGTTCGGAGAGCTTGACCGTCCACAGCGGTTCCTCGCACAGCAAAAATTCCGTGTTTTCATTTTCGGGCGAAAGCTGGCGGATAAATTCGCGGCAGCTGCCGCAGGGCGGCATCGGCTTCCCGTCCTGCCCCACGCACGCGACCCGTTTTATGACCGTTTCGCCGTCGGTGATCATCGCGGCAGCCGCGCTCCGCTCGGCGCAGAATCCCAGACCGCACGCGAGATCGATGTTCACGCCCGTATAATACTTTCCGTTGGCGCCCTCCAGCACCGCCGCCACGAACCCCGCCGAAAAAAATTCGCCGTATTCCTTCGGATTCAGGAGCGAGCGCGCCAGCGCAGCCATTTCCCGATACGTCATACAGTATTCCCCCTTTTCCGCCGATTATGATTGCGGAGATTTCCGCGCGGATTGCGCGCCGCGCATCCCGCCGCGTTGTAAATCATGCGGGCAACGCGGCAAAAATTACCGCGCCAAACCCTCTTTTTTCGCCTGCTCGGCGACCGCCTTCGCGACCGCGGGAGCGACGCGCTTGTCGAACGCGGAGGGGATGATGTTGTCCCGCGCCAGATCCTCCCCCACGAGCGCCGCGAGAGCCTTTGCCGCCGCGACCTTCATGCCCTCGGAGATATCCTTCGCGCGCACGTCGAGCGCGCCGCGGAACACGCCCGGAAAAGCCAGCACGTTGTTGATTTGGTTGGGGAAATCGCTCCGCCCCGTGCCGACGACGAACGCGCCCGCGTCCAGCGCGTCCTGCGGGTAAATTTCCGGTTCGGGGTTCGCCATCGCAAAGACGATGCTCTTTTCCGCCATGCTCTGCACCATCTCTTTGGTGAGCTGTTTGGGTGCGGAAACGCCGATGAACACGTCCGCCCCCTTCACCGCGTCGGCGAGCGCGCCGCGCAGCTTTTTACGATTCGTAAGTTTTGCGATCTCCGCCTGCGCGGAGGTCAGCCACGGCTCCCCTTCGCACACCAGCCCGTTTCGGTCTGCCATGACGATATTTTCCGCGCCGCACTCCAGAAGCAGGCGGCAGATGGCGATGCCCGCGCTGCCCGCGCCGCAGATGACGATGTTCGCCGCCGAAAGCTGCTTGCCCGCGAGCTTGAGCGCGTTCATAAGCGCCGCCGCCACGACAATGGCGGTGCCGTGCTGGTCGTCGTGAAAGACGGGGATATCCAACTTTTCTTTGAGCCTGCGCTCCACCTCGAAGCACTTGGGGGCGCAGATATCCTCCAGATTGATGCCGCCGAAGGAGGGAGCGATCATCTCCACCGCCTTGACGATATCGTCCGCATCCTGCCCGGAGAGGACGATGGGGATGCTGTCGATGCCCGCGAACTCGCGGAACAAGATCGCCTTGCCCTCCATGACGGGCAGACCCGCCAGACCGCCGATGTTGCCCAGCCCGAGCACGGCGCTGCCGTCCGAAACGACGGCGACGGTGTTCCATTTGCGCGTATACGTATACGCTTTTTCGGGGTCTTTGGCGATCTCGCGGCAGGGCTGGGCGACGCCCGGTGTATATGCGAGGGAGAGGGATTCCTTGTCCTTGACCTCGACGAGCGAGCGCACCTCGAACTTGCCGCGAAGGTTCGCATGAAGCTGTAAAGATTTTTCGTAAACGTCCATAGTAAATACCCTGTTATCCTTTTGCCGCCTTGTTCACGGAAAATCTCGCTCCGCCGCGATTTTCCGTGAGAACACGGTTTTATTTTTTATAATAATTGCTTGAAAACGGCAAAACCACGCTTTTGCCGTTTTCCCTCCATTTGCCGAAAGGCTTATGGGAAGAGAGTGAAGCCGCCCGATTCTGAAATATGCGTGCCCCAAGAATCGAGCGGCGAGAGAGAAAACGCCGTCAGGCGCAACAGCGCCGCGCGGCGGTGTCTTTCTCCAAATCTCGAAAAATAATTTTGTCAGCTCAAAATTATTTTTGAGAATTACCTCACACCAATTTATTCAGTATCGTAATCAGCCGGAAGGTGACCGCATCGGAAAATTTGCGCAGGTTCAGACCCGTGACCCGCTCGATTTTGTCCAGCCGGTACATGAGCGTGTTGCGATGCATGTAAAGTTTACGCGAAGTTTCGCTCACGTTCAGGCTGTTTTCGAGAAATTCCTCGGCGGTGTTGACCATATCGGTGTCCTTTAAAAGTTCGCGCGCCTCCCCTTCGAGCAGGACGGAAAGATGCTCGGCGAGTTTGCCTTCGGGGATGTCCTCAAGCATCCGCACAAGCATAAATTCGCGGTAGGTATGCACTGCGCCCTTGGAATCGAACATGGCGCTCATGCGCAGCGCCTCGCTCGCCTGGCGATAAGAAGCGCTTACGTCCTCAAATTTTTTGAACGTTCCGCCCACGCCGATACGCGCGCTCATACCCAGCTCCTCCAACAGCGAGCGGGCGATAAAGGAGGCGAAATCCGCCGAAGACTGGTACTCTGAATCTTCGGACACGAACTTGATGAAGGCGCAATCTTTGCCCGAAATGACGACGGCGCAATCTGCCTCGTTTTCCGCGTATTGGGACAGGAGGGAGATCGCGTCGGACGTTTTGCCTTCGGCAGACACGGCGAGTACGAAGCAGGGCGAATCGGGAACGGGATAGCGGGCGCGGTATTTCTGTATATCCGCCGCGCCGCATTCGCCAAGCAAAATCCGGCGGAGAAACTCGGCTTTGGGCAGGTTTGCCGCCCTGCCGGCGGCGTTTTCGAGAATATCGGCGAGCAGATAGGCATAATTTTTCTGCACGACGCCCGTGCCTTCCAGGGAACAGATGTACTGCACCGAACGGTACAGGATTTTAAACAGGGTCAGGTTTGTCCGCTCGTCCTGAAAAATTCCGCTGAACTCGGGCGATACAGACCTGCCCGTACCGGCGAGCGGTTTTCCGTCCGCCGAGTAGATGGACACGGAAATGCCCGTGCCGTCGCTTATGTTCTGCACGATTTTCCGAAGTTCGGATATCATGGCTCCTCCCTTTTGCGCGCAGCGGCGCGCGGCGTTTTCTGCTCTATTATAGCGCAAAAAGGTGCAAATATCAATAATTTTTTTACGGATGGCGGAAGTTGCGCAAATTTTCCCTTTTTTTACACATTCTAAACCGCGTAAACCGCTCTGCACGGGAGGGAGCGCGGGGAGCAAAACGCGCGCCCGCACCGCCCGCCGGCAGCGAAATCCCTTCCCGAAATTTCCTTCATATACTTGACACCTTTCCGCAATTATAGTACAATAATAAATGTGATAATGTCCCTTATTTTCGGGGCAATTTCCTCGTTCCGAACGGCGAAAGCAAGGCTCTGCGGCGGTTTTTCCCGCCCCGCAGCCGCGGTCGCGTTTTCGAAAAATACATATCAGGGGTGCAATTTTTATGGCTGAAAACGAAACTGTGAAATCGGGAAGCGGCTACGGCGGCAGAGTTTTCCAGATCGTAATATCTTTAATCCTCTTTGCCGGCTTTGTGGTCTTCCTCTTCGTGCCGGACGCCTTCGGCGACACTTCCCTTTGGGCGATGGTTCTCAACGTTTTCAAAGGCGAGTATGCGGACACCGAATGGCTGCGCTTTTCGCTCTACGGCGTCGTCGGATTCTACGCCGTTCTGCTCGTTTGCACGGTGATCTCCCTGTTTACCAAGGCAGGAAGCGCCCTCGCCTGCAACTTCGTAAAAGCTTTTGTTGCGCTCGCAGCCTTTGCTGTTTTTGCTTTTGCACTCAACAAAGACCTCGGCGCAAGTTTTTCCGACATTCTCCTCGACGAAAAAACGTTCGTCGCCATCAATGCCGTTACCTGCTCCGCCGCGCTCGCGCTTTTAGGCACGATCGTTCTCAACTTTGCCGCCTATAAGGGCATGGGCGCCGTTAAATTCCTTTTCGCCCTCTTTGCCGCAGGATTCTTTGTGTTCGCCAAAGGATATACCTTCCTCGCGGATACGACGTTCGTCGAACTGCTCGGCGGGTTAAACCTGGGAGAAGGCATTGTCTCCATGATCACCGGCTATGCCTTCACCGTTCTCGCCTGGGCGGTGCTGGTCAATATGGCTCTTGCCGTTCTCACCATGATGCTCCCCCGCACGAGCGTACTCGACCTGATCCGTTCCGTCATCGTGTTCGTCCTCGCGGCACTCGCGCTCGTTATGGGCGGCGTTCACGGCTCTTTCTCCACCCTGTTCGACAACATCGGCATCGTCGGCATGACGGGCATTGCACTCGCACAGCTGATTTATGCCATTATCGTGGTTGCGGTGCTGCACGCGAAAAACAAGAAGAAGGAAGCCGCCGAAGACGCCGCGGAAGACAATATGTTCGTGGTCGGCGCCAACAACCAGATGGCGTTCAGGGGTCTGGAAGCCCCTGCGGCGGCGCCTGCCGCTCCCGCGAGCGCAGCACAGGAAGCGCCCGCAGCCGAACCCATCCGTCCCGAACCGCAGTTCACGCAGGATGCGGCGGCTGCAAACAGCGCCTTCGAGGATGCGGCGCAGATCTCCATTGAAGAGATCGCCGAAGAAACGGCGAAGGAAGAAGCGGAGGAACTCGCCGCCGATTCCGCAAAGGAAGAAAAGGACTTTGATTTCGAACAGGCAAAATTCGACGGGAAGTTCAACCGTGCCTACGCCGAATTTGCGGAGCAGGAAGAACAGAAAAAACGTCAGGAAGAACAGGCGCAGCAGCAGCAACAACAGCAACAGCAGCAGGCGCAGCAACAGCCCTTCTACGGGTACGGCGGCTACAACTACCAGCAGTATCAGCAGACGCCTCCCCCCTACTACGGAGGATATGCCCAGCCGCAGCAGCAACAGCAGCCTTACCAGCAGGCGCAGGGGTATTATAATGCGGGATTCGTCCCCGATATGTTCATCAGCAGCCTGACCCCCGCCGAACGCGACGAGTTCGACCGCCTGTTCATCTCCCGCATCTACGGCGAGAACAAGCGCCTGCCCGCCTACCAGATCGGCGGCGACAACCGCGAATTCTTTACCAAGATCTTCGTGTTCATGGGCAGATACCGCAACGTCATCTCCGAGGGGCTGCTCGAAAAGATCTACAACTACAGCAACTCGATCAAATAAAAATAGGCTCTGTCACAACAAATGGTTGATTTTTGACGAGAAATAGCGTATAATAAT
>ERZ1090865.1455-NODE-1456-length-11680-cov-4.379011_pt1 | contig 11680 bp, 10 predicted proteins | sample MGYA00478478_ERZ1090865 | MGnify/ENA primary metagenome ERZ1090865 (study PRJEB33644, sample SAMEA5815715) | chicken gut metagenome | biome: Chicken; feature: Gastrointestinal Tract; material: Caecum | place: Ireland | collected 2019-01-01 | study: A study of... | reverse complement strand
GTGTGGATGACGGCAGCGCCGCCCCAGCCGGTGGGGTAACGCTTTTCAATCAGCTTGACCGCCAGCTCATACATCTTCTTTTCAATTTCAGGATTCCGCATTGTCAATTTCCTCGCTTTCTTTTGCAGGCTGAGCCTGCACCCAATTTCGCGCTTTGGCTTTAGCGAAAACCAAGCTGAAGCCCGCGATTGCAACCTTATTCTTTATTCTTCGCAAGCGACCTGCGCGGCATCATGACGCAACGAGCGCAGCCGAAGGCAAGCGACCTACGCGAGAGCGTTGGGCAACGTCAAGCAGGAGCCGGCAACGCGATTGCGTCCAGGCTCAGCCTGGTTAGATGTGGGTCATCAGGTAGATTTTGACGGCAAGCTCCATGCTCAGCTTCTCCTCGGTGCGATCCAGATTCAGGCCCGAGATTTCCTCGATCTTTTTGTAGCGGTACTTGATGGTGTTGTAGTGTAGGAACATCGTGTCGGACGCGAGCTTCAGATTCCAGCCGTTCTGCACAATGTTGACCAGCGTCTCCATAAAGTCGGTGTTGTGCAGCTCGTCGTGGCGGCAGATCTTCTCGATGTAGCCCTTGTAAAACTCCTGCACGCTGGGATTGTCCTTGATGCCGTCCAAGAATTTGTAGATGCCGAGGGCGGAGTAGGTGGCGGTGTTGTCCCGCTTGTAGACCAGACGGCTGATCTTGACCGCCTTCTGCGCCTCCTGATAGGCGATGTGACAGTCCATGATCGAACCCTTCGGCTCGGAGATGCCGATGGTGACGGTGAAGTTGTAGGCAGCTTGCAGCTCCCCTTTGAGGGTGTTGCAGCAGGAGAGAATCTTCTGCGCGGTGGCCTCGTCGGGCTTGTCGTGCTTGATGATGAAGGCAGTGCTGTCGGTGAATTTGGTGTAGAGAACCGTCTTGAAAAAGCGGCGGAAGAATTTCAGCGAGTAGTCGAAGATGTCGTCGTTGTGCTTCTCGATGGTCTCGCTGTCCTCCTTGCTGCGGATGTTCAGGTACTGGATCTTGAAATCGTCGATGTCGACGATGACCGCGGTGTAGAACTTCTCGCTCAGGTCCCAGCCGTAGATCTTGCCGCGCTTGACCACCTCCTGCAGGCTCTTGATGTTGTTGAGTACGATGTCCTGCACAAAGCCGTCGCGGTAGCGGGTCTCGATCTCCATGTTGGAGATGTACTTTTGGGCGATCAGCTTGAGGGCGGTGGAGGCGTGGGTGAGGATCATCGTCTCATAATCGCTCAGCTCCTGACGGCTGTCGTCGATGATGACGATGAAGCCGTAATCCTTGTCCTCCAAGGAGACCCGCAGGTGGGGATAGGAAAGAAAGCTCTCCTTGAAGCCGTCCCGCAGCGACGCGTTTTTGGAAGGGTAGATTTTGTTGAAGGCCAGATCGTAAAAGGCGATGTTCTGGTTGAGCAGGGTGGCAATGGTGTTGACCACGTCGGTGATGCCTCCATCGTTGATGACTGTATTGATAAAGGAGGTGCTGATGTTTTCAGAAAGGCGCAGGGCGGAGGACTGCATGTCGATCAGCTTTTTGATGATGGGGCTGATGATGTCCGAAAGGATGCAGCCGGCAGGGGCGCTGACAATGGGAAGACCGGTCTCATTGGCCGCGCGGACCGTCTCTTCGTCCAGCGTCTGCATGTAGGTGCCGAGTTTAACGAACAGAGCGCAGGCCTCGCTGTCGGCAAGCTGCGTGATCAGTTGCTGCCGCTCATCCTGCGACAGCTGCTGCAGCAGAAAGCCGGAGGAAAGGACAATCTCTCCGCCGCGCAGCCAGTCCTGAATGTTGGGGGTGTCCATCACTGTGACGGTGGAAACCTCCCGGCCAAGGCCCTTTTTGCCGCAGAGCACGCGGTATTCCCGAAATTCTTCCATGTTTAAAATTTCGCCTACAGTTAACGCCATAAAAAGACCACCTCTTTGTTATAATACAGAAAATAACAGCTTTATTATACAATGAATTATTTGAAAAGTACATATCACTTTGCATGATTTTGTCAAAACACACAATTTTTTGCTTCCCTTTTCTCGCTTTTTAAATTGGTTTTGCAGGATGGCGCGCTGTTTTTTGCAAAAAGAATTGACAGATAAATTGAAGGAAAGTATAATAACAATCGAAAAGGTTTTGTTATGCCCGCGGGGTCGGTTTGCCGCCTATCAATCGGGCTGGAAGAAAAGGGAGGCTTTTTAAGGTTATGTTAAGCGCAATTGTTGGTATCAACTGGGGAGACGAGGGCAAGGGCAGAATGGTTGACCTGCTCTCCGAAAAATATGATGTGGTTGTTCGTTACCAGGGCGGCAACAACGCGGGCCACACCGTCATCAATCATCTGGGCAAATTTATTTTGAATCTGATGCCTTCCGGCATTCTGCGTCCGGAGGTTGTCAACGTCATGGGCAACGGCATGGTCATCGACCTGGAGCACCTGCACAAGGAGATGGGCAAGCTGACTGCCGCCGGCGTCAAGATCACCCCGGAAAATCTGAAAATTTCTGATCGAGCTATTATTTGTCTACCATACCATGTGATGCAGGATTGCCTGGAGGAGGAGCGTCTGGCCGACGCCAAATATGGCTCCACCCGCCGCGGCATTGCACCGGTTTATGGCGATAAATATATGAAGAAGGGAATCCGCATGGGCGATCTGCTGCAGCCGGAAGCTCTCAAGGCCCGCCTGAAGGGAATTCTGGAATGGAAAAACCTGACCCTGCAGAAGGTGTACGGCAGCAAGCCGGTCACCTTTGAGGAGATCTGGGAGTGGCTGGAGACCTATGGCAACCCTGTCAAAGACTTTATCTGCGACACCAGCCTCTTCCTCGACCAGGCGGAAAAGGACGGCAAGAAGGTCCTGTTTGAGGCACAGCTGGGCGCTCTGCGCGATATCGATTTCGGCATCTATCCGTTTACTTCTTCCTCCAACACCATCGCTGCCTACGCGCCGATCGGTTCCGGTATCCCGAATCACAAGCTGCACAATGTTGTCGGTGTCATGAAGGCTTACTCCACATGCGTCGGCGAAGGCCCATTCACCTGCGAGCTGTTCGGCGAGGAGGCAGAAAAGCTGCGTGAAGCTGGCGGCGAATACGGCGCGGCGACCGGCCGTCCAAGACGTGTCGGCCCGTTTGATATCCCGGCTTCCCGCTACGGCGTGCGCGTGCAGGGCGCGGACGAGATTGCCCTGACCAAGCTGGATGTCCTGTCCGGTCACGACAAGCTGCCGGTCTGCGTGGCGTACGATGTCAACGGCAACCTGACCAAGGAGTTCCCGTTCGGCGCGGATCTGGATGCGGCTAAGCCGGTCTTTGAGTATCTGCCGGGCTGGAACTGCGACATCAGCAAGTGCAGAAAGCCGGAGGACCTGCCGAAAGAGGCAATGGACTATGTCCGCTACATCGAAAAGGAAGTTGGCTGCAAGATCCGTTATGTTTCGGTCGGCGCAGAAAGAGAAGCTTACATCGAGCTGTAAAAAAGAGAAGCAGGGGGAGGGCCGCAAGGTCCTCCTCTTTTCTTTTCTCAGGGGCTGGCAAGCGCTCGGCTCATGTGGTATAATAGGCACAGCAAACAGGCGAAGGGGAGTGAAGGGATGGGCGTTTTGATCTGTCCGATATGCAAGTCGAGATTGGAGCAGGAGGAACGGCGCTTTGCCTGCAAAAACGGGCACAGCTTTGACCTGGCGGCGGCGGGATACCTGCACCTGCTGCCGTCCAACCGGATGCGCGCCAAAATTCCCGGGGACAACAAGCAGATGGTGCAGGCCCGCCGGGACTTTTTGAGCAAAGGCTACTACCAGCCGGTCAGCGATTGTTTAAATGAGGTGGTGACGGCCTGCTGCCGACAGATTGCTGGCAAGAAAAAGCCGCTGCAGCTGTTGGATGCCGGCTGCGGGGAGGGTTACTATACCAATCGTCTGGCGGAAAATTTGCGGGCTGCCGGGTTGGATTTTGCGCTGCTGGGGCTGGACATCTCCAAATTTGCCGTAGCGGCAGCAGCCAAATCGGGCAGGGAGCTGCTGGACCGGGTGCAGTATGGGGTGGCCAGCGTGTTCGAGCTGCCGGTCAAGGACCACTCCTGCCAGGTGGTGACCAATCTGTTCGCACCAGTCTGCATCCCGGAGTATCGCCGGGTGCTCAAAAGGGGCGGCGTGTTGGTGTTTGCGGTGACCTCCACCAGGCATCTGTGGGAGCTGAAGTCCGCCATCTACGACGAACCCTATGAAAACGAGAAACTCGACCACCAGTATGAGGGGTTTGAGCTGGTCGAAAAGCACAAGGTGAACACCGTCATCACCCTGCCAAATCAGCAGGATATCGACAACCTGTTCACCATGACCCCCTACTATTACAAGTCCTCAGTAGAAAGTGTGGAGCGCCTGCACCGGCTGGGCAGTTTGCAGACGCAGATCGACGTGGATATCATCGTCTACAAGGCCCTTTAGCGGCGGCCCGGTGGGGAAGGGCGAGACTTGCAAAGGCATGGAGAAAAAGCAAATATTCTTTGAAAAAAGAGGCTTGATGAAGATTCATCAAGCCTCTTTTTCGTTGCGTCTGAGCAAGGAGATGGTTATTTTTCGGTCGGGGAGGTTGTCGGGGCGCTTTCTTTTTGGCGCTTTGCGGGGAGCCCGCAGCACAGCCCGGCGGCGATGAAGGCGGTGATGGGGATGGTGCATAGGATACCGATGCTGCCGCAGAGCGACTGGAGCAGCTCGACGATAATCAGCTCGCGGTTGAGCATCTGGGTCAGCGACGCCTGATAGGAGACATAGAGCAGAACGGTGGTCAGCGAGCTGCCGATGTAGGCCAGAATCAGCGTGTTGGCCATGGTGCCCATGATGTCCCGACCGATGGTGAAGCCGGACTGCACCAGATGCCAGAACGAGATGTCCGGCACCTTCTGCTTAATCTCGAACAGGGCGGAGGTGATGTCCATCGCGACGTCCATGGTGGCGCCCATCGCGCCGATGACGATGGCGGCAAAGATGATCGCCTTTAAGTCGATGGGGTTGGTCTCGTTGAGCAGCGAGACGTACAGCGTCTCCTCGTCGAGGTAGCCGGTCAGCTTCATCAGGTGGTCCATGATGACCGACAGGATACCCGCCACCATCACGCCGCCAGCACAGCCCAGGGCGGCGCAGACGCTCTTTTTGCTGGGGCCGCTGACCAGTGCCAGGGTCATCGCGATGGTGTACAGGCAGGTGACGATGGCAGTGATGTAGGCGTTGCACCCGGCAAGGATGGCGGGCACAAAGACGACAAAGACTGCCAGGCAGGTGAAGGCCAGCGAGAGGATGGTCTTGACCCCCTTGCTGCGGCCAAACACCAGAATCCCCAGCAGGAACAGGCCGATCAGCAGCAGGATGTAGTCGAAGCGGCAGAAGTCGCCGGCCTCCCAGGGAATGTCCGGGTCGGCGTCGGTTTTAAAGATGAAGAGCTTGTCCCCGACGCTGACCGGCAGGGTACCGTTGTTGGAGAGGTTGTCGATGGTCTGGCTGACCTTGACCACCTCGCCCTCCCGCTCGCCGGAGAGGATTTCGGCCTCGAAGGTGATGACCTGCTCATAGTAGACGGTGCCGCCAATCTCCCCCATATCGTTGCGGTCGTGCAGAATTTCCACCACGCGGGCGACCGATTCCTCCAGCTGCATCTGGTTGCGGAACAGCTGGGCCTTGTCGACAAAGAGGTGATAGCCCACCACCAGATACAGCACCGACAGCAGGACGACAATCAGATAAAAAAACGTGTGGCGCCGTGGCGGTTGGGCAGGCTGCATATCCAGGGGCTGCGGCGGCAAAACTTGCTGCGGCGATTCTTTTTGTTGATCCATGCAAAATCCCTCCATTTTTTATCTTTGTTGAGATTATTTTACTTTTGCCTTCTAGTTTACCACAATCCGTCCGGCTTGAAAAGGGGAGGGGTGCACCTGCCTTTGGGGCAAACGGCGTTGCGAATTGGGATGAGGAAAGGATTTGGCGGGCAAAAAAAGCCGTTCCATGAAAAAGATGTAAAAAAATTATGAAAAGCCCACAAACCCCTTGACATAGGGAAGAAATGGTGGTAAATTATGTTTAGCACTTGAAGATAGAGAGTGCTAAACAGAAAAGAGGCGATGGCTTTGGAACTGGACAACCGAAAACAGAAAATTCTCAAAGCTATCATTGAGGAATACACCAGAACCGGGGAACCGGTGGGTTCCAAGCGCATAGCAGGGCTGCTGGATATCAGCGTATCGCCGGCAACGATCCGCAACGAGATGGCAAGCCTGTTTGAGCAGGGATATTTGGAACAGCCGCACACCTCGGCCGGTCGGGTGCCTTCCCATCTGGGCTACCGGTACTATCTGGACAACCTGATGCTGCCAAGCCCCATCTCCCCGATGGAGATGGCCGCCATCGAAGCGATGTTCAACGTCGGAGATCCCGACCCGGACAAACTGCTCTCGGATGCGGCACAGGCGCTTGCAGACTACACCCACTGCGCTGCCATCTCGTCGGCAAGCATGCCGCCGGAGGTCTTTGTCAAGCGCATCGAGTTGATCCCCGCCGCGGAGCGGACGGTCATCATCATGGTGATCGCCTCCAACGGTTCGGTGAAAAGCAAGGTCTGCCGGGTCAGCTTCAGCGTCACCCAGGAAATCTGCCGGTTCTTCACCAGCTTTGCAAACGGCAGACTTGCGGGAAGGAGCTTAAACGAAATCTCTGCGGCCTATATCAACTCGGTGGCCTATTCCTTTGGTGATTACACCGAGGTGTTCACCACCTTGCTCTCGGCGATCTATTCGCTGTGCAAGGAGATGGGAGACGGGCAGTTTTGCACCAAGGGCGTGACCAACCTGCTGCGGTACGATGAGATGAAGGATTTTTCGCGGGAGCTGGTGGTGATGCTGGATGAAAAGCAGTCGGCCATTGGGCTGATCCCGGACGGAAACTTCGAACTCAAGGTCACAGTGGGCAAGGAAAACAACAGCATGGAGCTTTCCAACGCCGCAGTGGTCGCGGTCAAATATCCCATCGGGCATTCCCGGTGCGGAACGCTGGCACTGATCGGCCCGGTACGGATGGAATATCCAAAGCTGATCCCGCATATGCAGTATTTTGCCAAGATGCTCAGCGAGCTTCTCAGCGAAACGATGGAGCCACATCCGGGGCGGCAGAATCCACAAGAGCAAACAGACATTTAAAATAAAAAGAAAAGGGGACATAGACGTGCCGGAGAAAAAGAAAAAAGAACACGAGCCGGAGCAGCCAAAGGCACAAGCGTCTGAGACTGCACCGGAGCAGAAAGAGGATGGAAAGCAGGCGTCCGCGTCCGAAGAGCTTTCGGCAGAGCAGCTCCAGCAGCAGATTGAGGAGCTCAACAAAAAGCTGCAGGAGCAGGAAGAACAGCTCAAGGAGCAGTCCGACCGGCTGCTGCGGACGCTGGCGGAGTACGACAACTACCGCAAGCGCTCCATCAAGGAGAAGGACGCCATCTACCCGCAGGCCAAGGCGGACACCGTCGAAAAGTTCCTGCCGATCATCGACAATTTTGAGCGCGCCATGCAGACCGAGTGCAGCGACGAGGCCTTTAAAAAGGGCGTCGACCTGATCTTCCAAACCTTCTGCAAGACGATGAAGGAGTTGTCGGTGGAGGAAATCGGCAAGGAAGGCGAACCGTTTAACCCGGATCTGCACAACGCGGTGATGCACATTGAGGACGACTCACTGGGCGACAACGTGGTGGCACAGGTGCTGCAAAAGGGTTATCGCATCGGCGACCGGGTGGTCCGGTACGCAATGGTAAAGGTTGCAAACTAACAATAAATTGATCAAAGGAAATCATTTCCAGAACGATATTTAGTGCTGAACAAAAAATGGAGGTAATTTTTTATGGGAAAGACTATTGGTATTGACTTAGGTACTACAAACTCCTGCGTAGCCGTTATGGAAGGCGGCGAGCCGGTTGTTATTCCGAACCCGGAAGGTGCGCGCACCACACCATCGGTTGTTGCGTTCTCCAAGACCGGTGAGCGCATGGTCGGCCAGGTTGCAAAACGTCAGGCTGTCACCAACGCAGACCGCACCATCAGCTCGATCAAGCGTGAGATGGGCACCAACTATAAAGTTACCATCGACGGCAAATCCTACACACCACAGGAAATTTCCGCGATGATCCTGCAGAAGCTCTAAGCGGACGCGGAGGCTTACCTGGGCGAGCCTGTCACCGAGGCGGTCATCACTGTTCCGGCATACTTCACCGATGCACAGCGTCAGGCAACCAAGGATGCAGGCAAGATCGCTGGCCTGGATGTAAAGAGAATCATCAACGAGCCGACAGCTGCTGCGCTGGCTTACGGCGTCGATAAAGAAACCGATCAGAAGATCATGGTATACGACCTGGGCGGCGGTACCTTCGATGTATCCATCATCGAGATGGGCGACGGCGTACAGGAAGTTCTGGCAACTGCCGGCAACAACAGACTGGGCGGCGACGACTTCGACCAGAGACTGATCAACTACTTTGTAGAAGAATTCAAGAAAGAAAACGGCATCGACCTGTCCAGCGACAAGATGGCGATGCAGAGACTCAAAGAGGCTGCCGAAAAGGCGAAGATCGAACTGTCCGGCATGACCCAGGCAAATGTCAACCTGCCGTTCATCACCGCAGACGCCACCGGCCCGAAACATTTCGACATGACCATCACCCGCGCCAAGTTCAATGAGCTGACCGCTGACCTGGTTGAAAAGACCATGGGCCCGGTTAACCAGGCACTGTCCGACGCTGGTCTCACCGCATCTGACCTGAACAAGGTTCTGCTGGTCGGTGGTTCCACCCGTATCCCGGCAGTACAGGATGCAGTTAAGAGAATCACCGGCAAGGACCCATTCAAGGGCATCAACCCAGATGAGTGCGTTGCTGTTGGTGCAGCTATCCAGGGCGGCGTTCTGGCTGGCGAGGTAAAAGGTCTGCTGCTGCTGGACGTTACTCCACTGTCCCTCGGCCTGGAAACTCTGGGCGGCGTTTCTACCAAGATCATCGAAAGAAACACCACCATCCCGACCAAGAAGTCCCAGATCTTCACCACCGCTGCGGATAACCAGACCTCGGTTGATATCCACGTCCTGCAGGGTGAGCGCGAGATGGCAAAGGACAACAAGACCCTGGGCATGTTCCGTCTGGACGGCATCGCCCCGGCAATGAGAGGCACCCCGCAAATCGAGGTTACCTTCGATATCGACGCCAACGGCATCGTTCATGTTTCCGCGAAGGACCTGGGCACCGGCAAGGAGCAGCACATCACCATCACCTCCTCCACCTCGATGTCCAAAGAGGATATCGACAAGGCTGTCAAGGAGGCGGAGCAGTATGCAGAGGCCGATAAGAAACAGCGTGAGGAAGTCGACATCCGCAACGGCGCAGACCAGATGATCTTCCAGACCGAAAAGACCCTCAAGGATCTGGACGGCAAGATCGATGCTGCCGACAAGAGCGAGCTGGAAACCAAGCTCAACGCCCTCAAAGAGGTTGTCAAGAGCTCCAACCTGGACGATATCAAGGCAAAACAGGAGGATCTGCAGAAGAAGTTCTACGACGTATCTGCAAAACTCTACCAGAATGTCAACCCGCAGGGCGGCCAGCCTGGACCGGACATGAACCAGAACAACGGCGGCAACGACAACGGCCAGAACAACGACGGCTTTGTAGACGCTGATTTCAAAGAGGTATAATCAAAGCGATTGTTTGGTATGAGGATTGGGAGGGCTCTCCCAATCCTCATGGCATGAAAAAATGAAGATTGGTTTTGATCAAATCACAACCTTTGACCGCATAGAGTTAGCAGTGTGCTGAAACCGGATTCAAAGGAAACATCAAAGAGGGTGAACCATTTGGCAGAGGAAAAAAGAGATTATTATGAAGTGCTCGGCGTGCAGAAGGGCTGCAGCGACGACGAGCTGAAAAAGGCTTACCGCAAGCTTGCCAAACAATACCACCCGGACCTGAATCCGGGGGACAAGGACGCAGAAGCCAAATTTAAAGAGGTCAACGAGGCCTACGCGGTGCTCTCCGACTCGGAGAAGCGCGCGCGTTACGACCAGTTTGGCCATGCGGGCGTCGACCCGAGCTATGGCGGCGGCGCTGGCGGTGCAGGCGGCTTCGGTTTTGACTTTGGCGACATCGGCGATATCTTCGACAGCTTTTTCGGCGGCGGCAGCGGCTTTGGCGGTTTTGGCGGCTCGAGCAGAACCCGCAACCCCAACGCGCCGATCCGCGGCAACAACATTAACATCGACATCGCGCTCTCCTTCATGGAGGCGGCCAAGGGCTGCAAAAAGGAGATCAACTTCTCCCGCCTGATTAAGTGTGAGGACTGCGGCGGCACCGGAGCCGCCAAAGGAACCTCTCCCGAGACCTGCCCGGACTGCCACGGCAGTGGACAGGTGCGGGTGCAGCAGCGTACCCCGTTCGGCGTGGTGCAGAGCGTGAAGGCCTGCAGCCGCTGCGGCGGTACCGGCAAGATCATCAAGACCCCGTGCGACAAGTGCAAGGGCATGGGTCGTGTGCGCAAATCGGTGCGGCTGGAGGTGGATGTCCCGGCGGGCATCGACAATGGACAGACCTTTGTGCTGCGTGGACAGGGCGACCACGGTGTCAATGGCGGCCCGGCGGGAGATGTCAATGTGACCGCCAACGTGCGGCCAGACCCGCTGTTTGAGCGCGACGGCTTTGACGTCTGGTGTGAGATCCCAATTACCTTCGCGCAGGCAGTACTGGGCGACGAGGTGGTTGTGCCGACCATCGACGGCAAGGTCAAGTACAATATTCCGGAGGGTACCCAGCCGGCGACGGTGTTCCGTCTGCGCAACAAGGGCATCCCGTATGTCAATGGCCGTGGCCGGGGCGACCAGTATGTCCGGGTCAACCTGGAGGTACCGACCAACCTGACCGCCAAGCAGAAGGACGCGCTCAAGGACTTTGATTCGCTGACCGGCGACAAAAACTACCGCAAGCGCAAAGGATTCTTTGATAAGCTCAAGGATTTTATGAAGGATTAGTGTGGTGGATTTTCAAATCGGCGTTTGTGCCGGACTGTCTATTTGACACACTTTCCCAAAAATCTTGATATGATAAAATATACAAAAAGGCCGCTCGTTTTTCGAGCGGCCTTTTTTGCAGCACGGATCCTTTTTCGGAAAGATACAGAGCAGCGCCTCTTGATAAATTAGCTAATTTATGCTATCATAAAAATAGCTAAAAGGAGGCGGAAGTTATGTTCATTGAAATTGCGACTGCAACGGAGATGCAGAATAATTTTGGAAAATATCTCAGCCTTGTTCTGGCAGGCAAAGAAGTGATTGTGACCAAAAACGGCAAAGAGGTCGGACGCTTTGTGCCCAAAGATGCCGCCGTTTCTTATCTTACCGATTCGCTGAAAGGCGTTCTGAAAGAAGAGTACAATCTCGACGACGTCAAGTCGGAAAGGCTGAGAGAAAAATATGAAACTCTTGATTGATGCGAATGTCATTTTGGATGTGCTGCAAAACAGGCCGGGATTTGTAGAAGATTCTTCTCTTGTCTGGAAACTTTGTGAGACAAATGAGGCGGTCGGCTATGTGTCTGCGCTGACCTACGCCAATCTCATTTACATCATGCGAAAAGAATTGTCCCCCGAAAAGATAGAAGAGGTCTACAA
>ERZ1090865.1454-NODE-1455-length-11680-cov-6.242925_pt1 | contig 11680 bp, 10 predicted proteins | sample MGYA00478478_ERZ1090865 | MGnify/ENA primary metagenome ERZ1090865 (study PRJEB33644, sample SAMEA5815715) | chicken gut metagenome | biome: Chicken; feature: Gastrointestinal Tract; material: Caecum | place: Ireland | collected 2019-01-01 | study: A study of... | reverse complement strand
TATTTGAGCATTCCAAACACTTTTAATGCGCTAACAGCGGTCAATTCCGCAACTTTTTCCGGATCTTCGTTATATATTTCGGCAACTTTTATTAATGTATCTTTCACATTCGCACTCTCATTTCTCTTTCCACGATTAGGAACCGGAGTGAGGTAAGGCGAATCGGTTTCCAATACGATACGTTCCAACGGAACAGACTTCAATGTCTCCGGCAACGTTGACTTTTTGAAAGTCACCACACCGTTTATACCGATCTTAAATCCCGGAAACTCCATCATCCGGGCAGCTTCACCGGGAGTTCCCGTAAAACTATGAAAGATTCCGGTCAGTCCACTATTTTTATAAGGTTGCAATACCTTATATATATAATCGAAAGCTTCGCGGCAATGAATCACTATGGGCAATTGATAATGAAGGGCCCATTGCACTTGTTTTTCAAAAGCAATCAACTGTTCTTTCAGCCAGGTTTTATCCCAGTAAAGATCGATTCCAATCTCGCCCACAGCAACGAACCGGCCGGAAGTTTCCAGATTTGCGGCAACGATTTCAAGCTCTTTTTCATAGGACTCGTTCACGGAGGTAGGGTGCAATCCGATCATCGGAAAGCAAAAGTCCCGATAGGTATCACAAACCGACAGCATGGGTTCAATCGTCGTACTATCTATGTTAGGCATAAAGATATGCGTCACACCGGCAGCACGGGCACGTTCCATAACGAAAGGTAAATCTTCGGCAAACTCTTCCAGAAAAAGATGGGAATGTGAATCGACAAGCATATTTTAAAGAATCTCCTTATTCTGTTTTTCTCCGGTCCGATAATAATAAATCAGACCATAATCACGACATTTTTCCAAGCGTTTCTCATTGGGCGATACATCCTGGAATTTGGCTTCCACCTGATTCCAGATATCCAGAATCAGCCGGTCGGCTTGCACACGCATGGATGCAAGTTGCTCTAAACTACGATTGGTGAGAGACTGAAGGCTTTTCTGTTTTTCATATCCTTCCATGAATATATCATAATGCACTTTCACTTTAGCAATCGTGGGGTTATAAATCGGAATACCGCCTTGAGAGGTGCGTTTCCGCTCCCCTTCTATAATTTTTTGTCCCCACTCGGCCAGAGACGCTTCACTACTTAAATCGGGTACACTGAAATTATCTACGGGCAAGCCATACAAAGCCTTATGAGATTCTTTGATTTCCATACGAATCACAGCCAAATTCAAGACTTGTATGAAGTGAGAAATATAAAGCCGGGCCGTTTTTACATTCGCCTGGTGTTTCTTACTGTTCCTGCTTTGCTCTCCGTAACAGTGTACATAATAAGAATGCGCCGTTTCAAATTTAGACAGAAATATACGGGCTTCTCCCAATGTCTTGAGTGAAACAGGCAAATCATAGACATCACACATATCGCCCTTCACGACCGCTGTTTTCAGCGCCCGTATCCTGGCTTGATCTGTATTTGGCAAACGTCTATAGGGCATCTCGATATTACATCTCGCGGTACATTAAATGCTTCATCAACTTTTTCAGCTCACTCTTCTTATCCTCAATGACAGACACGGCGCCCAGGCTTGTCATCGCACGAGTGTAATATTCACGCATCTTGTTTTCGCAAACAGCCTTGATGCCAATCTGAGTGTACAATTCGGTCACAGCACTGATTTTTTCTTCGGGACAGAATGAAGTTGCACTTAACCAATGATTTAATCCCTCCAACTGATCCCGGTCGGCACGTTCCAGTGCTTTAATCAGCATATACGTCTTTTTATTGCATAGAATGTCTCCACCGATGTTTTTACCAAACACAGCAGGATCACCATATACATCCAGCAAATCATCCTGCAATTGGAAGGCTACTCCGATCTGCATGCCAAAATCATACAGATTTTCGGCATCCTCAGGAGAAGCTCCACCTAAAATAGCTCCGATTTTCAAACTGGCAGCCAACAAAACCGCCGTTTTCAAACGGATCATTTCCAGATACTCCTCTTCCTTTACATCCTCACGGGACTCAAAATTCATATCCATTTGCTGCCCCTCACAAATTTCAAGTGCTGTCAGGCTGAACAAATCCATCACTTCTTTGAGGTGTTCCGATGAACTGGCAGCCATATACTGATAGGCCAGCACCAGCATAGCGTCTCCTGACAAAATCGCAGTATTGTCATTCCATACTTTATGGACAGTTGTCTTGCCGCGGCGCATATCAGCCCGATCCATCAAATCGTCATGCAAAAGAGTATAGTTATGATAAACTTCAATAGCCGTAGCAGGGTCATAAATAGAGGACACATCCTCCTTGTAGAGGTTGTATGCCATTAGCATAAGAACCGGCCGAATACGTTTTCCTCCCATGGAAAGAACATATTTAATAGGGTCATACAAACCTGCCGGAGTACGTGTAAACCGGATATCTGAAATGTGAGAATTGATCTTATCGAGAAGCTGAAATGCTGTATACATAATAAATAAATTATAAAAAGAGAGATTGAATGAAAAGAGGCTGCTTGGACGGCAGCCTCTCTTCTTATACTATACAATGATTATTGCAGTCTGAATCGTACAGGTAATGTAAACCGACAACGAACCGGTTTACCTCTCTGCATACAAGGATTACAATTAGGCATGGTCTTAAACACACGAAGAGCTTCTTTTTAAAGGAAGGTGTCAACGCTCTTTACAACTTTAATATCACCTATGCTACCGTCACGTTCAACAACGAACTGGAGGACAACCTGTCCCTGAGTACCGTTTTCCTGAGCGATCGGCGGATATTTGATATTCTTGTACAGGAACTGGAGACAAGCAGGCATACCACCCGGGAATTCAGGTGCATTTTCTACTACTTCAAAAATCTCTTGTTCCGAGGGTTCTTCTTCTTTTACCTCAACCGGTACATATTTTACTTCCACTTTCTGTCCGGTATCCTCTGTTGAAGCAATGGCTGTTTCTTGTACATCAGCCTCGTCATCAACAATCTTCAGGATTTCAGCCTGTTTGGGAACCTCGACAGGAGGTGGGGCCGGTTTTTCTTCCTGTTGTGTAATAGGAATCATTTCCTCTTCAAACTCAATCTGGGCTACCGCCTGGCTTGTATCGATCTTTATATCACGCTCCGTCCATTCGAACGCAACGAATATAAAGGCGAGCACCACCACGTAACCGATCAGCAGCCACTGGGTTTTCTTACCTTCGAGGTCTGCTTTGGGCGATTTTTTTACTTCCATAAAATTAGTATATAAAAATTGGTGTTCTTCTGGTTTTTAAGCTGTTATTGCTTTTGTGGCACAAATATAACGCAGATATTTTAAAAATACAGTATATTTGGCGAAAAAATTTAGATAATACGTTAAAAAAGGGAGTAAACCTGCTGCATAACATAATGAAAAAGATAACAATTGCAATTGATGGCTTTTCCTCGTGCGGGAAAAGCACCATGGCTAAAGATTTAGCCAAAGAAATAGGATACATCTACATCGACAGTGGAGCGATGTATCGTGCCGTTACATTATATAGTATAGAAAATGGCATCTTTCACGGTGATACAATCGATACGGATGAATTAAAACGACGTATCGGCGACATCCACATCTCTTTCCGGATCGATCCGGAGACAGGACGCCCCAACACTTACTTAAATGGAGTGAATGTAGAGAACAAAATCCGCACAATGGAGGTTTCTTCTAAAGTAAGCCCGATCAGTGCACTCGGTTTTGTCCGGGAAGCGATGGTGGCTCAGCAACAGGAAATGGGAAAAGCCAAGGGTATTGTTATGGATGGTCGTGACATCGGGACGACCGTATTCCCGGATGCGGAATTAAAAATATTCGTAACCGCCTCCGCCGAAATTCGTGCCCAACGCCGCTATGACGAACTGAAAGCCAAGGGTCAGGAAACCGGCTTCGAAGAGATACTGGAAAATGTGAAGCAACGTGACCACATCGATCAGACACGTGAAGTCAGCCCATTGAAGAAAGCCGACGATGCTTTGCTATTAGACAACAGCCATCTCACCATCGCCGAGCAAAAAGAGTGGCTGATGGCAGAATATCAGAAAGCGATAAAAGCATAAAAACAAAAGGGTGTAACCATCCGCCTGTTAGGGTGTAGCCATCCTAAAGAAAGGGTGTAGCCATCCGGTCAGTATGGCTACACCCTTTTTTAATCATACATTTGTAATCATTATGGTAAAAGTAGAAATAGATGAAGGTTCCGGTTTTTGCTTTGGAGTGGTCACAGCTATCCACAAAGCCGAAGAGGAACTCGCAAAAGGGGTAACACTCTATTGCCTGGGAGACATTGTACACAACAGCCGTGAAGTGGAACGCCTGAAAGAGATGGGGCTGATTACCATCAATCATGAAGAGTTCAAACAACTCCATAACGCCAAAGTGCTTTTGCGTGCCCATGGCGAACCACCCGAAACCTATATCATTGCCAAAGAAAATAATATCGAAATCATCGATGCCACGTGTCCGGTGGTACTCCGCCTGCAAAAACGAATCAAACAAGAGTATATGCAGGAGGACCTCGACGAAAAACAAATCGTAATTTACGGAAAGAACGGACATGCGGAAGTCTTAGGTCTGGTAGGGCAGACAACCGGCAAAGCTATTGTGATAGAAAAGCTCGACGAGGCTCGCCGGCTGGATTTCAGCAAAAGCATACGCCTGTACTCGCAGACAACCAAATCACTGGATGAATTCTGGGAAATCGTGGAATATATCAAGGAGCACATCTCTCCCGACGTAACTTTTGAGTACTACGATACCATTTGCCGCCAAGTGGCCAACCGTATGCCCAACCTACGAAAGTTTGCCGCATCACACGATTTGATCTTCTTCGTCAGTGGTAAAAAAAGTTCAAATGGCAAAATGTTATTCGAAGAATGCAAAAAAGTCAACCCGAATTCACATTTGATAGACAGTGCCGACGAAATTGACGACTCTTTACTACCCGGTGTCAATTCTATCGGTGTATGCGGGGCTACATCGACTCCTAAATGGCTGATGGAAGAAATCTCTGAAGCTATAAAGGCACAGATTAAAAGACAATGAATTAACGTTATTTAATCATACAGGGCACTCCTTTTTGTTATCTTTGCAACGTCAATTAAAAAACATGATTGTTATGGGAACAGTTAAGTGTGTTGGTATTTTAACTTCCGGTGGTGATGCACCGGGAATGAACGCTGCTATTCGTGCAGTAACGCGTGCAGCAATTTACAACGGACTGCAAGTAAAAGGTATATATAGAGGATACAGAGGCTTGGTGACAGGAGAGATCAAGGAGTTTAAGAGCCAGAATGTAAGTAACATCATTCAACTGGGAGGAACGATCCTGAAGACAGCACGTTGCAAAGAGTTTACAACTCCCGAAGGACGTAAAATGGCATACGACAATATGGTGAAAGAAGGAATCGATGCCCTTGTAGTGATCGGTGGCGACGGTTCGCTGACCGGAGCACGCATCTTTGCACAAGAGTATGACATTCCATGCATCGGACTTCCGGGAACCATCGACAATGACCTTTACGGCACCGACACGACCATCGGATACGATACGGCGCTGAACACTATTTTGGATGCTGTCGACAAAATCCGTGACACGGCCACTTCTCACGAACGTCTGTTCTTCGTTGAAGTGATGGGACGTGATGCCGGTTTCCTGGCATTGAACGGTGCGATTGCTTCCGGAGCAGAAGCTGCCATCATCCCCGAATTCAGTACAGAAGTCGACCAATTGGAAGAATTTATAAAGAGCGGTTTCCGTAAATCAAAGAACAGCAGTATCGTACTGGTAGCCGAAAGCGAACTCACCGGAGGAGCTATGCATTATGCCGAACGCGTGAAAAACGAATACCCTCAATACGACGTCCGTGTCACCATTTTAGGGCACTTGCAGCGCGGGGGTAGTCCGACGGCACACGACCGTATTTTGGCCAGCCGTCTAGGCGCAGCCGCTATCGACGCTATTATGGAAGATCAACGAAATGTCATGATTGGCATTGAACACGACGAGATTGTATACGTTCCGTTCAGTAAAGCCATCAAGAATGATAAACCTGTCAAGAGAGATCTCGTCAATGTATTGAGAGAACTGTCTATTTGATAGCAGTACAACAGTAATAAGATAAACGGTGGACGGTAAACATACATGTTTATGGTTCACCGTTTATCATTTATCGGCAAGAAGCCCTTTTCCGACAAGATCCGTTCCGTCTCTTCCCATAGCTGTGCCCTTCGGTCAGGACGGGTATATTTTTCCGGTAGAAGACGACAATGATTATTCAAATTAAACGTTGCCGTCCGTCCCTCCACTTCCGCATCGAGCAATAATCCGATTGCAGTAGCTGCTCCCTGGAGGGGAGTACGTATAAAAGGACGGAAAAAAATGTCTGTCAGCGGATCGAACCACTGGTCCATCCGTATGATATTGGTAGACACAATGCCCGGATCGGCCGCATTGACAGTAATCCCGCGTGCCCGAAGACGTTCAGCCAGTTCAATGGTAAAAAGCAACAAAGCAAGCTTGGTATTGCTATAGATAGGAATACGCCAGAAACTTCCCTTTCTCCCCCAAAGAAAAAAATCCGGGAAATCCAGTTTACCGATTGCATAGGTACAAGACACCATATTGACAATGCGGGTTCCCTCTCCCATCAAGGGAAGCAAAAGACGCGTCAAAAGATAAGGACCTACATAATTTACACTGACCGTCCGCTCTAAACCATCTTCCGTAATGTGCAATCCGGTTTCCATGGTCCCGGCGTTATTCATCAACAAAGCGACAGGAGTCTTTTGCCGTAACATCCGGTCGGCAAAAGCCCTCACCGAAGCCAGTGAAGCAAGGTCGATCTGCCATACCTCTATCTTTTCATTTCCCGTTTCTTTCACCAACTCCCGGCATTTGGTTTCAGCTTTTGACGATGAATAGCAGGCCATAATTACATCATACCCCGCACAAGCCACGGCACGGGTAATCTCCGTTCCCATCCCGCCGTCGGCACCGGTAATAACAGCAAGTTTACGTTCCATCATTTATTCTCCAACTGTTCTATTTCTTTTTTCAGACAAAGAGGAAGTTCTTCTGTCAGATGCTGATGGCAAGCCATTTCGATCGTGTACATCCTCCCAATGCAATAATTACTATGACCGCAATTACAGCGTGCTTTCTCTTCCCGACGCATCCGATTGACAAACCCCGGTTCGTTGAGTAAAGCACGTGCCATCTGCACGGCTTCGAACCCTTCGTTCAGCACTTCATCTATTTTCTCACGGGAAACAAGTCCGCCGACATAGATCAAAGGAATTTTAATTTCCGAACGAAACTTCAGAGCATCTTCCAGAAAATAGGCTTCTTTGAAAGGAACAGTCGGTATCATCATCCTCCCCGCCAATTTGACGCCGAACTTCAACCACCAACAATCCATATAATGTGTCAGGGTCTTGATAGGCATGGCCCCACGCATGACGTACATAGGGGCTTTACTGACAAATCCTCCGCTCAAAACCAACGCATGAGCCCCCAAAGATTCGAGCTGCCTGGCTACCTCGAGCGTCTCTTCTATTTCCATTCCGCCCCGAAAGCCATCACGCATATTCATCTTCACAAATACTGCCAGATCCTTACCGGCCGCCTTCATCACCTCGTTCATCACCATCGTCATGAAACGCATCCTATTCTCCAACGATCCTCCGTATTCATCTTTCCGGTGATTGGTATAAGGCGACAGAAACTGACTGATCAGATAGCCGTGTCCCGCATGTACCTCGACGGCATCAAAACCGGCTTCGCGAGCCAGGCAGACAGCACGCCCGTAAGCTTTTGCCATCTCCGGCAACTCTTCGCGTTTCATCCCCCGCACCCAAGTAGGCGAATAAATATTGAAACCTGACGAAGCAGAAATTGGGGTAACTCCGCAAATACTCTTATGAGACATATTGCCGCAATGACCTATCTGTATGCTGGCGGCGGCACCTTCGGCATGAATAGCGGCAGTCACTTCACGCAAACCGGGAATAATTTCCGGACGGAGCCACAATTGCCGTGGAAACGACAGTCCGCTGCGTGTTACCGAAGCATAGGCAATGGTAGTCATTCCCACGCCTCCGGCGGCCACAGAACGATGGTAATCGAGTAACATGGGGGAAGGAGCATTTCCCGGGCACATGCCTTCAAAAGCCGCCGAACGGATGGTACGGTTACGCAAAGTGAGCGGTCCGATGGTAACCGGCGTGAAAAGCTTAGAAGCAGAATGTGTGTTCATAAGTACTGTGTGTTTTAATATAAGAAAGGAAAAATTCGTTTCTTCGATCCGACCTGCGTCCCAAACTCTTCCCGATAGCGATGCCAGATAGCATCTGCTCTCGGAACAAGATTGGCAACAGTCCACCAGGCAAAAATACATCCGGACAAAGACCAAGTGAGAATAGCCCAGCCTACCCACTCTACAATTTCACCCAAATAATTGGCAGAGGTCACATATCGATACATGCCTCTTTGAGGAAGGTAATGACGGGTATCTCCGGGAGCACGCAGATGACGGATGACTGAATCCGAATGCCAGTTGATCCCCATTCCGGCAAAAAATAAAAGGGTTCCTATCCAAAAGCAAGGAGTCAGCAACCATCCGGGTGTATAATAGTCCGAGGGAGCAAGATAGAATATCCATTCTCCCTGCATCAGTCCGTTGAGAATATTAAAGATCACTCCCATCAAAAGAATGAGTACCGGCATCTTGCTCTTTCCTTTCATCAGGAAAGGAAAAACAAAAGCCCTTTGGAAGTAATGTAGTTGGAAAAAAAGAAAGAAAGTGAGTTCGACAGGTAAAAAACGTCGGTCGGAATGCCACCACAACCATCCCATAACCAGAAAGACAGGAGCTTCCATCAGAATCCAGGCTATCTTATTATTCACCGAGATTCCCCAGGAACGGCTGCGAAACATGCCATATCCCGCCCTGACAAAATAAAGGGCTATGAATACGACCAAAGCCACCAGGCCCATTACTAAAAGAAGCAGATTAAAGCTTTCTATACTCATATCCAAGATTTTATACAAGGACAAAGTTAAAAGAAAAACTTTAAAGGGACAAATAGTTTACGAAAATAAAGCAAGCGTATCACAAAAGTCTGTTCTACCACAGATTGGCAGACGGTACAAACATAGAACTGACAGCTAATCAATGCCGGTACCGGTCTGTGCAATCTGTAAATCTGCGGTGAACTTCTGACTTCAAGCTTCTCTTTTACCGTTTCTTTAACGGTACATATTGTTCTTCTTCCAACACATTTTTATAAGCCGGACGAATGATACGTTTACCTTCAAAATTCAACTCTTCGTTGCGATGGGCACACCAACCCACGATACGCGCCATGGCAAACAAGGGGGTATAGATTTCCTGCGGCAGGCCAATCATCTCATAAACAAAACCGGAATAAAAATCAACGTTGCTGGATACTGTTTTCCCATTATTCTTAATCTTACCGAAAGTAGCGATAGCACGTTCTTCCAAAAGTTCAAGAAAAGCAAACTCCCGTTCACGACCTTTCTCGTGTGCCAAGTCACGTGCGAGTTCCTTCAGCAACACAGCTCGCGGATCGGAAATGGTATATACGGCATGCCCGATGCCATATATCAATCCGGTCTTATTGTAAACCTCCTTATTCAACATACGGGTAAAGTAAGTATCGATTTCGTCTACATTGGTCCAGTCCTGAATATTTTCCTGTAAATGATGGAACATATCGGCTACCTGAATATTGGCTCCTCCGTGAAGCGGGCCTTTCAGCGACCCGATGCCTGCGGCAATGGCCGAGTATGTATCTGTACCGGTAGACGAAGTTACCCGGACAGTAAACGTAGAGTTGTTACCTCCTCCGTGCTCTGCCTGAAGCACCAACAAAAGGTCGAGTGTACGCGCATCCAGCTCGGTATAATCGCGTTTCAGCATATAGAGAAAGTTTTCGGCAATCGACAGATTCTCCTGCGGATGACGAATGTGTAACGAACGCCCGAAAGTGGCATGACGCAACATGTTAAAAGCATAAGCAATAATGGTCGGGAATTTCGAGATCAGATCGATGCTCTGACGCATCAGGTTGTCACGTGAAGTATCATCCGGATTAGGATCGAAACGATACATCTCGAGTACGCTGCGCGCTAGAATATTCATAATATTGTTTCCTTCAAGTTCAATGATATTCATCTTGGTCTTCTGCTCCAAAGGCATATTATCATTGATCAGCTCGCGAAACGAAGCCAGTTCTTCCTTATCGGGCAAACTGCCGGATAACAGCAGGTAGGCCACCTCTTCAAATCCGAAACGTTTTTCTTTTAAAATGGCGTGGGCTAAATCTTCCAGGTCATATCCACGGTAAAATAACTTTCCCGGGATCGGCTTCAGACCACCTCCGGGGATTCGTTCGTATCCTACGACATTACCAATCTTAGTCAATCCGACCAATACACCTGTACCGTCTTCATTGCGAAGTCCCCGTTTAACGTCAAATTTTGGAAACAATTCGTTATCAATCCGGGTACAATCCTTCATTGCCTCGGAGAGTTTATAAATCAAATATTCTTTTTTCATGTCCTGAAGGTATTAATTTTTAATTCGGTTAATGATTTCCCGGGTAAATTCCGAAGTAGAGAGCGGCTGGCCTTTGTGCATGAAACGTGCCAGGTCATTAGTGGCTTTCCCCTCGGCAAAACTGGCTTCAAGCGCCTCGACGATAAGATCGGCGGGTTCTTGCCAGCCTATATATTCAAGCATCATAACGGCCGAAAGTATCAGTGAACAGGGATTCACCACATTCTTTCCGGCAATATTGGGGGCTGTCCCATGAGTGGCCTCAAAGATGGCGTGTCCGGAATCATAATTGATATTGGCTCCCGGTGCAATACCAATGCCACCTACCATCGCAGCCAGTTGGTCGGAAATATAGTCTCCGTTCAGATTCAGAGTGGCAATGACCGAATATTCTTCAGGAATCAAAAGAGTGTTCTGCAAAAAGGCATCGGCTATACAGTCTTTGATCACCAGTTTACCTGAGGCAAGAGCATCTGCAAACTCCCGCTCAGCCAATTCGTACCCCCACTTCTTAAAACCTCCTTCTGTGAATTTCATGATATTACCTTTGTGCACCAAGGTGACCGAGGGCAATTCATGCTGCAACGCATAACGGCAGGCAGCGCGTACCAGACGCTCCGTCCCCTCACGCGAAACCGGTTTCACACCAAAAGAAGAGGTTTCGGGGAAACGTACTTTACTGACTCCCATCTCTTCGTGCAAGAACCGGTAGAACTTCTTAGCTTCCGGAGTGCCTGCTTCCCATTCGATACCGGCATAGATATCTTCCGTATTCTCACGAAAGATGTACATATTCACCTTTTCGGGCTCTTTGACCGGAGACACCACTCCGCGGAACCAACGTACCGGACGCAGGCAGACATATAAATCGAGTGTCTGGCGCAAAGCCACGTTCAACGAACGTATTCCTCCTCCTACCGGAGTAGTCAACGGTCCTTTGATGCCTATCAGATACTCCTTGAAAACCTCCATCGTTTCGTCCGGCAACCACGAACCGGTAGCCCGGAAAGCACGTTCACCGGCCAGTACTTCTTTCCATTCGATACGCCGGGCACCACCATACGACATGTCTACCGC
>ERZ1090865.1436-NODE-1437-length-11769-cov-9.739628_pt1 | contig 11769 bp, 11 predicted proteins | sample MGYA00478478_ERZ1090865 | MGnify/ENA primary metagenome ERZ1090865 (study PRJEB33644, sample SAMEA5815715) | chicken gut metagenome | biome: Chicken; feature: Gastrointestinal Tract; material: Caecum | place: Ireland | collected 2019-01-01 | study: A study of... | reverse complement strand
CTCACAGATGCGGGGGGGGGGCGAGTACAATGGAATTGTACATTATAAAATAGGTGATTTTATGCGTAGAATAAGAAGAAAAAAAGAAAAACAAAAAAAGAAAATAATAAATATAAGTACCTTCCTATTTTTAATAATAATGACAAGTGGGTATGCGGCATTTTCAACTAATATAACTTTGCGTGCTAAAGGAAACATTAAAGAGAGACCGCAAGATGAAAGTTGTTTTACATATTATGATAATGGAGATGGAACTTTAACTGTAAGTGGATATGACGTTGAAAAGTGTGGTACTGATGTGAATATTCCAGAAAAAATAAATGGATTATCTGTTACTAAAATTGGAAGTGGTGCTTGGCAAACTAATAAAGGTTTTTCCAAATTAGGTCTTACAAGTGTTGTTATTCCTGACACTGTTACTACTATAGGTGCTTTTGCATTTTATGGAAATAATGTTTCTAAATTAAAACTGGGTGATGGCGTAAAAAAAATAGGTGGTGAAGCTTTTAATCTAAATGATTTAACTGAGCTTGTTTTATCTGATGGTTTAGAGTATTTGGATAATGAGGCTTTTGCTCAAAATAAGTTAACGCATGCCGAACTTCCTAAAAGTTTAACATATATGGGAGGTGGTGTATTTAACCGAAATAATTTTCCTGAGGATAATCCAATAGTTTATGGAGTAGATGCGAATGGGAATACGGATTATACTGTTTTGGATTCTTATGCTAGGAATGAACTTAATAATTATGTAATTCCAAGTACCGTTAAAACTATTGCGCACCGAGCTTTTAGAGGTGTGAGAATAAACGGATTAACAATTCCAAGTAATGTGGAAACGTTAAACTCTCAGGCATTTAATTCGGCTGTAATTAATAGTATTATGATTGAGGACGGACTAAAAAATATAATAAGCAGTGATAGTTATGGTGGTGGAACTTTTAAAGAGACTGTGTTTAATTGTGAATTGACTCTTCCATCAACTGTTGAATATATAGATGTGAATACGTTTAATGGCTCTAACATTAAAACAATTAATATTAAGAAAGGTGAAGGGAGCATTATTGGAGAACCTTGGGGTGCGAGTAGGGCAAAAGTGAATTGGCTTGGTTAGTGTAACAATTACACCTTAATTTTTTTATTATTTTATCAAAAAAAGATTGTAATAGTTAATTTTATACTGTATAATGTTCATGCAGCTCACTTCTTCTATTTTTTACTTTTTATTATAATTATATATTTTATTTGTTTATTGTGTTAAATTGAGCTGCATTTTAGGGAATATTTTTTATCGATATTCCCTTTTATTTTTGTTAATGCAATTTCATTGACTTTGATTATTATTTAATTTATAATTTAATTAAGAGGATAGGGTGATTTGATGAAGAAAGGTTTTACTTTGATTGAACTTATTGCGGTGGTGGCAATTTTAGGTTTGATTGCTTTAATTGTTTATCCTTCAATAAATTCAGTTATTAAATCATCTCAAGATGATTCTTATGAGAGTCAGACTAAAATTATAGAAAAGGCAGCTCAAGCTTGGGCTTTAGATAATGTCAATTTACTTCCTAAAGACGAGGTTACAGTTGTCTGTGTTTCTCAGCTTGTCGAGGGTGGATACATTTCAAATGAGGATGTTAAAGATCCTAGAGATACCGAAAAAGAGTTAAGCGGTGGAGTTGAGATAAGTTATAAATCTAAACAATATATTTATGAGTATAACGACGAGGCCAACGGGTGCTCGAGTAAAAGTACAGGAATGGCTAATTCAATTATCATGAATAGTGATGATGGGGTTGTTCTTACAAGTCAAGATGGTTATTACAAAGGAAGTAATCCTAACAATTATTTAGAATATGGTGATAACGATTGGCGGATTCTTAAAATTAATGACGATGGTTCTATGAAGGTTATAAGTGACGATGGAATTAAATTAAGTGTTTCAAATGATGATTTTAAGGATTCAAGTTTAGATAGTTATTTGAATACAAGTTTTTATGGAAGCATCGATAATAACGAGAAGATTGCAAGTGAAGATTATTGTTTGAATTATCAAAGTAATTGTTTAGAAAGTGAAAAGATGGCAGTTACAGTTATGAATTTAGAAGATCTAATTAATGCATCTAACAATTTAAATTGCAGTGAAAGTAATATTGAGGCTTGTTATAACGGTAATTACTTGCTTGGATATTCTAAAGAAAATGGTGAGGAATATACTTTGATTAAAGTAAACGATGAAAATTTAAGTTTGAGTGATGGAAAGATTGAAAGCTCAAATAAAGAGACAAAGGTAGTAAGACCAATCGTTACTTTGTCAAAAATAAATATTTTAAAGGGAAATGGAACTTCTAGACATCCCTATGTGGCTGTTTGAAAAAAATGTTTTTTTATAGTATAATTAGCGAGGTGATATTAGATGAAGATGACAAAAAATAATAAAAAGAAAATTTTGATTATCGGTGGGGTTGTTTTAGGAATTTTACTTATCGCTTTTATTATTTTGTTTGTATTTCCAGCATTTAACAACAATAAGTATGGCGATAGATTAGATGATATTGAGGAGCATAAGATTTCTTCTTCAGATATTGATGATATTACTAGTGAACTTGAGAATCAAGAAGGAGTTAAGGATGTTAATTATCACGATGAGGGTAGAATTTTGAATTTTATTATGACGGTTGATTCTGGTTTAGCACTTGAAACAGCTCAAGGTTATTCTTCAATTATTTTGGATGGGATTAGTAAGGATAACAAAAGTTATTACGATATTCAGCTATATATTAAAGCTGATGGCGATAGTGATGTTTATCCAGTAATTGGGTATAAAAGTAAAAATAACGATGAGATGACATTTGGAAATACAGGTGGTAGTGGTGAGTAAAAAAATTGTATTTGTAATAGTCGCTGTTGTTTTGATTTTAGGAGGCGTTTCAGCCTTTTACTTTTTTAATCAAAATCAAGACAATTTTAGTTTAACAAGGTCGGAAAGTAAATGGATAGATGATAATCAAAACAAACTTATCGATTTGTCTATTTTGACGGATGTACCGATTATCAATGATAATGGAAGTGGAATGTTATTTGATTTTCTTAATGATTTAGAAGATGATACTAATTTAGTTTTTAATCGTCTTTCTTATAGTGATGATGATGCTGAGGTTAGTGATTATGCGTTAAGAAAGAAAGATGCAGAAAAGAATGATTTAGTTTTATATAACGATAGTTATGCGCTTTTATCGAAAGACGATACTTATTATTTAGATGAAAATGAGATTAACAATGTCAATATTGGTGTTTTAAGTGGCAGTGAGGATAAGATAAAAAAAGCTTTGGATAATGAAAGTATAACATTAACGACATTTGATGATGTAGATGCTTTGATTTTAGCTTTAGATAATAAAAGTGTTAATTTTATAGCTTTACCAAAACTTACTTATTTTGCAGAAATAGTGGAAAAAGATTTAAATATTGCCTATAATATTAATAATTGTATAGATAGTTATGTAATTACTTTGGGTGATAATAAAGCGTTAAATAATATTTTAACGAAGTATTTTAAATATTGGATACGTAATGATTTTAATAATTCTTTAAACAGTCATCTAGCAAGTAGTTATTTCGATTATAAGGATATAGATGAAAAGTCACAAACTAAGTTTAGAAGTAAACGATATACTTATGGATTTATTTTAAATGCTCCTTATGAAGCGTCAACGAAAAATGGTATACAAGGTTTTAATTATTCACTTATAAATAATTTTGAGAAAATGGCAAATGTCGAAGTTGATTTTAAACGTTATTCTTCTTTAGATAAAATGATTGAAGATTTTAACAATAAGAAAATCGATTTTATAGCTGACAATGATAGTAAATATAGTATTAAGGTGACTAATACACCAGCAGTTTACGATGGCACGTTTGATATTATTGCCGATGAAAATACATCTTTAACTGTAGCTAGTGTAGAGTCTTTAAAGAATGTAACTGTTTCAACGGTGAAAAATAGTAAAATAGATAATTATTTAAAAAAGAATGGAATTAAGACAAAAGGGTATGATAATACTAGAGACTTAGTTAATAGTCTAGGTTCTAATGATATAGCAGCTTTAGATGATTATTCTTACGACTATTATATTAGGTTTGGTTTGAGGTCATTTAAACGAATTAGAACTTTAGATATGGGAAGTGATTATAATTTCGCTTTACGAAATATTGGTGGCAATGAAATATTTAATGATTTATTTAGTTTTTATCTGACTTTTGTAAATAAAGATAGTTTAATCAGTGAAAGTTATCGAAATTTACTTAATTATGATAGTAGTAATAATACGTTAAGAGTAGTTTTAAGTAGTTTAGCAATCGTTTTGATGGCTTTAGTTGGATTTATGACTTATAAAATTTTAAGAAGAGGTAAAAAATATAACGGTAAATTATCAAAATTAGATAAGTTGCGTTATACAGATAATTTAACTTCTCTTAAAAATCGTAATTATTTGAACGAAAATATTCCAAGATGGGATAGTAGTGAAGTTTATCCACAGGCTATTGTAATAGTCGATTTAAATAATGTCGCATATATCAACGATAATTTTGGTTACCCAGAGGGGGATAAGGTTATAGTCGAAGCTTCAGGAATTTTAATTAAGACTCAACTTTCTAACAGTGAGCTTATTAGAACTAACGGAAATGAATTCTTGATATTTATGGTTGGTCATGATGAGAAGGACGTTATAACTTATATAAGAAAATTAAATAGAGAATTCAAAGATTTATCTCATGGATTTGGTGCGGCAATCGGTTATAGTATGATTACTGATGAAATAAAGACAATTGATGATGCGATTAATGAAGCTACTAGTGATATGAAGAATAACAAGGAAGAAATTATTAAGTAATTTTCTGTAAGAAGGGATTTTATGAAACGATTTAAGAGGTATTTTAAGAAGGTAGAAAAGTTAATAATGAGGCCAGAGATGAAGGTTTTACCTGGTCAGCTCGCCTTTTTTTTAATACTTTCAATATTTCCTGTGTTTACGTTACTGGGATATATCGGTTCAAAATTTTCCCTTTTTTCTTCGTCTTTTTTAGCTGTTATAAAGGAAGTTATTCCAAGTAATTTTTTAGAAGTAATTTTACCGTTTGTAACTGATAGTCAGCTTACGGGAAATACGTTAGTGGTAATGATTTTGGGCTTTATTTTGGCTTCGAATGGAACGCATTCTCTGATTGTTACTTCTAACGAATTATATCATTTACCTTATGCTGATTATATAAAGAGAAGAATTAAGGCGTTTTTGATGACAATTTTGTTCTTGATGCTTTTTATATTTATATTTATTGTTTTGGCTTATGGAAATGTTATCGTCAGTTGGATTTTAGATATAAAGACTTTGGCGGCATTTCATGATCAAATATATTATTTCTTCTTGATTTTAAAATGGCCAGTTGCATTTTTCTTGATATTTATCGTTTTAAAATACATTTATACGGTTGCACCCGATGCGCGAATACCGTCAAAGTTTATGAATGCGGGCGCACTTTTTGCGACGATAGGTATTATTTTGATTACTTTGGGATATTCTTTATACGTTAATTATTTTGCTAATTATACTTTATTTTATGGAAGTATTTCCGGTATTATTATGTTAATGATTTGGGTTTATTTGATTTCGTTTGTTTTATCATTAGGGATTGCGATAAATTCAACAGTTTATGCGAATTATAAGGAAATTTTGAATAAAAAAGAGAAGGATGAAGATAATAGTTAATGGGCATATATATTTACCTTGGTATATGCTTACCCTCAGACTACTAGTACTTGATGATTTTTGTTAAAATCTAGACAGTATTAAAAGGTAATCTGGCTATTTTTAGCAAAGACAGTTTTAAACTGTCTTTTTAGATATTGTAAAGGTTTTGGTAAATACTTTTTTTTAATTTTGAAATGTGCTATAATGTTTGAAGTACACCGAGGTGAAAAAATGAAAGATTTTTGGAATAAATTTTTAAAAATTTTAGCATCCGCAAGAGATAAGTCTATTTTCTTTTTTAAGAACAATATTTTATTTGCTTTATTCATTATTGCGATGCTTATAAATTCTTCGTTACTTAGATTTTTAACGGTTAAGAATTTTACGGCTATTAGTCCGGTTTTAGCTGATTTAGCTTTTGTTTTGTTTATCGGATCATTTGCTTATTTCTTTAAACCGAAAAATAGATTTAAGTATTATTTTACATGGTCAATCATTTTAACTTTAGTATGTTTTATTAATTCAATTTATTATACTAATTACGTTTCATTTACGTCGTTTTCACTTTTGGCAACGAGTTTACAATTAGCTGGGGTTAGTGATGCACTTGGAACAATAATGGAAATCAAGGATTTTGTCTATTGGTGGGCGCCATTAATGCTTATTTTTGCGCATCGTAAGTTATTAAAAAGTGGTTATTATAGTAAGGTTAAAACTGCAGAAAAAGTTAGAATCAGTGTGCTTAAATGTTTAGTCGCAGCGGCTATTGTTGCAGGAGCGTTTATTTCAACTTTAACAGGTACAGATTTAAGTCGTCTTTATAAACAGTGGAATAGAGAATATGTAGTTATGAAGTTTGGAATATACGTTTACCAATCTAACGATTTGATTGCTAGTTTAAAGCCACAGATAAGTCCGTTATTCGGTTATGATACAGCAGCAAAAGAATTTAGAGAATATTATGATGAATATCCACAAAATTCTAAAGATAACGAATATACAGATATTCTTAAAGGTAAAAACATAATTGTTATCCATGCAGAGAGTTTTCAAAATTTTGTTATGAATACAGAAATAAATGGGGTTGAACTCGCACCTAATATGAAAAAACTTGCAAGTGAAGGAATGTATTTTTCTAATTTCTATTCACAAGAGAGTGTTGGAACAAGTAGTGATTCAGAATTTACTTATAGTACGTCACTTCTTCCAGCTAGTAGCGGGACAGTATTTGTAAGTTATTGGGATAGATATTATCCTTCGATTCAAAAATATTTAAGTAATGATGGATATTATGTGTTTAGTATGCATGCCAATAAAGGAAATATGTGGAATAGAGAGGTAATGCATAAACAACTTGGTTACGATAGATTTTATAATTATACTAAAGATTACGATATAGATGAGACGATTGGTTTAGGTCTTTCTGATAAATCATTCTTTAGACAGTCTGTTCAGAAGATAAAAAAGATTAATAAAAAATATGATAAATATTATGGCCTTTTGATTATGCTTACTAATCATACACCATTTGAAGGGCTTGAGGATACGACAGATTTAGATTTGACTTATACTTATAAAACGACTGATCCAGAGACGGGAGAAGAAACCGAGGTTGTTAATAATTATTTAAAAGATACAACTTTAGGTAAATATTTTACAACTGTTCATTATGCCGATCAGGCTATTGGTGAGCTTGTTGATAATCTCGATAAGGAAGGACTTTTAGATGATACTGTGCTTGTTATTTATGGCGATCACGATGCAAAAATCAAGAGGTCTGAGTATGATTATTATTACAATTATAATCCAGAGACTGATTCAAAATATTCAAGTGATGATCTAAGGTATGATGAGTTTACGAAATATGAATATGAACTTAATCGTAAGGTTCCGTTTATCATTTGGACAAAAGATAAAGATTTACAAAAGAAGATTAATAAAGAGGTTTCAACTGTTACTGGAATGTACGATGTTTTACCAACTTTAGGAAATATGCTGGGAATTGATACACCTTATGCATTAGGACATGATGTATTTAGTACAGACGATCATTTTGTTGTTTTCCCTAATGGTAATTGGATAACTGATAAGATGTATTATGATAGTCAAAATGACGAAGCGATAATGCTTGATGAAAATGCCGTTATCGGTAAGGATTATATTGAAAAATATAGTCAACGTGCAGAAAAAGAAGTTTCAGTGTCTAACGATATAATTGTTCACGATTTGATAAAGAAGACGACTGAAAGTGACGAAGTTATTAATGGAGGTTCAGAATGAAAAAGAAAAAGAGGCTGAGTATTCGAAAGATTACGATTTTCCTCTTGTTGCTAGTGGTAGTAATCGGAGGATGTGTTTTAGCTTTTAACAAGGTTTCAAGTGGTAAGAAAACAACCAAAGAAGTACAAGATGTCGATTCAATCGAAGGCTATAATTATACTTTAAAGGATAATGCGACAAAGTACTATAAAAGTTTATTTGAGGAGTTAAAGAAGACTTTAGAGGCAGATGAGATTGACGAGGAGAAGTATGCTGAACTTGTTGCTCAAATGTTTGTAGCGGATTTCTTTAATTTAGATAATAAAATCAGTAAAAGCGATGTCGGTGGGACACAGTTTGTCTATAGTGATTATGTAAATGATTTTTCAAAGTACGCTTCTGATTCAATGTATAAATCTGTTGAAAGTGATGTCTATGGTGATAGAGATCAAGATTTACCGGTAGTAGCTAAGGTTACTGTTGAAAACAAGGGTAATGAGACATATACTTATGGAGAAAACACTGATGAAAATGCTTATAGAATGAGTTTTGAAATCGAATATGATGATGATTTAGGTTATCAAACTTCAGGTGAACTTATTATTATTCACAATGGTAATAAATTAGAAGTTGCTTCTATGAGTGAGGGTTCTAGTGAATAGAACTCTTTTTTTTGTTTTTGTTTTGTGATATACTTTTTATAGTAATGAGGTGTGATGATGAGAAATAAAAAGAATATTATTCATTTACTTTTGCTTGCTCTTTGTATAATGACAATAGGATATGCGGCATTTAATAGTAATTTAGTAATTAATGGTAGCGCGTCTATCGAAAGTAATTGGGATGTCGAGATTACGGGAATTACAAGTAAGGAAATTCATGGTGGTGCGAGTAACGAGAATCCACCTGTTTATACTAAGACTTCGGCAACGTTTAAGTCTATATTACAAAGTCCTGGAGATTTTATAACATACGAGGTAACGGTTAGGAATAATGGAGATATAGATGCAAGATTAGATGATATTGAAATGAATGATGAAAATAATCCGGCTATTAATTTTGTCCTTGATGGGATAAGTGAGGGTGATGAGCTCGATGCGTCAGAAGAGGTAAAGTTTACAGTTACAGTTATTTATAATAATGACGTGACAAGTCAACCTGATTCGATAAGTTCATCTTTGGCAATTAATTTAAATTATGTTCAAAAGTAAGTCTTTAATGGACTTTTTTTGTTTGGGTTGAATATATTAATATAGGTGATACATATGGAAACGAAAGAAAAGTTTAAAGATTTTGTAAAGAAACATCCTGTTTTGCTTAATCACGTTAAGGATGGAAAGATGACTTGGCAAAAGTTTTACGAGATGTATGATATGTATGGTGAAGACAACGAAGTGTGGAATGACTATTTAAAGACTAGTAAAACAGTTGCTAGTGCGGCGGCTGGATTTGATTTGGCTAATTTTATCAAAGGTCTCGATTTGGATAGTATTCAAAATGGAGTTAATAGTATGCAGAGGGTTTTAGGGTTACTCCAAGATATGTCTAATAAGAAGACACCGCAGGTTAAAGATACTTATAAGGCTAGACCTCTTTATAAACACTTTGAAGACTGATGAGTTTAGATGTACAATTTAAAATAAAAGAGAATCCATATTATCTGCGTTACTTAAGGAGTCACTCTTATTGGTATAAGATTTTAAATAGAGATTCTAAAATGTTTAAGGAGTTTACAGAAGAGGTAAAGAGAGAATATCAGTTGACACGGGCTGATAAGATTTCAAAAGCATTTGATACTTTTGAGATACTTGAGAAAATTTTGGCAACTTTTAGGTAAATGTGTTAAAATAAATATGGTGATTTTATGCATATTATTAGTGGTAAATATCGTGGTAAGAAATTGAAAGGTTTTGAGGTGGATGGAACAAGACCAACAATGGATAGAGTTAAGGAGTCACTTTTTGGAATGATTCAAAGTTATGTTGGTGACAGTAGGGTTTTGGATTTATTTGCAGGAAGTGGAGCTTTAGGTTTGGAAGCTATCAGCAATGGGGCAAGAGAAGCTTATCTAGTCGATAATAATATCGAGGCAATAAAGGTAATTAGAGATAATATTAAGAATATGGATGATGATATTAAGGTTATAAAATCTGATTATAAAAATTTTTTAAAGGAAACGGATGAGAAGTTCGATATTATTTTTTTGGATCCACCATACAGAAAGGGTCTTATGGGTAAGGCACTTAGAGTAATCGAGGAGAGAGATTTACTTAACGAGGGTGGCCTTGTCGTTTGTGAATATGAGTATGATGATTTTAAGACAAATTTAGATTTATTTAAGGAAAAAAGTTACGGCTTTAAAAAAATTAAAATTTTTAAGCGGTAATTTTTTATTTTTAAAAGGAAATTCGCCTTCGATGTACTATATATATCTATGAGGAGGTGAAAATATGAAAAAGTATCCGTTTGTAAAGCAAGATGGAATAAAGGACTGTGCGAGTGCGTGTGTGCAGATGATTTTGAAGTACTATGGAGGATACACGAGTATGACAAAATTAAATGAGATGATGAGAACGAGTCATAAAGGGACAGATGCTTATCATTTGGTTCTCGCACTACAAGAGCTTGGGTTTAAAGCTGAAGGCCGAAAGTTTAAAAACTTTTATTTTCCACTTCCGGTTATCGCCCATGTAATAATAAACGACTCCTACAAACACTATGTGGTGATATACGAGGTGGATTTTCGGCGAAGACGGTTATTGATAGGTGATCCTAGTTTTGGACTGAGAAGACTAAGTTTTGATGAGTTTAAAAAAATGTGGACTGGGGTTATTATTACTATTAAGCCGGTACGAAAACTTATTAAAGAAGAAGAGCCTAAGGTCATCCCATTTGTTTTGAAATTAGTTAGACCAAATGTTAAATCCTTAGTTTTAATTGGTGGACTTTCTTTTGTAGTCAGTGTTTTGGCAGTTGTTACTTCGTTCTTTTTACAAGTTTTAATCAATTATTTAAATAAGGATTTTGATGGTTTGTTTGATGTGTGTGGGATTTTCTTAGTTGTATTTTTGGCTTATGCTTTTCTTAAGTTTTTTAGAAATTCAAGACTTATAAAACTTAATAGAGAAATCGATAGTAGGTTATCGATAGATACTTTTAAGCAGATTGTTCATCTCCCATATCGTTTTTTTCGGCAAAGGACAACTGGCGAGATTACAAGTTATTTTAACGATCTGTTTTGGATAAGAGAGTTTATCATGGATGTGTCGATTGCTATTTTTACTAATTTGCCAATTATGATAATGTTATTTTTAGTAATGGCTTATTTAAATTTTGGAGCTTTATTGATTGTTTTGTTTATTTGTTTGCTTTATTTTTTGGATTTTATTTATTACTTTCGAAAGAATGAAATAAAGGTAGATCAGGTTCTTTACGAAAAAGCTTTTGTCAATTCTTATATGACGGAGAGAATTGGTGGTTTTGAGAGCGTGAAGAATTTGGATATGGAAGGAATGGTAATAAGTAAATTTAGAAAGGTTTATGAGAAATATTTATCGACTGTTAAGGATGTCGATATAACTTATAATAAGCAAATTTTAGATAAGGAAATAGTTCATTATTTTGGCCTTTTCTTCTTGATTATCTATATTTTTTTGGTATTCTATTTTTTCGAACGTACAAACACTAAAAACTAGAAGTAAGAGGATTCGTGCTATTTTTTTCTTTTTCATTTTGTTTTCTTTCTAAAGCATTATAACCT
>ERZ1090865.1434-NODE-1435-length-11801-cov-51.495573_pt1 | contig 11801 bp, 22 predicted proteins | sample MGYA00478478_ERZ1090865 | MGnify/ENA primary metagenome ERZ1090865 (study PRJEB33644, sample SAMEA5815715) | chicken gut metagenome | biome: Chicken; feature: Gastrointestinal Tract; material: Caecum | place: Ireland | collected 2019-01-01 | study: A study of... | reverse complement strand
TTAAGCTACCTCCTGTAAGCCGGAAGGGGCTCCGGCTGCTGTGGTTCTTTCGCGGCAATAATGGAGGAAACCATCTGATTACATATTAGAAGAAAATATCGTTTTAGATATCCACAAGTTCACACTGCTCTCAAACACATTTGCAAATAATTACCGCGTGCCGCCAGCCACAGCTAAGGCGATACAGTACCCGGCCTTTGACAGCCGGGAACCGTTAAGGAGTCATAAAGTTATGGAATTCGTTTGCCACTTAACCCAAATATAGATTACCAGATTATTCACTCGCTTTCTATCGCTTTTACTCGCTTTTACTCGCTTCTTTTCAAAAATCTACAAATTTACACTATTCTCAGACTTTCAATCAATCCTTAAATTCTTAAGCGCGCTCGAATGAATCTTATGAATCCACTGCCAGCTATACCCCATTTTCACGGCAATCTCTTCCCATCCCATGCCTTTTATGTAGCGATTGAATAACACGTCAATCTCATTTTCGTTTCGCAAGCGGTCTATGTGATCGGTGATATCGTCCAATTCCATCAATGCCTTTTCTTGCGCTTTCAAAAGACGCATTTCAAGATTTTCTTTTTTTGCCATATATCCAGATAAATCGCTTGTCCCTGATCCGTGCGGCATTCCATCTTGAATCAGTGATGGGCACATTTTATCAATCTGCAGTTCCTGAAGTAATCCTATGATCCTGTCTATTTCCCTGAGTGCTCTTTGATATCCCTTTAAATATTCCTTTTTTCTATCGTTTTCACTCATTCTTTTTCCTTCTGCCTTTCCTTCTTTCGAATTTAACGCATCCGATAGGGCTACACCCGCGCCGCTTCCCGGTTTTTCCAATGTAGTCACAAAGAACTCCGTTGAACTCATTTACATTTCCTTTCGATCCGCTGCTACCCATCGTGGAAGAATATTTGCAATATAGACAGTAATTTTTCTTTTGCTGATTGATCTCTTTATTTTTGACGTCCTTCCATCTCTTCATAATATTTCCTCGCCTCTCTTACCACTACATGTTCCTCTGCCTCTTCCTCCGTGATCTTCTCATACCCGTAGATTTCCGCTTGGCGGTTGTATTTTCTTGTATATTCTTGCAAATATCTTTTATATTCATCGCACAATTCATTTCACCCTTTCAAACCGCCCCATAATGTGACTCCGGAAATCCGCCTGATACGGCTGATGATTCATCTGCCGTCTGGCGGCTTTCGTATGCCGATCATGTTCATTGATTTTCTCGTAATCCATGCAGGCGCGTCTTAAATCGCGGTCTGCTATAATTCGTTTCTTTTCGTTGTTATCATGCACTCCAAACACCTCCTTCTGCTACTCACCAGCATTCCTTTTATCATATTGGCGCTCCGGCACCCTGTATCCACGTAGACGGCAATCGCGCCGATACTTTTTACGTGATTGCATTGCCGGATGATCCGGTTCTCCCGATCCACGGTCATGGTATTTTCTTCATTCCTTCTCATTCGTTCTCTTTTATGACCTCCTGTATGTACTCCTTATATCTCTCCACTTCGTCAGAAATGCCGTTCAAAATCGGAATAATCAAATTTAAATCTTCAATTTCCCCGGTCTCATAATTCTTAACTCTTTGATCGCCCAACATCTCTACATAATCCCATATGTCACTTTCATGTTCCAAGCACTCATCATGTATTTTTACTTTTAAGTTGTTCATTCAATCCCACCTTTCTTGACAATAATCTTTACTGCCAATCCTGTCCTTGAATCTGAAAAATACGATGGCATTCTTTGCACTCAATTTTTGTATAGTCCCAATCTGGTGGTGCTCCGTTATCTGAGCAAAAATCATCATATTCATAATCATTTTCGTGGTCACAATAAGGACAAATTAGCATTACCGTTGTAGGTGTTTGATAAACCAATGCTTCAGTTGATTTATTTTCTCTCATTCAATCCCTCCTTTCTCGACAATTTCAATCGACCGTCCTTTTTGGTTGATAAACTTCTAGAAGAGGACGCCAGGCGATCAAAATATGCGTCTTATCATTCACCTCATCCGGCAGTCTTACGATTTTAGGCTTATCCCCTCTGTCAAAATCTATTTCGCTGTCCAAGTATCTGTCTGTCATAAACCAAGCAAGAACATACCAGCTTTCACGATCCGGGTTGTACCATCCATACGTTTCGCCAAATTTTGTCATAACTCTAACTTTCGGGCAAAAAGAGCCTTTATGTTTTGCGTTTGGTGGCAGTTCACGTTCCACCGGCATCCATCCGTCATTCATGTGTTTGCGAATGATGCCTTCCGCTTCACGAAGTCCGGCGCATATATCCACGTATTCAAGCGTGGCATGTTCTTTGTAATAATTCACTCTCTGTTCTATCTCTTCCAGAATCTTCTCTAATTCCTGCATGTTAGTCCTCCTTATTTCATAAACACAAGCCACCTGGTCTTACTACGTCTATCGCCAAATAACGGTTCATGTTCAATCGCTTTCAGCATATCCGCTGTCCTGATCTGCTGTTCATTCCATTTCATGATCAGCGTATGTTCCGGTTTTAAAACTCTGATACACTCATCAAATCCTGCTTTTATGTACGGTTTCCAGTCCGCAGGCAATACTCCATACTTTTTGGCCAACCACGAATTTTCTCCGGCGTGGATAAGATGTGGAGGGTCGAAAACTACTAAATTGAATGTATTGTCATCGAATGGCATATTTCGGAAATCAATAATCATATCCGGTTCAATGACAAGTGTTCTCCCGTCACAGAGGGTAGTCTCCAGTTTTCTATTGTCAGCGAAAATAACATCAGGATTGTTTCTATCAAACCAGAACATACGACTTCCGCAGCATGCATCCAGAATTTTCGGCATTGTCAGTCCTCCCTATCCTTCGCCATCGCCACAAGCGCCATCACCGCTACACCAGCAGCCGCGCCAGCGATTAATCCTAAAATAAATGTTAAAATCATATTTCCGCTTCCTCCATCTCTGCAATCTCCAGCACATTTCCACACCGCTCACACCGGATCACTTCCCGGTTTCCGACAATCTCGCATTCTTCCAGATACCGCAGATAGTCCATTTTATTTTCCGTCTCGCAATACGGGCAGCAGAAGGATATCATCGCCGGGATCTGCGCTTTTCGTGAGTGTTTCTTTTCCGGCGCAATCAGGAGAAAAAATGTTCCTGCTGACAGGCAAAAGCCACCGAGCATGCCAAGTAAAAAATTAATCATAACTCCTCCTCTGTGATTTGCTCTCCCATATCCCCGCTTCCTTTATCCGCTCCACCTGTCGGCTTATCTTCCGGTCCATCTCCGCCTCCAGCTCTTCCTGGCAGTCCAGCAGGTGGATCATCTGCTGCAGCATAATCAACACGTCGGCAATCTCAGAAATCAGCCTGCGGCGCCACTTCTTTCTCTTCTTCTCGGTTCCAAACTTCTTCGCCCGGTGCAGCTTATTGATTGCCACAATACACTCTGCCAGTTCCTCCTGACACTGCAGGGACTGCTCTTGATACCCGTACAAGTCAGCAATCCGGTGCAGGGTGGCGGTTGTCTGGTATTCACACTCGATCATATTTTCTCCTTTCCCGATAAGGTCCCGTCAAACTGTCCCACTCATCCAGCAGGTCCTGCGGCACCTTTTTTGTTTTTGGATCTACCTCCGGCAGCTGCGGTGCATCCTGCCGCATATCCCGGATTGTATGGATAGACAGCCCGGTAATCTTCGCGATCTCCTTTGGTCTGTTACCCGCAGCGATCAGACGGTAGATCTGGTTCCTTTCTTCCTCTGTGATTTTATGCCCTTTCATGTTTCCCCTTCTTTCAAAATCTTCCATCACTGCCCACAGCAGATCATGACACAGGCGGTTCTGGTGTGCTGCGTAAATCCGCTCTGCTTCCTGGCGGACTGCGTCAAAGTATTCCGGCGTATTCTCTGCCCGGTAAAACCTTTTCCGAAACTCCCAGATTTCCACAAACATCCGATTTTCTTCCGGGATATCCGTTCCTTTCACCGCATAAAGTTTACTCAATGATACATCCCGCCTTCCGGTAGCTAGTTTTTCTTCTCTTCCACTGATTTTCACAAAAACCAATATCGTCCACATAATCGTAGCATATTGGATTTTCTTTCCCCTCAAAGATTCGGGCAATCCTTCCAATGCTTTGTGTAACAACAGCATAATCTTTCTTTGGCGTAGTCAGATACAGCCGATCCAGTCTGGGAATATCTAACCCTTCTTTTGCAAGACTGAACGACGCGAATAGATAATGTTTTTCCCCCTCCCTCATTTCTTCAATTGCGCGGATCCGATCCTTTTTTCCCGTTTTCGACGTCATTTTCCCATCGATCATAACGCTATCCATCTGAAGATGTTCCGGAAGCGCTCCCCTTAATAAACGCAGGTGTTCCAGTCGGTCAGATAGAATCAAATTATAGTGATCTTTGTTCTTTTCCAGATCCTCTATAATTTTTTGGTTTCTCACGGGATGTTTTATCAAATAGGGTATCAGTTTACTGTATACCAAAGTTCCGTCCGTATCCTGGCATTGCCGGCTGATCGGTATTCCTGTATCTCTCCGGATCACGGTCACCTTCATGGTCTTTTCCGATACCGCCGTTTCCGGAACCTGATATTTTACATTCCCTAACACTGCGAAAGTGCTTTTGATTAATCCGTCTGACCGATGAACGGTTGCGGATAGTCCGTATTTATAGCGTGCCGCCAGAGAGCTGAGAACCCGGTAAAACATTTTCGCACTGGCGGGTGTCCCGGACACTCTGTGGCACTCATCCACGACAATCAGATCCCAGCAGTATTTGTATTTCTGCAGATCCAACTTGGATAACGTCTGCACTGTCGCAAACGTCATATGGCTGCCAATCGCCACTTTCCCGCCAGTAATCTTTCCCAGAATGCTTTTCGGAAAATACTGCGCCGCCCTTTCATAGGACTGGTTTAGCAGATCCTGTGTATGCGTCACCCAAAGCGTTTTCCGCTGCCGCTTGGCTGCCAGGGCAATCCCCATTTGTGTTTTTCCGCTGCCGCAGGGACTTTGTAGAATGCCGCATCCCGCCTTTTCCATGGCCCTTACTGCCTCTTCCTGGTAATCATACAGAGGGATGCTGCCTGGATAAGGAATCGGGCCGTGATCCGCTAAATCCTGCGATATCTCTGCGGCCTTCAGATAAGGACGAAGCAGTTTCCCCGCACCACAGGGAATTACCAGGCTCAACCCATCCACATAATAGAAATACAACTGTGGATCTGTTTTTCCCGTCCATAACCCCATCCGCTGTTTTTTGCTGTATTCCGGATTTGGTATTGTCAATTCTTTTCGGACCGTTTCTACCAGCTCTCTTGGCGGTCCCTGGATCCGGATTTCATTACTGATCTGTACCTGCATCTTCTCCATCTATCCTCCGCTGTAGATCCATCCACGCTTCCAAATGTTTTCCATATCGGATCACATCCATCTCTGCAATACTTTTTGTTCCGCTTTTCTTCAATGCAATCAGCATGTGGTATGGCATAAGGTAGATGCGGCCGGAAAACTGAAGGACAAACATCCCTTCCCAATTCCCGGTATCACGCCACAGCTTCATCGCTTGTTCCTGATTTTCTTCTATCCTGCTCAATCGAAATTCACCGCTTTGACAGTCTTTGCAATCAAATACATAAGTTCTTTTATTTTTAGCCGCGATTAAATCAAAGGGCTGGCCATTCTGATTGTCCTGCATCCGGTGTACCCAGAAGCCATGCCCTGCCAATCTTTTAGCAAACTCTTGTTCAAATGCCGTTCCTGCGCTTTTATTACTCATATTTTCTCCTTTCCTGGTCTTACCTTTTTCTTTTTGTCTTACCGCTATCTTACCGTTTTCCCGATCCGGTAAGCCCCGCAAACCCGCATAAACACTGGGTTTTCTCAAAAGGTCTTACCATCTTACCGAAAAACCGGAAACATACATTTCTATTTTTTAGACATTTATATGTTAAGTTTTTCACAAACACGTTTGCCCCTATAAGCGTATATGTTCAGGTAAGACTGGTAAGACGGTAAGACTGTATCTTATAAAGCCTGATTTTATGCGGGTTTCAGGGTCTTACCAAAGGTCTTACCAAAATGGCGTTTCCGAAAAAGGTAAGATTTTTTTCGCTTAATTTTCAGTCAAATGGCAGTTCAATCTGTCCATTTTCTATATCTTCTAGTTTCATGAATCCATTTTCATCTATTTCAGATTCCATGGCGAGTTTGATATAACTTGCTCGGATCCCATATACTTTTGTCTGATGGACGTATTTCCCCTGGGAGTTTTTAATCAGCCGCTCCTTTGCCGCCCATTTTTTACTGACTGCCGCATAATCAAAGCCGCTCTTTTCCAGGAATTCACACAGCACATCCTTATTGATCACAGCAACCGGCGGGATCTCCGAGTGTTCCGCGTCCTCCTCAATTTTCCCCCACACTTCCCCTTTATTCAAAGAGTCTTCCTCTTTGGGATTCTGGAAACGCACCGGATTTTTTGCAATCCAGTTTAACACTGACTGATAAGAACTTTCTGCAATATCCACCTCCTTGGCGCTACGCAGATACTGCTGTACTTCTTTTATGGTAAATGCCGTTTCCTCCGTGAAAATAACCTCTGTCAGAATGCGGTCCGCCAACAGGATGCATGCCATGGCCATGGCCTGCTTTTCCGTTGTATCCAGCTGGCACATGGCATCAAAATACTGGCGGTACTGTTCCTGCAAGTCTGTTTTCTTGATCCCCTGCAGATATGCAATCAGCATCCGCCCGGCATGGCCATAATGTTCCGTCAGTACGGATACCGTATGGTTTCCATCTTCCAGCAGCTTCTCCTCTGCTTCCACTTCAATGACACGGTTTTTGGATCCGGCCCGGCTGTTGGATTTTACGATCGGCTCTTCCCCGGTAAACAAAAAGCTGTTATGCCAGGTTTTGGTTTCTTCCACGCCTCCCGATGCCCGGCCCCGCCCACGGTCTATTCCTTCTGTGATTTGATAGATCAGCTGGTCAAAATTCGTAGTCCATTTATCTTTCATGGTCTGCAGCTCGTCCCCGGCATAAGGCAGGGAATACAGGAAAGCAGATGTCCGCATAATCCCAACCTTGGTCGTATTCATGGTTTTCACCAGGCCGCCCATTTTAGGGTTCCCCCAGATCGACATAGCGGCCATAATCGCTACAGTTTTTCCCGTGCCGGATTCCCCGGACCAGATATGGAAGACAAAGGGCAGCGCATTGACCAGTTCGATCAGGACACTGGCAAAACTGGCTGCAAAGGCCAGTCTTACCACCTTGTTCTTTCGCAATATACTGCAATGCTGCTTCCAGATCTCAAAGCTTCCATGCTCCCGGATATTTTTGTAGATCACATCGTATGCCTCATCGCCATCGTAGACGATATCTTCCGCGTAAGGCATAAATTCACCGCCGGCCCATCCCAAACGGTTGATCGAGCGCACCGGCTCCAAAGTAGCCGGGTTCATTCCTACGCAGTCGCTGATGTAGCGAATCAAAGATTTTGCATTTTCAGAAGTCACCTCGATTCCAATATCGCTTAATACATCCACAATTGCTTTATTGTCCGCGCAAGCTTTCCGGTTAACCGTTACGTTCTGCCATTGCCCGTATTTAAAATAAGCCAGGGTAATCCGCTCTCTCCCGGTATCAATGTTTTTGTATACCTTCACCGGGAGGATGGGGTGCGTACAGGCCTGCACGATGACCGGCATCCCTTTCCCGTCAAATTTCTGCATAGAGATTCCAAGATCATTTGCCCGCCAGGGACCGCACTGCAGGGTAACAGGCTGCCCGGTAAAATTCGTGGTATTCCCGGTCTCTTTCATCTTCTGCGCATAATCCAGAAAAAAAGCTTTCAGGACTGAGTTAAATTCATTACCGCGCTTCATCCCCCTGGCCTGATTTCTGAGGGCTTCTATGTACTGGGTGCGCTCTATATTGCCGTCAATCTCAAAGATCTTATAGAAAATTTCATCAGGAAAGGGCTGGCCTGGATGAAGTTTAGTCATACCAGCTATTAATTCGTTCTCTGACTTTTCCAATCATCCTCACCGCCTCCCTGTCTTCATAAAACTCCTTGGGATTGTCCTGCAAGCATTTTATCCGGTATTCTATGTAAGATAATCTCATAAGTGCCTCGTCAAAGTTCGGATCAGCAAAATTACGGGATGCTTCACACAGAAGGATCCAATATATCCTTAAGGTATCCTCCGCTTGTGCAATCCACTGATCCTGTTTTTTCTGCAATCTTATTTTCTTTTCCCGCTCTCGCCTTTCCCGGTAAGTCAGACCTTCCGTCTGGATGGGCAGTGAAAAATCTTCAATTAATTTAACTGCTGCCTGTTCGTTATTCAGATCATACAGCCGGCTGACAAAGGTAATAACATCCCCGCCGCTTCCACAGGAAAAGCAATAGTATCCCCGGTCATGCGGATAAATCCGCATACTGGGCCTGCGGTCCTGATGGAACGGGCATATGCAGCATCCGTTCCGGCTGACCGGATAACCGTAAAATTCCGCAGCTTTTTTCATGCCCACCAGGCCCTTAACCTCTTCATAATCTGTCTTACATAAATGGAAGTTCTTCATCGATGCCGTCCGGAATATTCATAAAACCATCCTGCGCCAGCGCCGGATCTGCCGCCGGGGAAGCAGCCGCTCTTCCAGTGTTGCCGGAATCTTCCAGCAGCTTATCTTCCGGTATCTTCGCGTTTTTCAGTCCCTCCAGGCTGCGGATCTGAAAGATTTTAGTAGAAAACCGTTTTTCCCCATCATCCGTTAAAAACTGTTCCCTTCCCATCACAGCGCCGAATTTTTTCCCTACCAAAGTCTTTTCATTATTTTCCCGTCCCCAGGGAAAGAAATATCCTGGCGTGGATTTTTCAATGCTGGTCATCATTCCTTTAAAGAACGGCAGACTGCTTCCACTCACAAACTGCCGGTGCATTCCCCGGTATTTTGCGTTCTGGTTGGTCAGCTTTTCTTCCCGGTACTGTTTCTGATAAAAGCCTTTATATTCTCCTTCTGCAATATCGAACTGCATGACAAAACGCTCATTCCCATTATAATTTTCCATCCGCGCCCCTAAAATTTCACATACATATAAGCCTGCGGGAAGCTGGGAAAATTCCCCTGTATAGGCTGCCGCTTCATCGTATCCCTGTGGTTTATTAATCATCTTCCTTTTCCTCCTCTTTCTGATTTTTGGGATTTTCAATTCCGTAATATTCCCTGATAACGTTGTCCACGTAGAAAAGGTCATTGTCGATTTCTACTTCCGGAAACATGTCGTCCGGCGCTTTACTGACGGCTCCATCCCTGGACTGGGTTATAAAAGCATACTTTTCCCCTTTCACCGCTCGAAGCACAACCGTAAACATTCCCTCCAAACACACTTTTTCATCCAGGAGTTTTCCAATCGTTTTTGGTTTAATATCACCGAATTCATTGGTATCTTCATGCATGATGATATAAACGATCCGGTCTTCCGGCGCTTCCGATACCGCCTGAATCAACCGGTAAAAGTCATCCGCCATCTGATTGTATAAAGAGAAAACTGCATTCCCTTTTCCTGTCGTATTATGCCCATCCATAAACTGTCCCGTGATCAGGTATCCCGCATCATCAATCACAATAGATTTCGGCCACTGCGGGCTCTTAATCGCTGCTTTAATCTTCTGATAATCATGACACACGTTTCCGGAAAGCTTCCCCCGAAATGGCAGGGGCTTATTCAGTACCCGGATCACGCCAAAATCTTTTCCGACACAGCTCTTTAGGCTGCGGCTTTTTCCCGTCCCAGACTTTCCCATAATCAATACCGGTATCCCCATTACGCATCCTCCAATCTGGAATAATCTCCTTCAAAATCCACGTTTCGCACCGCTTCCAGAACAGCCCGGCTGATGCCTTTATGTAAAGCAATGCCGCAAATGGCCAAAGCGCAGAAATCTGTTTTCCAAAGAAACATATTTCCGCTCTCTGTCCCATAAGGCCCGGCAATTTCACCTTCCCCATGCATATGATCCAGTTCCCCTGGATCCAGAAGCTTCAAATAGGCTTCATCAATGACCCGGATAGTCGTCTTATCTTCTGCCTGCTGAAGGAAACGCAGCATCTGATACTTGTCCCCCAGCAGCGCCGGTGTCACAATATAGCGTTTTTTCATTGCCGTCTTCATTTTTTTGAAGTTGTAATATTCGGACCATGGCAGTTCATATTGCAGCCCTTCTTTCCCAGCCGAAAAAATTTCATTCTCTTCCGGCAGTTTCCCCGTCCACTCCATAATGGCGCCTTTTACCTTATTCGGTATTTCATAATCTGGAAACCAGATGATTGTGTGACTGGTTTTCACGAACAGGTATCCCTCTTGGTTGCCAACCACCAGGTTTCCGGCATTAAACGCCTGTTTTATGATCTTTTTCCATGTTGTCATATGCAGAAACATGTGAGTCCTCCTTTATCTCTTTGCATTTATGTATGGCTTCCTGAACCAGCTCCAGGATTACGCAGCACTCCTCCCAAGAAGGGGAATACAGGTACTTTCCGTTTACCATCCGGTCTGAGATTTCAGACGCGGTTTTTACGATGGCAGCCATCCGATAAGGTGTAATCGTATTGTTATTTACTTTTTCCATTTACGCCTCCTAACGGATCCGCAAGCTCTTGCCGCGCGGCTCCAAATGCGCCCATTCCACTTCCTTGTCTGCCAGCAGGGCCCGAACGGCATCCATGTTTACCTTTGGCGGCTGCGGCACCAGGTATTTTCCTGGTATCTCATCCAGGTTTTCTGTGATAGAAAGGGGCTGCGGGCCGCCATTTGTGGCCACACTAAAGGTAAACAGAACTGTTTTAAACTTTGTCTTCCCAATAAATTCCAGGTTCGCCTGCAGCATATCTTTCAACCGTTTCATGCGGTTTTCCAGCCCTTTCCGCCGTGCATACAGACGATCCTCTTCCTCTTTCAGGATCTGTACGTCGGCTTGAATCGTCTTGATCATCTTGGCAAAATTATCTGCTTTCTCTTCAATCTCACCATCAATTCCTTCCAATGTATCGAAGATCGTCTGTTCATCTGCTTCACTGTCGTAGAGCATGTTTAAAACATCCATATACTCTTCTGTCAGCTGATAAATACTAATTCCCATCCTTTACTTTCTCCTCTCTGTGTTTTATAATGAAGTTGTTATATTTTTTGTTTAAGCCCCGTGGAACCCTCATTCCCGGGGCTTTTTCATAGTCCAGCACCGTCTCGATAATTTTCGCCACCTGTCTGCCCGTGAATGCGTTTTCCTCGCAGGAAAGCAATCCTATCACAACGCCCTGAAATCCGGCTTTTTCAAACACTCCTTCAATTAGATTTAACCTCTTTGCTTCCTGTACGAGATTCTTCAAATAGCGGTCAAACTCATCTTGCTTCATGATCATTCCTCCTTAAAATGTTTTTCCATAAGGTCGGCAATCATCAGGTATTCTTCCGCAATCTTCCCTTTTCTCGTATTTTTGACTTGATTCCGGAATTCTTCCAGATCGCCGTAAAAGCAACCACATCTTACTCTCACAATTCCGTCTTTACATTTAAAAAATGTTGTTGTCCGGAATTCTGTCCCGAATCCTTTTACAGTAGCATAATCGGCATCCCCGTAGACCCAGGCATCCCCGTAGACCTCGGCATCCCCGTAGACCCTGGCATTACCGTAGACCCTGGCATTCCCGTAGACCCAGGCACCCCCGTAGACCCAGGCATCGCCGCAGACCTTG
>ERZ1090865.1424-NODE-1425-length-11861-cov-8.172455_pt1 | contig 11861 bp, 9 predicted proteins | sample MGYA00478478_ERZ1090865 | MGnify/ENA primary metagenome ERZ1090865 (study PRJEB33644, sample SAMEA5815715) | chicken gut metagenome | biome: Chicken; feature: Gastrointestinal Tract; material: Caecum | place: Ireland | collected 2019-01-01 | study: A study of the... | reverse complement strand
CGTCTTTAACATACCCTCTTCGGTGACGCGTTCGCGCGTGAAATAGTACTGCGCAAGGCATCCGATAAAGGTAACTATACCGATAACTATAAACGTTATGAGGTAACCGTTGGAGCCGGGCAATTTTTCGCCCACATCGGATACGGCGTTTCCGTTGGGGAACGGCCGTGCAAGAGCGGCAAGTATCTGCGGGAAGATTATAGAACCCGCGCCCGCACCGCCGAGCACCGCCATATTTACGAGCGAAGCAAGCAGCCCGCGCTGTTTGCCGTTGCGCGTGGAAACAGGCACAAGCGCGCTGTTTGCCGTGTTATACAACGGGAATGCCACCGCATAGAACAGGTTATATGCCACGGCAAGCCATACCATTTTGAAAACGGGGTTATCTATCGGCTGAATAAATATCAGTACGCTGGCGACCGCCACCGTAACCGCCGAAAGCAGTATATACGGCCTCGCTTTGCCCGCACGCGAGCGGGTGCGTTCGATTATCTGCCCCGCAATCAGGTTGCCAGCCACTATAAGTATGGCCGACACCATCGGGAAGATCGTGAGGAAGGCGTTTACGCCGGCGGTGACTTCACCGGCGAACAGCACTTCTTTGAAGTAGGTATTCAGGTAAGTGCTCAGCAGGCTGTTTGGAGCAGGCCGCAGAACGGACCCACGAGGTAGCCTATGAGCGCCTCCGGAAATATCTTGACGTTTGCCGATTTGACTTTTGTGGAAAGTACAGGATTGTCGAATACGCTCTTCTTGCCCGCCATTATTCAGCAGCTGCCTCCACGGACTTCTTCTTTTCCTTGGTGAGGAACTTGCCGAGTCCCCTGAAGAACTGGCCGTTGAATATCATGAGCAGACCCTCCATCTGCCTGCGCGACATGCCGCCGAACTTGGCAAGGCCCCTGACGGGCTGGTGCAGCACGCCCATTACCAGCGTGTTTGCCATGCCGCGGTTGCCGATGAGGCCCATGAACTTAATGGCAAAGCGGATCGCGCCCGAGAACAGCCTGCCCACCCACCTGCGGGAATAGCGCAGATCTGCCACGGTGGCGTTTTCAGTTATTATCATCCTGTTGTGCTTATAGAAGTCGTAGCCGCTTCTGGGTATCTCCCTGCCGAGCAGCTCCCTGAACTCGTCGTCGCCGATCTCGTCCACCTTGCCGCTGTAATAGGAAGGTAATTTGGCCATATCATAGGGGCATTCCGTAACGGTGCCCTCGCGCTCGATCTCCGTTTCAAGGCGTATATCGCGCGAGCTTGCGCCTATGCATATCTGATACGTTCCGCCTTCGACTTCCCACTTGTTTGTCTTTACGTCAAAGTAGCGGAAGGTCTTGTCGTCGAACGGGATGGTCACGCGCTTGCTTTCGCCCTTCATGAGTATGACCTTCTTGAAGCCCTTGAGCTCCTTTACGGGGCGGAATATGGCGCTGTCCTTTTTGCCGACGTAGAGCTGAGCTATCTCGGCGCCCGCCATGCTGCCGGTATTCTTTATGGTGAACGTTACGCCGTTTTCATCTGCAGAGATGTCGGAATATTCGAACGTGGTGTAGGAGAGGCCGAATCCGAATGGATATTCCACATTCTTGCCCGCCTTATCGAAATAGCGGTAGCCGATGTAGGGGCCCTCCCTGTATTCGCAGGTCATCTCCTTGCCGGGGAAGTAGCTCTCGCTCGCGCAGGGCGAAGTGGGCAGCGACCACGTTTCGGCAAGTTTGCCCGAAGGATTCACCGAGCCGGAGATGACGTCGAGCACGGAAGCCGCGCCCGCCTGGCCGGTGAGGCCGGCATACACTATCGCGTCTGCGTCCTGCGCCCAGTCCATATAAACGGCGCTGCCGCAGGAGAGCACCACAACGACCTTGAGCCCCGCGGCCTTGAGCGCCCTGTAGGTCTCTATCTGGTTTGCAGGAACGGAGAGCGACTGCCTGTCGAGGCCCTCTGCCTCGCTGTATTCGTCGAGGCCGGCAAAGAACAGAGTGACGTCGGCCTTCTTTGCAAGCTCTACGGCCGCCTTTACGTCGGACGCGCTCTTCTTGCCGTAGCGCTTGAAACCCTCGGCAAATCCTATCAACTTGAAGGGATACACGCGCGCGTCGTCGAGCACGCACTCGAGTTTGGTGGGATTTACTATAGAGGATCCCGCGCCCTGATAGCGGGGCTTGCGGGCAAAGTCGCCCACGAGCGCCACCCTGGTTTCGGGCGCAAGGGGCAGTATGCCGTCGTTTTTGAGCAGCACCACGCATTCGTCGGCGATGCGCTTTGCGAGGTCGTGATGGGCCTCGACGTCGAAAGGCTTGCCCTTTTCGCCGCGGGTAGTCGTTTCGATGAGGTCGAGCACGCGGTTTACGCACTCGTCCACATACCTGATGTCGAGCCTGCCCTCTTCCACCGCCTTTACGATGTCGTCGGCGCCGTAGCGGCAGCCGGGCATCTCGATATCGCTGCCGGCTATCGTGGAGGCCACCTTGTTGTTTGTGCCCGCCCAGTCGGATACGACCACGCCGTCGAAGCCCCAGTCGTCGCGCAGTATCTCGCGCAGGAGGTGCTCGTTTTCATCGGCGAACTTGCCGTTGACCATATTATAGGCAGACATTATTGCATGGGGCTTGCCCTCCTTGACGGCTATCTCGAAGCCGGTGAGGTATATCTCGCGCAGGGTGCGCTCGTCCATCACCGAGTCGGTGACCATGCGGCGCTCCTCCTGGCTGTTGGCCGCAAAGTGCTTTATGCACGAAGCGGTGCCGTTCTTCTGAATGCCGCGCACATATGCCGCGGCCATCTTGCCTGCAAGGTAAGGATCTTCGGAAAAGTATTCGAAGTTCCTGCCGCAGCGGGGGTTGCGCTTCATGCACAGTCCGGGTCCGAGCAGCATGTTTACGTCCTGCGCGGCGCACTCTTCGCCGAGCGCCTCGCCCACCTCTTCGGCGAGCTCGTCGTTCCAGCCCGAAGCCATGGAGACCGCGGTGGGGAAACACGTTGCCGGTATGCTGGCGTTCAGGCCGAGATGGTCCGAGGCCGCAGCCTGCTTTCTCAGTCCGTGAGGGCCGTCCGAAAAGAATATCGAAGGAATCCCGAGTTCTTCGTAGCCCTGGGTGCTCCAGAAGTCCTTGCCCGTAAGCAGGTCTGCCTTCTGGCGTAATGTAAGTTTTTTAATGACTTCTTCTCTGTTCATCTGTCTGCCCCTGAATTTTATTTTTTGGATAAGGCTGAAATATACGCATGGCCTTTTGTGAATGGCTGCCTTGACCGTACCCGCGGCAATGAAAGCCGTTCACAAAAAAATATTATCCCTATCATTGTTTATTTTATCACGCACCCGCCCGAATTTCAAGCGTTTTTACATAAATTGTACGTTCAAAGACTTATATGTGACAAATTTTTATATGAAACCCGCACATGCGGCACGAACTGCGCCCGGCGCGGCGCGAACTGCAACATATAAAAACCCGCCGCGGACTGTTTTGCCGTCCGCGGCGGGCGCCGCACCTTTTTCAGGTACGCATATCCCGTCAGGTTATCTCCTTTATCTTCTCCATCGCGCCCATGCGGTTGTCCACCCCGAGCTTCAGATATATCGAGCTTATGTAGTTGCGCGCCGTGCCGTCGGAAAGTTTTACCGCCGCGGCTATCTGCCTGTTGGTGAACCCGTCGGCGAGCATGAGCGCTATATCCACCTCCCTGTCCGAAAGGCCGTACGCCTTTTTGAGCTTTATCTGCCTGTCGGAAGAGACCATCATAGCGGCGTCGGTTATCTTTTTGGCTATCTTCGAGGGAAGTATGGTGTCGCCCTCGTAGGCGTTCTTTATGGCGTCGATGAGCGCCGCCGAGCCTATGTCTTTCAGCAGGTAGCCGCTCGCGCCGTTGTTTATGCCGCTTAAAATATAGTCGCTGTCGTCGAACGTGGTAAGTATTATTATCTTTATTCCGGGGTCGCTCTCCTTTATCCGCTTGGTGGCGGCGACGCCGTTCATCCCGGGCATGCGCACGTCCATGAGTATCACGTCGGGCTTCAGCGTCTTTGCCATCTCCACGGCCGCAACGCCGTCGCAGGCCACTCCGCACACCTCGATGTCCGGGCAGGTGTCGAGCACGCTCCTTATCCCCTCGGCAAGTATTTTCTGGTCGTCCGCCAGCATAACCCGTATCATAACAACCTCCTTTGCCGCGTTGAATGCGGCATATATGTGTACAAATCAAAAAATTCTGCCATCATGCAGGCTATTCCGATCTTATGAACACGCTCACCTCGCAGCCCTCGTCGGGCTCGCCGGAGATGCGCATAGTGCCGCCGAACTGTTCAGCCTTTTCGCGCATGCTTTTAAGCCCGTAGCCCTCCTTTATCTCTCCCCGCGGGCCGCGGCCGTTGTCGGAGACGAGCAGCGAGACCTCGCCCGAGCGCAGCCGCGCCTCTATATAGAACGCGGTGGCTCCGCCGTGGCGTATGCCGTTTGCTATGCACTCCTTTACGCAGTTGAACAGAAAGCGGGCGCGCTCCTCTTCGAGATTGACGTCCTGCACGTCGCACCTTATCTTCAGGTCGGTGGAGTCGACCGTCTGCGCCACTATCTCCTCTATGCCGTCTTTCAGCGACGTCTCGGCCGCTCTTCCCGCAAGCAGGTGCACGCTGGTGCGCATCTGGTCGAGCGCGTTTTTGGCCTGTATGTTGGCGGATATTATACGCTTTTTCGCCTCTTCCGGGTCGCTCTCTATAAGCAGTTTGGCGGCCTCGGTCTGCATTATCACGGTGGTTATCGAATGACCGGCATTGTCGTGTATATCCTTGGCGATGCGGTTGCGCTCCTCGTACACCGCCGTGCGCGAGAGCTGTTTGTACGCCTCCTCCAGCGCCGCCTTGCTCGCGTCGGCTTCGGCAAGCGCCGCCGAAAGCCGCTTACTGGTGCGGTAAAAACGCACCAGCCCGTAGGTTATGAAGAAGTGTATCATCAGAATGAGCATGCCGAACAGGCAGCCGCCCAGTATCTGCACCACGGCGTTGTAGGTGGATTCGCCGTCGTACACCCGCACCCAGCCGATGACGAACGAGGCGACGAACACGCCCACGCTTACGCCGAATATGATGAAATTGAGCTTCAGGTTTTCGCTGCTCATGTAAAATTCGGTATTTGCAAGGCAGTAGAGCACAACGCAGAAGTCGTTGGCGGTTATCGCCGATATGAGCAGCAGAAAGAAGAACTGAACGCCGTATGCGACAAATTTGACTTTGAGCGGTTTGAACACGTAGAAATTGAGCACGACCAGCGCGTCGAGCATGACGCAACACAGCGCAAGCACTATATACGTGAACACCGCGTTGGTTTCAGGCATATACTGCACGCAGATAACTATCTCCATAACGGCAAGGGCTACGGCCACCGCGGCGCCCAGCCACTTGCGCACCCGCTCGATGCTTATGGTGAGTTCAACCCTGTCTTCCATGTCTCAAAATGCTGTTTATAGAGAAGCTGCTCTCTATCTCGCTCATTCTGCCGCTGTCGAAATAGCTGTACATCGGCACGCCGTCGGCATATATCATGTGATCGTACAGCCGCACGTTGTTCATGCTGCAGATTATCTGCAGCTCCTTGGTGAAGTCGTCGTCCATGACAGACGGTCTGGTGCTGCCGTTGGTGTGGTTGTGCGCGGCCAGTATGCCGTAGGGATGACACACCGAGATCAGCCTTATGACCTCCTCCGGCGGCACGGTGACGCGGTGGCTTTCGCCCGTGGTGAACGAACAGATGCGCAGCACTTTGCCGTTTTTGTCGAGGAAGTAAAGCTCGAGGTATTCCACCGCCCTGCCCGCAAAGCGCAGCTTCACGAACGACGCCGCGTCGCCACGGCTCTTCACCACGGAAAAGCAGTCGGCGCTGTTGCTCTTTTCAAGGCATCTGCCCACGCACATCAGATAGAGCGCCGCCTGTTCGCCCACGCCGGGCACGGTTATCAGTTCTTCATAGTCCGCAGAGAGCACCGCCGCTATGCTGGGAAAGCGCTTAAGCAGTTCGTGCGCGATGGGATTGGTATTGATGCGCGGATATGCGTTGAACAACAGCATCTCGAGCACCTCGTGCTCGTAGAGGTTGTCGCCGCTCTTAAGTTTTTCATACAGCCTGCGCCTGTGTCCCTCGTGCATGGCGGCTCCTTTCCGGTAAGACATAAACGGAATATTCTTGAAAATGTCCGTTAAAATTATTGTAACATAAAATTAAAAAAGTGTATAATAAATTTAAGGCGTGCGGATAAAATTTAGCCCCGCGCGCAAATTTTGCGGCACTTGACGCCGCAACGGAAGGTATTACATGTCGGTTTATTCAGACGAGATCAAAAAGAAGATCTCACAGATCGTGCGCTTCCCCTCCTATCAGCAGCCGCCCGAAAGCGGCATGCCATTCGGCGCGCCCGCCGCAGAAGCGCTGACCTACTTTTTAAGCCTTGCCAAGGGCATGGGCTTTGAAACGCACAACTACGACAACTATGCGGGCGAAGTCATCTTCGGCGAGGGCGAAGAGTTCGCCGTGCTCGCCCACCTCGACGTCGTTCCCGCGGGCAGCGGCTGGACGCACGAACCCTTCGGCGGCGAGATAGACAGGGAGCGCGGCAGGATATGGGGCAGGGGCACAATGGACGACAAAGGCCCGGCGATAATAATGCTCTACTGCCTGAAAGCGCTCAAAGACGAGGGCTTTAAGCCCAACCGCAAGATAAAGCTCATACTCGGCTGCAACGAAGAGACGGGCTGGGCGTGCATCGACCACTACAAAAAGGTGACTCATATGCCGGAAGAGGGCATCTCGCCCGACGCCGACTTCCCCGTCATCTACGCCGAAAAGGGCATACTGCACTTAAAGTTCGAATTCACCGTGAAGGGCGCGCGCTTTGCAGAGCTTGCGGGCGGCGAGCGTGCCAACATGGTGTGCGACTACTGCGCCGCTTCGGCAGACCCCGTCGCATACGGCGACCCCGCGCTGTACGGGCTGGCGCTCGAGGGCGGCAAGGCGGTCTCGCGCGGAAAATCGGCGCACGGCTCCACCCCCGACGAGGGCGAAAACGCCATAGAACCGATGCTGCGCTACTTAAAGCTCGACGGCATAGCCGACCTGCTATTCAAGGAAAAGCTCGGGCTGAAAGACCTTAAAGACGAGACGGGCGCGCTCACCCTCTCGCCGGACGTGATAAAGAGCGCCGGCGACAAGGTGTTCATAACCTGCGACATGCGCTACCCCGCCACCTATACCGAAAAATTCATACTCGAAAAGGTGAGCGGCTTCGGCATACCCTTCGAGATAGTCCACTCGCAGGCGCCGCTCTACGGCGAAAAGGACAGCTTCCTCATAAAGACGCTGTGCGAAGTCTATAACGAGGTGTGCGGCACGCAGCTGCAGCCCATAGCCATAGGCGGCGGCACATACGCCAGGGCGCTTAAGCGGGGCGCGGCGTTCGGCCCCGAAGAGGCGGGCGAAGAGAGCACCATCCACCAGGCGGACGAATACATCACCTTCGAAAAGATAGAAAAATGCTTCGAAATTTACAAGCTCGCGCTTGAAAGGCTCACAAAGTAAGTTCGCGGCGCGCTTTTTGCGCCGGTAAGCACCGCCGCGCCCGTGAACGGGCGCGGCGGTTCAAAATTTAATGACTTTACGCAAAAACGGTCGGATAAAGTTTTGACAAAAGCATAAAAATGTGATATAGTAATCAAGCATTTGACGGCAGACAAGAGCTATCTGCCGCGCATCGTGCAGATGTACCCAAGTGGCTCAAGGGGCTCCCCTGCTAAGGGAGTAGTGCGGGAAACTGCAGCATGAGTTCAAATCTCATCATCTGCGCCAAAAGAACGCAAGCCTTACGCACGGCCTGCGTTCTTTTTTAATTAAAATCGGCTGCTTGCCTACGCCCCGTCACCGCAATTTACAATAATCGATTAACGGCAAATACTCGTCTTACGCGGCTTCTTATCACATACCGGAACGTATTCACCCGCAAAAATAAACACGGCACACAGATATAAATGAAAAACACGGGAGTTACATTCCCGTGTTTTTACCCTCCCCGGGAAGGGGATATTTTTCCGCCTCGCGGAAATATTTTATATACGAGCGCCTGCAATAGCGGCACACCTCGTCGTCGGTGGCGGGAACGCCCGAAAAATCGTAGCTGCCGTTCACCCGCCAGCCGTTGAGCACGCCTATCTTTATCGCCCCTTCGGGGCAGCCGAACGAACACTTTACGCAGCCCACGCAGTGCCCGCCGAACACCGGTTTTCCGTTTGCCATGGTGATGTTTTTTTGCGGGCAGCCGCGCGCGCACTTGCCGCACCCCGTGCAGGCGTCGGTGACCTTGAAACTTTTGCCTATCATGTGCATTGCGGGATGTTCGATGCGGAATATGAAGGAAACAAGCCTGTTGAGAGGACCCTTTTTCAGTTTTTTTACCCTGCCTTCGAGCATCTCGCGCGATTCAAACGGTATGCGTCGCAATGCCGCCTGCCACATGCGCGCCGCCATTCCGTCGGAATGGCGGAAGATCATGTTATACGGCATGACGTAATGATATTCTCCGCACACCTTATAGCCCTTTTTGCGCAACAGATCGTACATATGTGCGCACGAACCGTCGTTCAGCCCGAGCGGCTCGCCCGAAGTTTTCACAAGATATACGAGCACCCCGCCGCTGCACTGCGGCAATTTTTTTATAAATTCGAACACCGGCTGCGGCGCGTTGAACGCGTGGACGGGATAACCTATCACCATCCTGTCGAACTTGTTGGGGTCGCGCACCTCGCAATCCTTGCCGATATGCACATATTTGCACTCAACGCCGGCGTCCGTCCACTCCGCCATTATGGCGCGGCACACCTTATCGGTGTTGCCCGTGCCGGAAAATACGTTAAAAACAACCCTCACTCCTTCTCCTCCGCTTCGGCATGCGCCCTGCCGTCCTTATCGAAGCTGTAGGTGTAATTCTCTTCGCTGCCGTGGCTGTCGTACCACACCTGTGCATAGTACGGAGACTTTTTCGCCAGCCTGTCGTATATCCACGGCTGGGGCTGGCAGTACGGGCACCAGTGCCCGCCCTTGAGCACGGTGTGCGGCGTTGCCGAAAAGGTATGGCCCTCGCTGCACTGCCACAACAGCTTGGAGCGCGCGCCCGCGTATTCGTTTGAAAGGCACTTGCCGCCGCGGTATCCGGCGGCGTCGCGCATATCTTCGAGCGACCGCTCCTCCTCGGGCTTGCTTTCGTCGTAGCCGTGGCAGAGCATCCTGTCTTTGAACGTTTCAAACGGGTGCTCCTCGCGCGCGCCGTACTCCTCGGCCTTGGCAACGGCGAAGTCCTCCCACCTGCGGGCAAGCGTCCGGGCCTGTTCAAGGCCGCCGTATGCCGCAATCACCTTGGCTGCGTCGCCGTCTTTCAGCCACCTTGCGGGCGCGTTGCCATCATTTGCCAGCCTGTTGAAGAGGAACGTGCGTATCAGTCCCGACGGCACGAACCGCGCCAGTCTGAAAAAGGCGTAGCGTTCGCCCACCTCCTTCCAGAATTGCTCCACGCTTTCGCTCTGGTAGGAAAACATCCTTTCGAGCGTATCGTCGGCATACCACAGACCGTGAAAGTTGCGTGTCTGGCAGAGATCGGGCGTAAAATACGCCCTGGGCGAACCGCCCATTATGCCGAAGCCGTCGGCAAAGGTATCGTAGCCGGTGCGCCTGTTGGCGGCGCCGCCCGCAATGTCGTAGACGCCGTTCCAGAAGCCGCCGTTGCGACCCTCGTGTTCTGCGACGACTATATTTCTGATAAGCCTGCCGCTGTCGCGCGCGGTCACCCACTCCAGCGGACCGTTGAGCGTGGTGTGGAAGAGCAGCCCGTCGCTTATGTTTGCAAAGACTATGCCGTCGTAGAGCATTGCCGTCTGGCGGAGCACAGCTGTGTTCTTCACCTCGCTTTCGAGCACATAGCGCTCGGCAATGAGCTTGTGCATGGCGTAGTAATCGAACACCGAGGGCAGCAACGGGTCGCCCGGCCTGCCCCAAGGGTGTGCGAGCGTGCGGTTGCCGTATACGGCCACCGTGGAGGTATGTATGAACTTTGCCTGCACGGGCATCGCCGCTATGGCGTCGGTAAGGCGCATCGTGCCGAGCTGGTTGCACAGGTAGCTCGCGCGCGGGTTTTTGTCGGAGGCGGGCGGGATGACCGCCGCCATGTTTATGACGAGGTCGCAGTCCTCCACCAGTTTTTCGCATGCCGCGGCGTCGGAGAGCCAGCCGCGCACCACCTGAAGGCGCGCTCCGTAACGCGCGGAAAGGCGGCGTTCGAGTTTATCGTTCTTGCGTTTGGGCGTGAGCAGTATGCGCACACGCTCGGCAAACGGCAGTTCCATGACCTGAATGAGCGCCTCGCGGCCCATATGCCCGCTGACGCCCGTCATCGCTATTTTCATAATTCTCCTCACTGCAAAAATACAGTACGGATATATTATACCACCGCGCACGTCAAAATACAAACAATGTGAGCAGACAAATTTTTACCGCGGTCTGCGCCATACGCACAAGAAAACGGGCGGGCAGCGCCCGCCGCGCATACTGTATACGGAAGTACGGCGGCAAGTCCGAAACTTGCCGCCGCACCTCTTATTTGCACATACGAATTTTGTGTAGGCTTAGAATAATTCCGAATAATAATGCGAAGCATACGCTTACGCAAAGTTTCCGATCAACCGAAGCGGCCGTTGATATAGTCGTCCGTCTTCTTGTTCTTGGGATGAGCCCACAGTTCCTTGGTGTCGCCCATCTCTACCATCTCGCCGAGCAGGAAGTATGCCGTCTTATCGGCGATACGGAACGCCTGCTGCATGTTGTGGGTGACCATAACTATGGTTATCCTGTCCTTGAGCTCCATGCACAGCTCCTCGATCTTGCCGGTGGATATGGGGTCGAGCGCCGAAGTGGGCTCGTCCATGAGCAGGATCTGCGGTTCAACGGCGAGCGCGCGGGCTATGCACAGCCTCTGCTGCTGGCCGCCCGAAAGGCCGAGCGCCGACTTGCCGAGGCGGTCTTTGAGTTCATCCCACATTGCGGCGCCGCGCAGCGACGTCTCCACGATGCCGTCAAGCACCGACTTTGCGCGTATGCCGAACGTACGGGGGCCGTAGGCGATGTTGTCGTACACGCTCATCGCAAGGGGGTTGGGGCGCTGGAACACCATGCCCACATTCTTCCTCAGGCGGGCGAGGTCGGTCTTCCTGTCGTAGATGTTGGTGTCGCCTATCATTATCTCGCCGGTTATCTTGCAGCCCTCCACCAGATCGTTCATGCGGTTGAGCGACTTTATGAGCGTGGACTTACCGCAGCCCGAGGGACCGATGAAGGCGGTGATCTTCTTTTCGGGGATCTCCATGTTGATGTTTTTGAGCGCCTGGAAACTCCCGTAAAAGAGGTTCATATTTTTGATGGTGATGGCAATACCGTTTTCTATGACGAAATTTTCCACCTGCTTTCCGTGCTTCTTTTCAATCTTCTCTTCCGCGGCGTCCATTTCTGCGATCGCCGCGCCCGCGGAAGCCGGGCTGTTCTTCTGCGTTTCCTCTGTTTTATCCTTTTTCTTAAAAAACATTTTACACCTTTTCCTTCTCTTCAGATGAGTATTCTTCCGGTACGTCGGTCTTCTTTCTTTTGAACAGCCCGATGAAGGACTTCCATACCGACTTTATTGCAAGTATGGGATGGGGCTTGCCCTTGTCCCTGTCGCCCAACCTTTCGACGAGAGTCACGAGCAGGTTGAGTATGATTACAATGATAAGCAGCACGACGGATGTAGCGTAACATTCATCGATGTACAGGCCCTCGCCCATGAACGCCCACATGAACACC
>ERZ1090865.1423-NODE-1424-length-11862-cov-10.944948_pt1 | contig 11862 bp, 10 predicted proteins | sample MGYA00478478_ERZ1090865 | MGnify/ENA primary metagenome ERZ1090865 (study PRJEB33644, sample SAMEA5815715) | chicken gut metagenome | biome: Chicken; feature: Gastrointestinal Tract; material: Caecum | place: Ireland | collected 2019-01-01 | study: A study of... | reverse complement strand
AGGCGCTGCCCGCCCCGGGCCAGGAGGGCACGGTCTACACCGTCATGAACGTCAGTGAGAACGACGTTTCCCTCTACGGCTTCGCCACCGAGGAGCAGCGGGACTGCTTCAAGATGCTCACCGCCGTCTCCGGCGTGGGCCCCAAGGCGGGGCTGGCCATCCTCTCGGTGATGAGCCCCGAAAAAATCGCCCTGGCTGCCTCTTCGGGGGACCACAAGGCGTTCACCAAGGCTTCCGGCGTGGGTCCCAAGCTGGCCCAGCGCATTACCCTGGAACTGAAGGACAAGGTGGGCAAGGGCCTGGCCGACGGCACCGGCTTCGGCGGCGCGGATCTTTCGGCCGCGGTGCCCAGCTCCGCCCCCGCCCAGGCGGTGGCCGCCCTGGTCAGCCTGGGCTATACGCCCTCCGACGCGGCGGCCGCCGTGGCCCGGGTGGACGAAACCCTGCCCGTGCAGGACATCATCAAAGTGGCGCTGCGCGGCCTTTCGCGCGCCCGGTAAAGGAGGGGACAGACCGCAATGAATCAGGAATACACCGTGGACCCCAGCCGGCTGGTCAGTCCCGACGCCATCCCCGCCGATGCCGAGGAAGTCAGCCTTCGCCCCAAAACCCTGGACGACTATGTGGGCCAGGAGAAGGCCAAGGGCAACCTGCGGGTCTATCTGCGGGCGGCCCAGCAGCGGGGCGAGCCCATGGATCACATTCTGCTCTACGGCCCGCCGGGCCTGGGCAAAACCACGCTGGCGGGCATTGTGGCCCAGGAGATGGGGGTGCAGATCCGCATCACTTCGGGCCCGGCCATCGAGAAGCCCGGCGACCTGGCTGCCCTGCTCACCAACCTGCAGGAGGGGGATGTGCTCTTCATCGATGAGATCCATCGCCTCTCCCGCCAGGTGGAGGAGGTGCTCTACCCGGCGCTGGAGGATTACGCCCTGGATATCATGATCGGCAAGGGTCCCAGCGCCCAGAGCATCCGCATCAACCTGCCCCGGTTCACCCTCATCGGTGCCACCACCCGGGCCGGACAGCTCACCGGGCCGCTGCGGGACCGCTTCGGTATTCTGCTCAAGCTGGAACCCTACAGCCCCAATGAACTGGCCCGGATCATCACCCGCAGCGCCGGCATCCTGGGCATTCCCATCACCGAGGAAGGGGCTCTGGAACTGGCCCGCTGCAGCCGGGGCACGCCCCGTATTGCCAACCGGCTGCTCAAGCGGGTGCGGGACTTCGCCACCGTCCAGGGGGACGGCACCATCGACGGGGAGACCGCCGTGGAGGCCCGCAAGTGGATGGACATCGACGAGATGGGCCTGGACGAGCTGGACCGCAGTCTGCTGCGCGCCATCATCGAGATGTACGGCGGCGGGCCGGTGGGCCTGGAAACGCTGGCTGCCGCCCTGGGTGAGGAGAGCGTCACGCTGGAGGACCTGTGTGAGCCCTATCTGATGCAGATGGGAATGCTCACCCGCACGCCCCGGGGCCGCTGCGTGACCCGGCTGGCCTACGAGCATCTGCACATGGCGGTGCCCCGCCGGTTCGACGGGGAAGAGGACGGCCAGCAGAGCATGTTCTGAGGAAGTCATCACCGCACCGGCGGACAGGCCGGACGCATAGAATAGAAAAAACACTGCAACTGAAAGGAATTGATCGAGTATGGGTAAACTGTTTGGAACCGACGGTGTCCGCGGCGTGGCGGGCAAGGACCTGACCTGTGAACTGGCTCTGCAGATCGGCCGCGGCACCGCGGCGGTGCTGACCAGCCTGGACGGCCACCGCCCCAAGATTCTCATCGGCAAGGATACCCGTGTGTCCGGCGACATGCTGGAGTCCACCCTGGCGGCGGGCCTGTGCAGCGTGGGCGCCGACGTGGACCTGCTGGGTGTGATCCCCACTCCCGGCGTGGCCTACCTGGTGCGCAAGTACCATGCCGACGCCGGCATCATGATCTCGGCCTCCCACAATCCCATGGAATTCAACGGCATCAAGATCTTCAAGGGGGACGGCTACAAGCTGCCCGATGAGGTGGAGGACCAGATCGAGGCCCATGTCTTCAACAACTGCGCCGACATCCGCCTGGCGGAGGGCGCCGACATCGGCCGCATCCACATGTGCCGCACCGGCATCGACGATTATGTGGACTTCCTGCAGGAGCACATCGACGCCGACCTCACCGGTCTGAAGGTGCTGTTTGACTGCGCCAACGGTGCCTCGGCGGCGGTGGCCCAGAAGCTGTTCCCCCGCCTGGGCTGCGAGTGCGGCTTCATGGGCACGCTGCAGGACGGCGTCACGGTGAACGACGGCTGCGGCTCCACCCATCTGGAGGCGCTGGAGGCGGCTGTCAAGGAGGGCGGCTATGACTGCGGCATTGCCTTTGACGGCGATGCCGACCGCTGCCTGGGCTGCGACGAGAACGGCGCCGAGATGGACGGCGACAAGATCATCGCCCTGGTGGGCGCCGACATGAAGGAGCGCGGCCGCCTGGACGGCAACACCGTGGTGGTGACCGTCATGTCCAACCTGGGCTTCATGAAGCATATGGAATCCCTGGGCATCGAGACCGCCCGCACGGCGGTGGGTGACCGTTACGTGCTGGAGGAGATGCGGGCCCGCGGCTACGCCATCGGCGGCGAGCAGAGCGGCCACGTGATTTTCCTGCACCACTCCACCACCGGCGACGGCGAGCTGACTGCCGGCAAGCTGCTCAAGGTGCTGGCCCGCAAGAAGGCGGAGAACCCCGCCACCAAGATGAGTGACCTGAACGCGGTGTATACCAAGTTCCCCCAGGTGCTCATCAACCTGAGTGCCAACAAGGAACAGAAACAGGCCTACAAAGAGGATGAGTATATTGCCGGCTTCATCGAGAGCCAGCAGCAGAGCCTGATGGGTATGGGCCGCGTGCTGGTGCGCGTCTCCGGCACCGAGCCGAAAATCCGTGTCATGGTGGAGGGCGAGGACCGCGCCGCCATCCAGACCAGCGCCGACCGTATCGCGGATATGATCCGCCAGCGCATCCTGGACAAATAAGGAAGGAGAATCGCCTATGCGCCCTGCCGATAGCTGGCGGGATTATGAACTGCTGGACGCCACCAACCACAACCGGCTGGAGCGCTGGGGCAGCACGCTGCTGATCCGCCCTGACCCGCAGGTTATATGGAAAAACGACGAGGCCAGCCCGCTGTGGGCCCAGGCCGACGCCATCTACTACCGCTCCGCCAAGGGGGGCGGCCGGTGGAACTACCACAAGAAGCTGCCCCAGAAATGGCAGATCCACTGGCAGGACCTGACGCTCATCGTCAGCCCCACCGGCTTCAAGCACACCGGCGTCTTCCCGGAGCAGGCCGTCAACTGGGCCTGGTATCAGGAGAAAATCAAGGGCGCAGGCCGTCCCGTCAAGGTGCTCAACCTCTTCGGGTACACCGGAGGCGCCACGCTGGCCTGCCTGGCGGCAGGTGCCAGCGTGACCCATGTGGATGCCAGCAAGGGCATGGTGGCCTGGGCGCGGGAAAACGCCGCGGCCAGCCAACTGGCCGACCGGCCCTGCCGCTGGATCGTGGATGACTGCACCAAGTTCGTGCAGCGGGAGATCCGCCGCGGCAACCGGTACGACGGCATCATCATGGACCCGCCCAGCTACGGGCGGGGCCCCGGCGGGGAGATCTGGAAGCTGGAGGACAACGTCTACGACCTGATCACCCTCACCGAGCAGGTGCTCAGCGACGACCCGCTGTTCTTTGCCATCAACTCCTACACCGAGGGTCTGAGCCCCGCGGTGATGGAATACATCGTCAAAACGACCCTCTGCCCCGTGCAGGGCGGCCGGACGCACTGCGACGAGATCGGGCTGCCGGTCTCGGCCACCGGCGGTGTGGTGCCCTGCGGTGCCACCGCCATATGGGAGAAATGAGTATGCCGAGCGAAACGCCGATGCTCCAGGTGCAGGAGGTTAAATTCCGCTACGACCCCGACCAGCCGCGCTATGCGGTGGACGGGGTGAGCATGGATCTGCACCGGGGCGAATTTGTGGCGGTGCTGGGAGCCAACGGCTGCGGCAAAAGCACGCTGGCCAAGCACCTGAACGCCATTTTGCTGCCCGAGACCGGCACCGTGCTGGTGGAGGGCATGGACACCCGCAACGAGGAGAACCTCTATGATATCCGCCAGAAGGTGGGCATGGTGTTCCAGAACCCCGACAACCAGATCGTGGCGACGATCGTGGAGGAGGATGTGGCCTTTGCGCCGGAAAACCTGGGCGTGCCGCCCGCGGAGATCCGCACCCGCATCGACGAGGCCATGAAGCTGGCGGGCATCTACGAAAAGCGGGATGCCGCGCCCTACAAGCTGTCGGGCGGACAGAAGCAGCGGGTGGCCATCGCGGGTGTCATTGCCATGCGCCCCGACTGCCTGGTGCTGGACGAAGCCACCGCCATGCTGGACCCCCACGGCCGTGCCCAGGTCATGCGCACCATCCGTCAATTGCGGGAGGCGGGCATCACCATCGTCTCCATCACCCACTATATGGAGGAGGCCGCCCAGGCCGACCGGGTACTGGTGATGAGCCGGGGCCGGGTGGTCATGGAGGGCACTCCCGAGGAGATCTTCAGCCAGACCGAGCGGCTGCACAGCTACCATCTGGATGTGCCCCAGGCCGCCGAGCTGCGGGATGAGCTGGTGAAGGCCGGCATCCCCATGCCGGAGAACGTCATCACCCCCGACCGCTGTGCCGAGGAACTGTTCCAACTGCTCAAGGATTGACAAACCCAGCCAAGGCGGAAACGGCACCGGCGCAGAACCGGGCGGTATTCCGCGGGAAAGGAATCAAACTGTGTCAGAGATCATTCGTGTCGAACATCTGAAGTATGTCTATAACCCCGGCATGCCGGACGCCACCACCGCCCTGGACGATGTGTCCTTCTCGGTGGAGGAGGGGGACTTCGTGGGCATCATCGGCTCCACCGGCAGCGGCAAGTCCACCCTGATCAGCCATTTCAACGGCATCAACCGTCCCACCTCGGGCCGGGTGCTGGTGGACGGCAAGGACCTGTGGGCGCCCGGCGCCGATCTGCGCTCCTTCCGCTTCCTGGTGGGACTGGTCATGCAGTACCCCGAATACCAGCTGTTTGAGGAGACATGCGCCAAGGATATCGCCTACGGCCCCCGCAACATGGGGCTGGACGAGGCGGAGATCCAGCGCCGGGTCAAACAGGCGGCGGCCTTTGTGGGCCTCACCGACGAACTGCTGGAAAAGAGCCCCTTCGAGCTGTCGGGCGGCCAGAAGCGCCGGGTGGCCATTGCCGGCGTCATGGCCATGCAGCCCCGGGTGCTGGTGCTGGACGAACCCGCCGCGGGTCTGGACCCCGAGGGCCGGGACACCATCCTGGGCCAGATCAAGGCCTACCACGAAAAAACCGGCATCACGGTGCTGCTGGTGAGCCACTCCATGGAGGACATCGCCAAGTACGCCAACCGGGTGCTGGTGCTGCACAAGGCGGGCATCGCCATGTACGATACGGTGGAGAACGTCTTCGCCCGGGCGCAGGAACTGCTGGACCTGGGCCTCTCGGTGCCCCAGGTGACCCAGATCTTCCTGAAACTGCGCAAGATGGGCCTGGATATCCCCACCGATGTCTACACCATTCCCTATGCGGTCAAGACCATCCGCAAGGCGCTGGCCGCCAGACAGAACAAGGGGGTGGACTGAATGCTCAAGGACATTACCATCGGGCAATATTATCCCGGCCGCTCGGTGATCCACCGCTGCGATCCGCGGCTCAAACTCATCGCCACCATCGCCTACATCGTGGTGCTTTTTGTGGCAGCCAATCCCCTGGGCATTGCGCTGTCCCTGCTGCTGCTGGCGGCGCTCTACCGGGTGGCCCGCATTCCCGGCAAGATGATCCTGCGCAGCCTCAAACCCATCGTGCCTATCGTCATCTTCACGGCGCTGCTCAACCTCTTCTTTGTCACGGGCAAGGGGGAGCCGCTGGTGCATTTCTGGGTGTTCAGCATCTATGCCGAGGGTGTGCGCTACGCCATCCTGCTGGCGGTGCGGGTGTGCGCCCTCATCGCGGGCACCAGCCTGCTGACCTATACCACCAGCCCCATCGTGCTCACCGACGCCATCGAGAATCTGCTCCGGCCGCTGAACCGGGTGCACTTTCCGGTGCATGAGCTGGCCATGATGATGACCATCGCCCTGCGGTTCATCCCCACCCTCATCGAGGAAACCGAGAAGATCATGAACGCCCAGAAAGCCCGGGGCGCCATGCTGGACACCGGCAAGTTCACCCAGCGCATCAAGGCGCTGGTGCCCATCCTCATTCCGCTGTTCATCTCGGCATTCCGCCGGGCCGACGAGCTGGCCATGGCCATGGAATGCCGCTGCTACCACGGCGGTGAGGGCCGCACCCGCCTCAAGCAGCTGCGGTTCACCGCCACCGACGCCCGCTGCGCCGTGGTGCTGGCGGTGGCGCTGGCGGTCATCGTCTCCACCCACTTCTTCGTGCCGGGGCTGGTGTCATGACCTGTCTTTTGTGGATCGCCTACAAAGGCACGAACTACGCGGGCTTTCAGGTGCAGCCCAACGCGCCCACCGTCTGCGCCGTGCTCCAGGACGCCATGCAGGCTGCCTGGGGCTGCCGGCCCGACGTGAAGGGCTGTTCCCGCACCGACGCCGGCGTTCATGCGCGGCGTTTCGCGCTCAGTTTCTGTTATACTGGCCGTGTACCGGCGGACAAGCTGGTGCCGGCCCTCAACGCACACCTGCCCCTGGACATCCGGGCGCTGGAGGTGCAGGCGGTGCCGGAGGGCTTTCACGCCCGGTACGCCGCCCACGAAAAAACCTACTGTTACCACATCCTCAACGCCCGCATCGACGACCCCTTCACGCTGGACACCTGCCATCGGGTGGCCCGGCCGCTGGACCTGGACGCCATGCAGGCGGCCGCTGCCCGGTTTGTCGGCACCCATGACTTCCTGGCGCTGTGTGCGTCGGGCTCCTCGGTCGCTGCCCACGGCGATACCGTGCGCACCATTTCCCGGTGTACGGTGTCCCGCTGCGGTGACCGTTTTGTCATTACCGTCACAGCGGACGGCTACCTCTACAACATGGTCCGCATCCTGGCGGGCACGCTGGTGGAGGTGGGGCTGCACAAGCGCACGCCGGATTCCATCCCCGCGCTGCTGCAGAGCCGGGACCGCCGCCGGGCGGGTCCCACGCTGCCCGCCAAGGGACTGTTTCTCGAGGATGTGAGCTACCCGGACCTGTGACCGTCCGGGAAAATATCCGCAAGCCGAAAGGAGGGAAGCCCCCGTGAACAAAGCTGAAAAGGAACGCCAGGAACGCCGCCGGCGGATGCTGGCCCGGGAACAGGGGCATACCTCCACGGGGGCCATCCCCGGCACCAGCGGGGACATCGGCCTGCGCACGCCTCAGCCGGTACACCGCAGTGAACCGGCCGCGGCACCGGTCCCCGAACCCGAAAAGGGCCGTACCACCAATCTCAAATCCCTGACGCCCCTCTTCAAACAGCGGCAGCGGCGGCGCACCATCGCCCTGGGGATAATCGTGCTGGTCATAGCGCTGGTCATTGCCATCTTCACGGGGGCTATGTCGGCCTCCATTGCCCTGCTGGCCGACGGGGTGGACAGCCTGACCCTCTACCTCAACCGGGGCAGCGGCAGCTGGCCGGTGAACACCGGCATCACCGAACCGCTGCAGATCGAGGAGCTGGCCGGCGGTTTTGTGGAACTGGGCAGCGAGGACGTGGTGGTCTATTCCGCCTACGGCAACCAGGTCTATGAATTCCAGCCCTCCTACGCCCGGCCGGTGCTGGCGGTGGGCGGCACCCGGTTTGTGGTGTACAACCGGGCCGGCAACGAGCTGCAGGTGTCCAGCCGGACCCGCAGCCTCTTCACCCGCACCTTCGACGAGGGCATTCTACTGTGTGCCATGTCCAACAACAATACGCTGGCCGTGGTCACCGAGTCGGGGCGGTACACCGCCCAGCTGCAAATTTTTGACCCTTCCTTCCGCCTCACCTACAGCTGGGAGCTGACCCGCAACGAGGGCACGCCCATGGCGCTGGATTTCGCGCCGGACAACCGCCGGTTTGCGGCGGGCACGCTGGCGGCCCGGGACGGGCAGCTGAGCTGCAGCGTCTATTTCATGGACACGGCGGACACCGAGGAGGGCCCGGTCTACCAGGCCACCCAGGGCAGCATGCTGCTGCAGCTGGACTGGCAGAGCGACAACCGGGTGGTGGCGGTGTTCGACACCTACATTGCGGTGCTGGACCCGCGCACGGCCACCGAGACGGCCCGCTATGATTTCGGCGGCGCCACCCTGCAGAGCGCGGCCCCCGGCGCCCGCCAGACGGCGCTGCTTTTGAACATCCGGGGCGGCAACAGCCTGGTGACCTTTGACGAGGACCTGACGGTGCTGGCCGAGATTCCGGCCCGGCAGGCCTACGGCGTGACGGCCACCGACACCGATGTTTACCTGCTCTGCCCCAACGCCGTGGAGTGCTACAGCTACGACGGTGTGCAGAACTGGCTGCAGGACGACCTGGCGGCCCACCCCATCGCGGTGCTGGACGCGGACAAACTGCTGGTCTTCTCCGGCAGCCAGGTGGACCTGCTGACCGCCCCCGATGAATGATTGTGAAAGGACTCTGTACTGCATTATGTCTTGGATTTACGATCTGTTGTTTTTGGTTGTCTTTGCGTTTGCGGCGGTGGCCAGCTGGCGCAAGGGCTTTCTGGCCGGCCTCACCGAGCTGATCGGCGCGGTGGTGGGCGTGGGCGTGGCCGTCTGGGCCAGCCGCATGCTGGCGGGTCCCATCTATGACCAGTTCCTCAGCGGTTCGGTCACCGAGAAGGTGGAAACCGCCGTAGCCCAGTCGGGGGGCGACCTGGCCGCCGCCGTGCAGGGGTTGGACTTCCTGCCCGAGACCGTGCGCAGCACGCTGGTCCAGATGCTCCAGGGGGCGGGGGACCTGCTGCCCGACCAGATCACCACGGCGCTGGAACCCATCCTGCTGCCCTTTGTGCAGGTGCTGCTCTTTGTGGCGGTCTGCTTCGTTGTGCGGCTGATTTTCCGGCTGCTGGTGAGTATCTTCCGCGGCATCAACGGTGTGCCGCTGGTGGGCGGCGTCAACCGGGCCCTGGGCCTGGTGCTGGGGCTTTTCACCGGCGCGCTGGACTGCTGGCTGCTGGCACTGCTGTTGTGGTTTGTGGCCAGCGTCACCGCCGGGTCACTGGAATTCCTCACGCTGCATATTCTGAACCAGAGCGTGGGATACAGCATTTTCGGTGCATTCAATCCGTTCCTGACCCATTATTAAATGAAAAAATTCTAAACATTCCCAGCCATCGCTTGCAAAAACCGAAGGTTCGCCCGATAATAGAACCATCGGAATTTACAAGCGAATGCTTTTTCTTATAGAGAGGTGAACCATATATGCTTTGTGTACGCTGCAAAAAGCGTCCCGCTGTGGTGTTTGTCCAGCGGATGGAGAACGGCAAGCCGGTGCAGGAGGGCTACTGCCTGACCTGCGCCCGGGCCATGCACATCCAGCCGGTGGATGATCTGATGAAACAATTCGGCATGTCCGATCAGGACCTGGAAAATATGGAGGAACGGATGAGTTCCTTCCTGCAGGAGGCCGCCGAGTCCGGCGCGCTGACCCCCACGGGGGAGTATGCGCCCGACGAGGGCGGCCAGGATGATTTTGTGCCCGGCGGTTCGCCGGTGTTCCCCTTCGGGTTCGGCGCCCAGCGCCAGAACGGGGAGAGCGGCAAGGGCGGCAAAAACGGAAAGAAGGACAAAACGCCCCGCCGCAAGTTCCTGGACACCTACTGCGAGAACCTGACCCAGAAGGCCCGGGACGGCAAGACCGACCGGATCATCGGCCGTGACCGGGAGATCTACCGCACCATCCAGATCCTCTGCCGCCGCCAGAAGAACAACCCCTGCCTCATCGGTGAGGCAGGCGTGGGCAAGACGGCCATCGCCGAGGGCATCGCCCAGCGCATCGCCGAGGGCAAGGTCCCGGCGCGGCTGCAGGACAAGGAGATCTTCCTGCTGGACATGACGGCCCTCATCGCCGGCACCCAGTTCCGCGGCCAGTTCGAGCAGCGGGTCAAGGGCCTCATCAGCGAGGTGAAAGCCGCCGGCAACATCATCCTCTTCATCGACGAGATCCACTCCATCGTGGGTGCCGGCGATTCGGACGGCGCGATGAACGCCGCCAACATCATGAAACCCGCCCTCTCCCGGGGACAGGTGCAGGTCATCGGCGCCACCACCTTTGCGGAGTACCGCAAGTATATCGAGAAGGACTCCGCCCTGGAGCGGCGCTTCCAGCCCGTCAAGGTGGAGGAACCCTCCATCCAGGATACCATCGAGGTGCTCAAGGGCATCCGTGTCTACTACGAAAAGCACCACTGTGTCCGGGTGCCCGACCCCATCGTCACCCAGGTCGTCAAGCTGTCGGAGCGCTACATCACCGACCGCTTCCTGCCCGACAAGGCCATCGACCTGCTGGATGAATCCTGTGCCTGCTGCAACCTGCGCCATCCCGAGATCACCGAGCTGATCTCCACCCAGCGCAGGGTGGCGGAACTGGAGAGCCGGGAACACGACCTGGAAAACCCCGAGCCGGAGAACGGCCAGCAGGCCGCCATCGACTACGAGGAGCTGGCGTCCGTCAAGACGGAACTGGCGCAGCAGCGCGAAAAACTGCCGGCCCTTCAGCTGCGGGTGGCCGAGATCGAGGTCACCATGGACGATGTGGCCCAGGTGGTGGAGCTGTGGACCGGCATCCCTGCCGTGAAGATCCAGGAGACCGAGTACGGCCGCCTGCAGGGGCTGGAGGATGCCCTCAAGGCCCACATCATCGGCCAGGACGAGGCCGTCCACGCGGTGGCGGGCGCCATCAAGCGGGCCCGGGCCGATCTGTCCGGCCGTCACCGCCCGGCCAGCTTCATCTTCGTGGGCCCCACCGGCGTGGGCAAGACCGAACTGGTGAAGCAGCTGGCCAACCAGCTGTTCGACACGGTGGACCCGCTGATCTCCATCGACATGAGCGAATATATGGAGAAGTACGCGGTCTCCCGCCTGATCGGTTCGCCCCCGGGCTACGTGGGCTACGATGAGGCTGGCCAGCTCACCGAGAAGGTCCGCCGCCATCCCTACAGCGTGGTCCTCTTCGATGAGATCGAGAAGGCCCATCCCGATGTGATGAACATCCTGCTGCAGATCCTGGACGAGGGCAAGATCAACGATGCCCAGGGCCGCACGGTGGACTTCTCCAACACGGTCATCTGCATGACCTCCAACGCCGGCTCCACCGACCAGAGCGGCGCCACCGGTTTCGGCAAAAAACCGGAGGTGGCCAGCGCCGACAAGAGCCTGAAAGCGCTGCAGGAGTTCCTGCGCCCCGAGTTCCTCGGCCGTGTGGATGAGATCATCACCTTCCACCCCCTGAGCCAGGAGAACCTGGAGCGGATTGCCGCCCTCATGCTGGACGAATACAAACCCGGCCTGCAGAACCACGGCATCACGCTGACCTACGACCAGCCCGCTCTGGCGGCCATTGTGGCCCAGAGCTCCACCAAGTACGGCGCCCGCGAACTGCGCCGCACCATCCGCAAGGCGGTGGAGGACCCCGTCTCGGAGGCGCTGGTGGACGGCCGTCTGGGCACCGCCCCCGCCCCCGCCACCGTGCATCTGGTAGCCCAGGACGGCAAACCCGTGCTCCAACTGTAAACAACAAGGAATGCCTATGAAAAAACGCCTTGCGGTCCTGCTGCTGGCCCTGGTACTGCTCTGCGGCTGCGCGCAGCGGCCCGTCCGCCAGGTGG
>ERZ1090865.1421-NODE-1422-length-11867-cov-124.074331_pt1 | contig 11867 bp, 26 predicted proteins | sample MGYA00478478_ERZ1090865 | MGnify/ENA primary metagenome ERZ1090865 (study PRJEB33644, sample SAMEA5815715) | chicken gut metagenome | biome: Chicken; feature: Gastrointestinal Tract; material: Caecum | place: Ireland | collected 2019-01-01 | study: A study of... | reverse complement strand
TTAGAGTTTTCGGTAAACAGTGGATATAATTTTTTTAATATTCGATTGTGATTTCGGTTAAGGCATTGGAAACAGAAAGAGCCGAATCTACTTCTGCCATGAAATCATCAATCTTCTTTCTCAATGTTTCCAGCTTCTCCGGCACATTGATCGGATCGATAATCTCATAGGAATTTGATTCCAGAAAGTCTTTGCGTACCTTCTCAATATCGGCCGTTGCTGTCTTTCCATCCTTCTGCCCGTAAATCGCTGTTACATATTGATCTGCACGTTTTTCCAGATTATTTCCATTCTGACGGTTTACTTCTACCTGTGCCATTTTGTATTGGCTATCCATAGTATTAATAAGCATACTTTCAAGCTCAATTCCATGGTTCTTCATCTCAATCGCTTCTGCAACTGTGTACTCCACGTCAGCGATTTTCACCGTTGTCTTTGCATTGGACAGCACAACAGCTTTCTTGATTGCTTTCCGGCGGTTGATAAGGTCTATTACCTTGTCGTATGTACCCTGCACTGCCTTCTTGAAATCCTCAATCGGGATTCCGTTGATTTTGTCGTTCGAGTGCTTGTTTGCGGCGCAGTACGAACCGTTCTGAATTTCTTTCTTGATTCTTCCGTCCAGAATTTTCAGTTCCGCAAGTCCTTTGTGGATAGTCATTGTTTCAGTCGTCATAGTAATTCCTCCCGTGAATTTTAAGTTTTAAAGTTTCTTTGTGCGGTTTATATAATCTTTTGCCTCCATTTAAGTACCAGCGTCCGATTATATCATTTTTATTTTCGCAGGATGTAGCCGCAACATTCCCTGCTATCCGTGAGCGACCCGGACTCATCGGGATGACCGGAATCGAACCGGTGACTTGCTGTGTATAAGACAGGTGCTCTACCAACTGCGCTACATCCCAATAACCGCCATCAGACGGTTAGCGCCTATGTTTTTTCGTGCCGTGCGTGGCACTATGAGAGTTTGTCACCGCAGAATATATTCCCGTGAAAGGCTTATCGTTGCTCCCAAACCACAATACGGATATACTGTATTACTCTTTCTACCGCATATCAGAATAGAATGAGTCGCAATATTTCTATTGCGAAACCACCCGGAGCATTTGAAGCTCCTTTAATCACAGCCATTTGCCGTAGGTGGTAAAGGAGGTCTCTTTGCCAAAAATAGAAACCAAACAGCGGATAAAGGTGTCGAACCTTTTTCTCATGGTTCAAGGCCATGCGTGTCCACCGGTTCACTAATCCGCTATTTTATAGTTGACTTATAGCTTTTCTGGTATATGGCAATCCGTATGATTTACACCATTTTCTAACAGCATTATCAGATACATTGTAAATTTCTCCAACTTTCACAAAAGACCGGCTCATAATTAAGCATTTAAGTTCTTCTCGATCTGGAATATTTTTTCGTCTTTCTTCTCCTCTACACTCAATGCACATTTTACTTTGCGAATTTATTTTATTTTTCCCGCATACAGGGCATATTTTCATTTTTCTTTCAGCTTTTGCTTTTCCGGCAATCTCATTTTTTCTTTTTATATTTCTCCCAGTAAAAGTCTCAAGTTGAGTTCCACAGTTAGGGCAAATCCATCTTAAGTTTTCTATGCGATTATCATGGTTATCACCATTTTTATGATCCAATGTCATTACAAGTTCTTTCCCATTCCACATTTTACCTTGACCACATATTTCACATTTTGAATCATCTGAAATCTTTTTATACCATCTTCTCAATGTTGCTTGCGTGGCTGTACTATGATTACAGAACACATTATCTTCATTTCTTTTTGTCGGATGGACACTTTTGAAATGATCTGTAGAAATTCCGTATTTTTGGATTCTTTTCTTTACGGTATCTGAATTCCTTCCGCTTACCGTGCTGTATCCAATACTACGCAGAACATCTTTCATACATTTTGATCCTTTTACAATTTCTTCAAGTTCTTCTTTGCTGTACTTATCAATTAATGGTTCTCTCACTGTTTCACTTCCCCTATTATTACCATTTTGGCGATAGCCCATTAAATCCGGCGATAAATCAACGAAATACCGCCGGGTTATCATATTTGTAAATTTAAACATTTAATTTGCTTTTGCCTGATTCAATACTTTAATAGATTCTTTGGGGTAAAATAATATCCTCTATCGTTTCTCAAATCAGGCTTAAACTAAACTGGATGACTCGACCTATCTGCTTCATAGACTACCCCACGCCTGCCAGAAACAGATGGTACTATTGATTTTTTATATTCAATCCATTCGGACGGCAATTCGATTATTGATAACCACCCGAACGAAAGAATACCGTAGTTAATAATTATCATTTATACCTCTATGTATCGAATACTTTTTACAAATTCCCTCAGAAACATGGAAAAACTTTTCCCATCTTGTTCAACCACCTTGAAACACTGGCAATTTTCATCGTACTGAAACGTGGTATTTTTGTATGTCTCAATACTGTCTGATGTTCCATCTATAAATTGAATTTCAACCATGATTGCCACCTCAATCCCACATCAGGAATACACTTCCTACATATGCCAGAAACATTGTTGAAAATCCAATAATTGATGCCTTACTTCTGCTTGCTCTGGCAAAAAACAGAATGCACAGGCACATCAGGATATCCAAAAATGTTATGAAATATCTGAACCACATATCAGTCCTCCCCGATAATCCGCTTTAAAATAATCTCTGGCATTTCATCAATATTGGTATCCTCTGAAATATCTTTTAATGCGCTGTAAATGCTCGCCGAAAATGCTTTGTACAGGTCTCCATGCTTCAGAAGCTCATCTCGTAGGATTTTGCAGGCGTTCTGAACTTCATCATTCTTCATCACTTTATCCTCTCCAATTCTTCCGCAAATCTCTTAACCGCACGTTCATCCCGGCTATCTGGCTTAATTCCTACGAAATTCCCGATCAGGGAGAATACGCCGAGCAAACTGCAACCGTTCACGATCTGATTTCCGTGAATAACCTCTACTTCCACGTCATCACGATATTTCTCACACAGTTTGATTAAATCTTCCGCAGATTTCTTTGAATTTAGGTTGAAACTAAGCATTTTTCTTTCTCCTTATTCATGGTTTTGTATGTGCGTTTCCTGTCCTGCGCCACAACTTGGCAGCCACACATCGGGCAGTCAAAAGAGTCATAAATCTTTTCTTCATCATTTGAACTGAAAGCGCTTGAGAATCCGGTTTTCCCGTTGTCTCTCGATATATAATGTTTTTCCTTAATCGCTGGAAACTCTGTTCCGCAAATTTTACACTTTAACATTTATTCAACATACCTCCCGTGTTTTCTGTATCTTTTCTCTGGATAAATGCTTTCTTTGTGCTTATCCGAAATTTCCATTAGTCGTTCAAACATTGGCTTTGTCATTAAAACATACGATTCTGTCTCGATTATAAAGTCCTTATATTCTCTTGATATTTTAGACTCATTTACAAATCTTGATATGTCAATCATTGACATTTTTGAACTATCAATAAGCATATTCATTCCTCATATATTGGTAAATTGTATGTAACTTTGAACCTATCCATCGGACAGTACGCATAATTCCCACATTCATCCATCAGAAGCAAATTTCCGTCCTCATTGATACAAAAACCTTCCATATCACACGGAATGAGGTTCTGCGCCCATTCCTCAGTTCTGGCAATATGCTCTAAGTCTGGATATTCACCTGTTTTTGGGTCAATAACGTTAAATGTCATATCCTATTTCCTCGTAAATTGCTTTAATTACCTCTGCGTCATATAGCGAATTGTGCTTGTTTCCAGTCACAATATCTTCAGTCTTGCACAAGTCGTTCATAATTTTCTCCCGACTCATATCAAAGGCTTCTCGGTCTGAAACGTGAAAGTGCCTTGCTATGTCCATATTCAAATCATGGCATACCGCCGAAATGTTCTCTGGCAGGTCGAGGGCTGTACCGCCGTTAGTCAGCAAGTCAATCAGAAGAACGAAATCGTAATGGCAGACATCGGAAACAAATTGGATTTTTTTGAATTGGGAAAGCCACCCTATAAGCGCTTCTGAAATCCATTCTCTTGTTCCAACAACTTCAGTAAATCCATTTTTTGTACGTTTTGATTCAAACATCACAAGTCCTGTAGCCACACATGGTAATTTACTAATTTCATATCCGTCTTTTTTCCATTCGCAAATCTGTTTTTCCAGTAATTCAGGGGAAACCGTAGGATAGAGTTTTTTTAAAAAAAGATTATCCAATACATTTTTTGTAATCCAGTCATTAACCTGGTTAAAATCAAAATCAACAAACTCTGCATAGAACTTCTTCCCGTCCTCAGATACAATTCCAAGACTGATGGGTGTTGTATTCTTGTGAAGACCCGTCATTTCAAAATCATAAAACAGTACCATTTCTATTCTCATTCCTTCCTGAAATCTCTAATAAATTTTCTATACTCACCATTTTCATTTAATTCTCTTTGTGTAATTAACCGATAAACGTATCCTTTATTGTTGCAAAAAACATTTGCATATTTAGCCTTTATTTTTACATCGTCTGTCATTCTCCCTTTAACCTCTTCAATAACAACTGAACCATCACTGTATATTATTTTGAAATCCGGGATGTAATAGTGAAATTCCCCCGTTTTTGCTTTATATAATATTTTGATTTTGTGCTTCTTTGTCCAGTAAACTACTTTATTGTCCGAATCCAATTGAATCATTCTCAATCTTTCAAGCAAGGAATCCGCATAATGTTTTTCATTTGTTTTTGTGGATTGATACAGTGTTTTTTCTCCCCAATTATGTGAATGTATCCTGATTCTTCCCTCTGCTATTCCATCTGATCTTGCTTGGGACATTTTTCTTTTTTGTTCTGGTGTCCTTTTTTGTACTCCGCATTCATGCTTTTGAAAACTTCTTGCATATTCTAATAATTCTTTCCGGTCTTGATTATAGGAATTATTTCTGTCTCCCTTTCTGGCACATGACGAACATAAATCTTTGCCCCATCTTTCTAATGACTTAACTCTATATTGCCAAATTCTTTCAAACACTTTTCCACATTCGTCGCATTTTACTTTTACTTTTTTAGCACTTGTTCTAGGAAGGTCATTAGGAGAAATTTCTATTACAGAATCATATTTGTTTTCTCCATATCCCTTTTCTTTATAATATTGGATTTTGCTATAACACTGTATCTTTATTCTATCTTCCGCCAACATTACAACACTTTATACTTTTCCTTTCCGCATTTTTTTCAAGTCAGCCTATATAACTTCCTCATTCCCGTATCAACCATATGCTCATATTGGTATGCGTAATCATGTTTGCACAAAATGATTTTCAGTGCATTTTTCAATTTAAACTTGCCTTGCATTGAAATTATCAATCCTCTCTATCGGGCAGAAATAAACGATGGAATCCTTTTTGTACAAAATAAGATGTTCGTCTTTGATTTCGGCTCTGTCAGCAGGAATAACTATTCCTGTAACCCCATCTGATTCTTTGAACTGAATTACATACTGCGTTTCAACTGGACTTATTATCCATTGCCCTGTCATACAACTTCTCCAATCATCTATATTCAATTTTATGTCCTTTCCCATCGTGTAATCCGATACCTTCTGTCAAATATATTGTTCCCTCATATCTTCTCCCATCATGGAGAGTATATGGATATTTTCTATATGGTTCTGATTGCGAAATGTAGCTTTTAAGTAAATTTATCAGTAAATCCGCACTGACTGTTACTCTTGATTCCGTTTTATATTTACCAGAAATCTTCGACCGAATAATCTTTGCGCTTCGTTCTTCCCCGGATTCCTCATAAGCGTCCGCTATAAAGTTTGCATACGACAGAAACTTTTCTTCATCATGTTCCATGTGGGACTCTATCAGTTTACCGATTGTGACGGCTGAGATGCATTTCATCAAAGTCCCTCCAACTTCAAGAGTTTCATCAAATATGGGATTTTACTTGGTCTGATTTTGATTTCCATATCGCCTGATTCAATAAGCTGAGAAAGGTAAAACACTGCCAAATAATCATTGACGTATTTTCCACGAATCCCAATTTCTTCATTCTCAGGATATATCCCTATCAGCTCCGCTATTCGCATAAGTGATTCAGATAATTTCTGCTCTAATTCTGTCATAATTCCTCCAACTGTTTTTCCAGTTTTGTGATTTTCTTAGACACATAACCTCTAACCATGTCAGAAATATTTTCACTGTCATTGAAGTCTAAATGTGATATTTTAGGCTCAACCTTATCTGAATATGGTTTTAATTCATATGCAACACACGAAATAATCCCTGCGTTTAAAACTCTCTGGAACTCTTTGAGTGTGTCGATTTTGTTTTTGATCTCATTCGCATTATTTAATTGTTCAACCGTCATATTCTCTCAACTCCTGTTCTGCCGCCAGTTCCCGTTTATCGTTTTTGTGCGTCCGGTTTCCATGGCACCACTCACAGCTACCATGATTCCGGCAGGTTGCGTCTATGGCTTTTGCTCCACGGTACGGCTTGCGGTGGGATTTTCCGGACTAGATGGATTTATCGAGGCTCATGGTTGCTCTCCAATTTTAAATAATCTGTCAAGCCACTTTGAAGCTATTTCATTCGCCCTATCTGCCGTCATGTTTGGTACAGAATCATAAATCATCATTGCAAGATTAGATTCCCAAACATCATATATTTCGCCTTTTATATTTCTTGTTTTCATCATTTCTTTTTGCATAATTTTAAAAGCAAATGCAAACGGATTTTTCAAATCATCTGTTTTCAACACAACTTTTGTTTCTCTCGGCTCCGTTGGCTCACAATCCTCACAGTGTCGAACTAAGATAAAATGTTCTGGCGAATGACACTCGCATTCAAATGGGTATCTAAAATAAGTTCTCTCAAGTGGTATATTATCTTTTCCGCAACATTCACATCTTCCAACTTCAATTTCCCCGCACATCATTTTCCCTCCATTTCCGGAAACGCATACTCACTCATTGCATTATCCACAAACCGTATCTGCGTTGGCTCTACCTCATGTATTGTTCCGTCATTATACTCGACAATGGCGTTTCCTGTGACCGGGTGCCAACAATGGAATAGAGTGTTTACTTCATGCTCCGGTTCGATTATCCTTCTAGCCAGATATTCGCCTTTGTAATACATTTCCTGTACTGCTGGAACATATACAATACACGGTCTGAGTTCTCTTTCGATTGTGATTTTTCCGTCTAATGCTGCCATTACGCGTCCTCAACCTTTCCAAAAATCTCTTGATATTTTTCGGGATAATATTGCAATAAATACTTGAGTTCACGTTCGTCCACCGGGATTATGTTCCCATATTGTTCACAAAAATATCTTCCAGACTTCGTAACATACAAATCTGTAGAGCAGCAGTACAGCAGGCTTTTTACAGTGTTGCCAGTAAGAAAAGTGAACTTTTTCTCTGCTTTTGATGTATCATATAAAAGTCCGTTTATGATAACGGCAATCGGTTGCTCTTCCCTTTCCGGTTCTTTGGTTTCCGATTCTGCTTTTTCTAACTGCTCACATGTATTTACGCATTCTTTTTTGAATTTTTTGAGAAAATTCAACACGCATATTCACCTCAAATCTGAATCGCCTGATAGCGTTCGCTGTTCAGAACGGAATACATCATTTCAATCGGAGTCTTGTCCACGCAGCCAATCAAATTCTTAAATGTGCTTGCAGACTGACCGGAAACAAGCTGTACGCCCTTCCTATCCTTGTCTGCTAGAAATACATCGTGTCGGCTGTCTACGTTCCAGAAAACTACATTTGGAATTTTATACCCATGTTCCTCGTAAACTCTGGAAACATAATCATAGAAATTTTCACGATGTTTCTGATTTGTGCAAGCGTCAATCTCCATATCAGAAATGATAATCAATGATTTCGGCATTTCCTCCTGTGAACAACGGTTTTCAATCGCCACATCCAAAATCTTCAGAAGGGCTTTTTCAAGGTCTGTATTCATTCCCCAGTCAGCTCTTGAAATGAATTTGATTTTCTGTGTGATGGTTTTACCTTTTACCTCAACAAATTTTGGATTTCCGGAGAACGTCATGAACAGATTGCGATATGCACCCTTATTCCGCTCCGCAAAGTACATCGCAAGTCCGATAGAAGTTGCCATCGGTCTTCCGTACATAGAACCAGAAACATCAGCCATAACCACAGCGTTCACATCACTGTCCACATAGTCCGGCAGATTATCCCACTGTGCTTCCAGAACCTTGCTGTCCTCATGTCCATAAAGAATTTTCTCAACAATGTCATATGGATACAGCGTAGATGAATTGATTTTCTGCTCGCCCGACTGCACTTTGTTCAGGTATTCGTCAAATCGCTCCTGATCGTGACGGACAAATGCTTTCCTGTAATTCGTCATGGCTCTGGACGGAACCGCCGGATAATTGATGGTATCCCATTCGTTTGCACTCATCCGCTGTTCCACCACATCAATGTATCGTCTCAGCTTCACGCACAGACGCTTATAGTCATATACGGACATCCCCAGCTTCTTTGCGGTGTAAATTCCAAGTTTCCGGGTGTTCGGACTGGATGCATCCGCCTTTTTAAGCCATTTTGCAAGGAGAGAACACGGCTTACCTTCATTCATGTTAATTTGATCTACAATCAACTGGGAAATTAACTGAGTCCACATGAGGTTTTCCAGCGGTGTGCCAATAAGAGAATACAAATCATCATATCTCCCATACTCCGGAATTAATGAGACGTTACCAAAAAGTTCTTCTGTGTGCTTTTCCGCAATATACGGCAAAAGAACACGAAACACTCGTCTTTCTCCAAGTCCTCCGCGAATATCTCTGGCATAAAACAAGCAACGCATAGCGCCGAGCGGGTCTTCTTGAAATGCCAGCTCAAACTTCTTGATGATTTCATCCTCTGATCGGCTTCTCATGGAACCGATAGTGGCAAACATATCCAGAAGCGCGGAATCCGTGGTATTCTTAGCATCTGCGCCGTTCTCTGTCTTTGTCCACTTGCTTTCTTCTCTCATTACATCTGAAAAATTCATAATTTCTCCTTTCATTACGCCTCTCTCAATCCGGGTGTCGCCCCATGATTTGTCAGATTATGAGTCTGAAAATATTTGCTGTTTCGGCGTTACATAGGTTTTTAGTTGCTTTCACAGTACACATTTTTTACGTTGCTCTAACCAACTGAGCTACTCCCCGGCATAATCGGGGAGAAAGGACTCGAACCTTTGACCCACGGCCCCCAAAGCAAAAATGCATCGCTGTTAGTGTACCTCTTTATTTTTTATTTACAGTTCGCATTAGATTTTTACATTGCCCTACCAACTGGGCGACATTCCAAAAGTCGGAATGATTGGACTCGAACCAATGACACATGTTTCCCCTTAAATTTTGCTGCTTGCGAACAAAAACGGGAACAGATGGACTTGAACCATCGACAAATCGGTTAACAGCCGATTGCTCTGCCAACTGAGCTATGCTCCCTTATCATTTCCTGTTTGTTTGCTTTCAAAATCCCTAATTTTGCGCTTGATAAATTGCAGTGCAGGAAACATAATTCATTCCGCCATAGGTTTTATGATTAGCAGTCATATCCAGTGAATTGCAGTTGACGGAACTTTAACTTTAATTTTTATTTTTTTAACTTTATCATTACGGCTTATGGGTTTAAGATTAAAAGTCTTATCCAAAATACTGGCTGTATCCGTAACGTGTTTTTTGTCTTTCGCGGAAAATTTAAAACCGCCTTTTTTGTTTTTAATTTTTTTCTGGATTACCAGATTTTATCTTTTGTGGAATTTATCCGCCCGAATGGGCTTTATCTTTAGTGTGTGAAGTGTTATCTGATGTGTGTTAATCTCCGAAGTATTAAGCGACGTCATTTGCTTTCATTTCCAGAACTTTCTGTCCGTCTACCTTTGCCTTGAATTTCAGTTCGCCGGTTTCATAGTCCTGAGAGACGTTGATTTTGATTTCACCGATATCAAGACCCTTGCACATGGTCATCAGGACATCACCTATGTCCATGAGGACTGATCTGGCCGCTCCTCCCGTATCTACAAGGATATCTTCTTCCGGGTTAAAATCAATTTCATTTTCACAGTGTTCACAACACATAGGCTTGTCTCCTTTCAGTTCGCCGTAGGCGAAAATTTTGGTGGATTTTTGACTATTTAACCACCGTCATATCATCGACCAGTTTTACAGTATTCTTCAATGCTTTTTCCAGAATATCGGCTGAGATTTCTAAATCCCTTACTTCTCCACTTCTGGTTTTACCGGCACATACGCAATCTACAATCATTTCGACCACATCGAGAAGGTTTACATCTTCCGGACATCTGGATAACAAATGATGCCGTTCTGTATTGACATGCAGCTGATACCAGTTTCCTAATACAAAATCAAGACTTCCTGCCATAGTTTCGATGAAATCGCCATAAAACATCTTCTCTTCGGATTTCTTCGTCCAGTCGTGCTTGCATCCATTATCCTTTAACATGTCTGATAGTTTAAACATCACGTTCCCGACATCTGCAATATGACTGTTATTTGCCTCTTTAAACTGCTCAAATGTAATTCCTTTTGGAGCCGTTCTGGTATCTCCGTTTGGATTTTTATGAATTATTATTTTATGAGCCATAACCATATATCCTTTCTCAAATTTTCCTTATCGTCTTTTCTTTCCGTTGCGCCCTCCGTGCTTTGGTAGCGCATCTGGCATGATTCCTCTAGCCTCAAGCTGCATTTTGAAATACTGCAATCCCTTTGGCGTTAGATACGTCTGTATTCCAGAAAATCCGTTATATGGGTTCATGTAGGATTTCATCTGAAACAAATCGCTCTTTCTGTATGGCTCCATTGGTCTTAATTCACCCTTACCGGTGGAGTATATATATTTCTCCCGTTTCAGCCATCCAATCAGCTGAGATTGACTCATTCCGAGTTCCTTCGCTCCATCACGGAAGTTCGTGAGAAGTTTTGAGTCGCATAATGCCTGAAATGCGCTTGCGTCGGGCTCTAAGACGGCTACTCTATCTTCCAGAACTTGCTTTTCTTTTCTGCTCTCTTCCTGCTCCTCAATCCAACGCTTTGCACGTTCGACCGGATCGGAAATTGTGTATGAGTCTGGCTTGGATTGAATTGAATACGAACCAGTTCTTCTAAGTTCCGGTAGAACATCACTTGTAACCCAATGACGGAAATCTTTCGCCTTAGGAAGTCTGCTTTCAAAAATCATATCGTACAGCCCGGACTCATTAATCACCACCATCTGTTGTGTGCGACCTATAGAGTCGATGACCCCCGCTGTAGTGGTATCCATCTCCCTTGTGTTTGTCCTGACAGCTTCGTTGAGTTTTGAATATCCGAGCGCCCTCGCTACGTCCGACCCCACAAACCAATACTCTCCGTCAATGGTTACTGTCCTTACTTCCCCAAATTCTGGGTTGTTGAAAATTCTTAATTCATTCATGCTTTATACCCGCCTTTCTGATACTGCCTTATTTATCAACGGCATAGAAACGGTTAAGGCTTACCGCTTTCGTGTTGCAATCACTATCTATGCCGTGGATTCACTTTAGGAGACCCCATTTGTAATGGATGGCTCTGTCTATAAAACAGAGTCTTTTTTATTTTTCGGAGAAAATTGAAATCAAGTATGTATGAAAAGGTCTTTTTCTTTCGCGACTGGTCAAGAACGTTATTTAGGCGGTACGGGTGGTTTGTCAAGACCCCTGCCCAGGTATGCACCAAAGAAGCACCCTTGTGCATTGCTACCCCGCCTTCTTAATGCCACGCTATAGATCTATACGACAAACTTTAGTTTCTTGTATAG
>ERZ1090865.1419-NODE-1420-length-11869-cov-7.860843_pt1 | contig 11869 bp, 10 predicted proteins | sample MGYA00478478_ERZ1090865 | MGnify/ENA primary metagenome ERZ1090865 (study PRJEB33644, sample SAMEA5815715) | chicken gut metagenome | biome: Chicken; feature: Gastrointestinal Tract; material: Caecum | place: Ireland | collected 2019-01-01 | study: A study of... | reverse complement strand
CGCCAGAAATATTGAAGAGGCTGCCAGGCATTTGTCCGCTCTGATCAGTAATATCCTGAAGCTGAATAAGCTGGAGAATCAGCGGATCGATCCGGAGATCGAAAGGTATGATCTCTGCGGGCAGCTGGAGGAATGTATCCTTCAGTATGAGGAGCTGTGGGATGAGAAAGAACTGGAACTGGAAGTCGATATGGAAGAAAAAGCAGTGATACAGGCAGATCCCAGTCTGATGGAGCTGGTGTGGAACAATCTTCTTTCCAATGCTATTAAATTTACGGAACATGGAGGAAAAGTGACGGTACGTCAGATCACAGCCGGGGAGTATGTGGAAGTTTCTGTATCGGATACAGGATGCGGAATGAGCAGGGAAAGTATCCGGCATATTTTTGATAAGTTTTATCAGGGGGATACTTCCCATTCCAAAGAAGGAAATGGTCTTGGACTGGCTCTGGTCAAAAGAATCCTGGTTTTGATGAATGGAGATATCCAGGTGGTCAGTGAAGAAGGAAAGGGCAGTACCTTTACAGTAAAGCTTCCCAGACGAATGGAAAATGAAGACGAGGCGGAGGTTGATAAATAATGGCAAATGAGAACAGAAGAGCCAAAGGCTTTATTCCCTATGAATATAAAGAGGTGTCTGCAGATCCTGGGCAGATCTCTTTTCTCATAGACGGATATGTGAACTTTGGATGGGAGATCGACGAGAACTTTCAATATGCTCCGGAGAAATATCCGGAAACAACAGGCGCGCCTGGCAGAAAGAAAATCCTGCTCCGGCTGAAGAGGAACCGGAAGATCATCAATAAAATGGAACTTACCAGACTTCAGAGAAATTTTGAAGCCTGTGTGGCAGAAATAGGAAATCTGGAAAAAGAAAAAACTTCCAGACCTGCAGTCCAGGCGCTGTCTTTGGGAATCCTGGGAACGGCCTTTATGGCGGGTTCTACATTCGCTGTAACAGCAGACCCGCCGCAGATACTTTTGTGTATTATATTGGCCATACCTGGATTTTTAGGCTGGATCTTTCCTTATTTTCTCTATAAACGAAGTGTGAGAAAACAGACAGAGAAGATTACTCCTCTTATCGAAGAAAAATATGATGAGATTTATGAAATATGTGAAAAGGGGAATAAACTGCTGAATTAGACGCAGGAAGTCCCGGTGCAAATTTCCAGATCTGCTGTAATATAAAAGGGATTTTTCACTGATAATTCACTGATAAGCTCCCTGCTGAGTGAAGAGTTTTCTGTATTTCACTTAGCAGGGAGCTTATCATATGGAATGTTATTGTTCGGAAGTTTATATATTTAAAGTTTTTACCCATGAAGCTAAAGCAGTACTATCCGGATGTCCGTTAAGAAGCTTTCCGGATTTCCAGTTTATAGAAGGATACTGCTGCTGCAGTTTTTTCTCGCTGTTTTCGATGCCGCTGCTGCCGGAGGTGGCGAAAGGAATGACTGTTTTTCCGGCAAAATCATAAGCCTCCAGGAAGGTGTTGATAATAGTAGGCGCCACATACCACCATACAGGAAAGCCCAGGAATATCGCATCATAAGAGGAGAGATCCAGATCTCCTGTTACGATTGCCGGACGGGAAGCGGGATCGTTCATTTCAAGGGAGCTGCGGCTTTTTTTATCCATCCAGTCAAGATCTGCGGAAGTATAAGGAACTTCCGGCTGGATTTTATACAGATCTGCATCTGCTGTCTGTGCCAGGGTACGGGCAACAGATTCTGTCACACCGCTTGCAGAAAAATAGGCTACTAATTTCTTACTCATGTCTGTTCCTCCAATCTTAATATCTCAGATGAAGAGAAGGTCTTGATTTCTCCTTCTCTTTTCTTTTATTATAGGAAGGGCGCAGGGAAAAGTCCAATGCTTATAGACTATAAAGATAAATGCCTTTACTGTACAAAAATTATTTTTCTGGTATTATAGGATAGAGGAAAACATCAAAGTAAGGCAGAGAGGGTGGTGGAACTGAGCAGAAAAAAGAAGAAACCCAAGATGGAATTCCGGTATTACAGTATGCCGGAAGACAGAAAAATGTTTGCCCTTCTGGGAGAAAAGTGGATCCAGTATTATGGCAGAAATATTGATTATCTCCATTTCCACAATTATATGGAGATCGGCTACTGCTACGAAGGAGCCGGAGAGCTTACAATGGGAAACCGGCAGGTGAGATTTTCCGGAAAAGAATTTTCCGTGATTCCCCAGAATTACCCTCATACTACCAACAGTGATGAAAATACAATGAGCAGATGGGAATATCTGTTTGTAGATGTGGATGTCTTTCTTCAGGATATCTGCGGAGGAAGCAGTCTCAGGGCGGAGAAAATGGCCAAGCGGCTGAACTCTAAGGCCATGTTCCTGAAAGAGCAGGACTATCCGGAACTGGGAGCCAGGTTGAGAAAGATCCTGGATGTGATGAGGAACGAAGAAGATTTTTATCTGGTGGAAGCCCATGGCCTTCTGGCTGCCTTTCTTGCGGAAGTTGCCAGAGAAAATCCGGGAAAGGGAGAAAGGGCGGACGGCGGACTGGAGGAGGGCAAAACCTCTGCAATGCTGGCCAGAGCGCTGGAATACATAAACAGTCATTATGAGGAAGATATAAAGATCAAGGAACTTGCCGACTGGTGCCATATCAGCGAGACTCATTTCCGGAGGATGTTTTCTGCTTACACAAGTATGAGCCCTCTGGAATATATCAATCAGATCAGGATCAAAAATGCCTGCGAATATCTGAAAAAAACCGATGATTCTATCGGAGTTATCGCAGCAAAATGCGGATTTACCACCAATTCTACATTTAACCGCAATTTCAGGCACCTTCTGGGAGTGACGCCTATGGAATGGAGAAAACGCCCGGAAAATTATGAGCAGGAGCTTCTGAAATTTGAAATACACTCTGAGAAAGGATGGTAGAAAAATATGTATTCGAATTACAGGATCGTAACACAGGTAAAAAGAAAGAAAAAGAAGATGAGCGGTCTTCTCCGGGGGGCTATGATCGTCTTTGCAGTACTGTTTGTGCTGATGGGCATCATCTTTTCCAGAGGATTTATGCTTCCGGGATTTCTGATGGTTGTTTTATATTTTGTATATGATATCTTCAGTAGGAAGGACTATGAGTATATCCTGGAAAACGGGGTTTTGTCTATTGATGTGATCTATGGACGGAAATACCGGAAACACCGCCATGATCTGGATCTTAAGGAACTGGAAGTCCTGGCTCCCAACTGGCATGATGCGGTGGCAAAATACCGGATAAAAGGCGGAACGGAGAGGCTGCGTAAATACGACTATACTTCCTATGAGGATGACATTCCCTATTATACGATGATCATCAAAGAAGATGGAAAAAAGATCAAACTCCTTCTGGACCTTACAGATGAAATGATGCAGAGAATCAAACATATGTATCCTGAAAAAGTCTTTTTTGCATAAAAATTCTTTTAAATCCTGGCCTGAAGCCTGATTTCAGCCGGGATTTATTTTTTTGTGCATGGAAAAATATGCAAAATATGTAGAAATCTGACGGCGGTGCAGAACCGGAAATAAGAAAAACTATTGTAAAATGATTAAAAAATAACATTTTTCCATAAATTATAGTGCAAAATACCTAAAAATGGACGAAAATGCACAATTATTGAACGGTTATGCACACTATAACCGTACCCGCTTTGGTATAATAAGGAACATAAAGCAGGACATATGATAAACATATGGAAAAATGTTTTTATTTATTAAAGGAGGACAAGTGTTATGAAGAGAAAAGTACTTGCAGCTTTAATGGCTGGAACTATGGCTCTGTCTCTTGCGGCCTGCGGCGGCGGAGGAAGCAGCTCAGGTTCATCAGGCGGCAGCAGCGAATCAGCGGCAGGCGGAGACGAGCATACTCTGACCCTGTTTGCATGGGATCCAAACTTTAACATCCCGGCAATGGAGGCAGCTGGCGCTGACTACAAAGAAAATGTAGACCCGGATTTCAATCTGGAAGTTATCGAGCAGGCTTCTTCAGAGGATGTGGAGACAGCTATCACAACAGCTGCTTCAGCAGGAAACTATGAGACTCTGCCGGATATCGTTCTTTTCCAGGATCACTACATTCAGCAGTATGTTTCTGATTATCCGGATGCATGGGTTCCCCTGGATGATGTAGATATCAACTGGGATGATTTCTCAGCAGAGAAACTGGACTACTCCACTATCGACGGTGTACATTACGGTGTGCCGGTAGATAATGGTACAGTTGTATGTGCTTACCGTGTAGATCTTCTGGAGCAGGCAGGACATACGATTGATGAACTGACAGGATGTACCTGGGATGAATTCGAGCAGATCGCCCTTGATGTTAAAGAGGCAACCGGCAAATACATGATGTGTATGAACAGTGACGGTAACGACCTTGTATACATGATGCTTCAGGCTGAAGGCGTATCCCAGTTCAAAGATGGACAGCCATACATCACAGATAATGAGACACTGGTTCAGGTTGTAAATACAATCGTTAAGTTTGTAAACGAAGGTATCTGTCTCCTTCCAAACAGCTGGGAAGATTACACAAATACAGCGATCCAGGGTGATCAGGTAGCTGGTGTTATGAATGGAAACTGGATCATCCCGACTATCGAAGCAGTTGAAGCCAACAGCGGTAAATGGGAGATCACAACCATGCCTACCTACTCCGGTGAAGAAGGTTACGCAAGTAACGGCGGTTCTTCCCTGTATATCACAGCAAACTGCCAGAACACAGATCTTGCAAAAGATTTCCTTTCTTATACATTCGGCGGAAGTACAGTTACATATGATAACGCACTTCTGGATGGCGGTGTGATTTCCACATACGCACCGGCAGGTGAGACAGATGTATACAACCAGGGCGTTGCATACTTCAACGATCAGCCGATCTATGCTGACATTGTTGAGATGGGTACTCATGTAGGAATCGTAGAGCAGAGCCCATACCACTACTCCGCTCGTAACTACATCGGTTCCGCTATCATCAATATTATAAACGGCGCAGATACCATGGATGCTCTTCAGGAAGCAGAAGATCAGTTAGTATTCGAAATGGGCGGCTGATAAATACCGTACATCATAAAAAGGAACAGGCGGGGGGACGGATTTCCGTCTTCCCGCCTGTGTTATAAAAGGAGGGGCTTTACTTGAAGGAAAAACGGAAGATGTCGCTGCTGGCAAAGCAGTCGGCGGCGGGCTGGATCTATCTTCTTCCTGCAACTATACTGATTGCAGTTATGGCCTTCTGGCCTATGATCCAGGCTTTTATTATGTCTTTACAGACCGGTTCCAGTGCGAACATGACCTGGTCTGAACCACTTTTTAATAACTACTCAAGAATGTTTCAGGATAAGCTGTTCCTTCGTTCTGTAGGAAACACCTTCCTGTATCTGATCATTCAGGTGCCGATCATGCTGATCCTGGCAATCCTGCTGGCACAGCTTTTGAATAATAAGGACTTGAAGTTTAAGGGATTTTTCCGTACATGTGTATTCCTGCCATGTGCCACTTCTCTGGTTTCCTATTCCTTGATCTTCAAATCTTTATTTGCAACAGAGGGACTTATTAATACGATCCTCGTAAACTTACATATTTTCCAGGAAAATTTCAATTTCCTGGGCACTGCTGCTACTGCCAAGGCAGTTATCATCATTGCCCTGATCTGGAGATGGACAGGCTACAATATGGTATTCTATCTGGCAGGCCTTCAGAATATCGAATATTCTGTATATGAAGCAGCTAAGATCGACGGTGCAAACGGCTGGAAAACATTCTGGTTTATTACAGTACCGCTTCTGAAACCTACGATCATCATGACATTTATCATGTCCATCAATGGTACTCTGCAGCTGTTCGATGAGTCTGTAAACCTGACAAATGGCGGACCTGCAAACGCTACGATCACAATGACCCACTATATCTACAACAGTACATTCGGACAGGGTGTTGCGAACTTCGGTTACGCTACAGCAATGTCATTCTTCGTATTTATCCTGGTGGCGATCCTTGCGATAATCAACATGAAAGTAGGTGATACACGTGACTAAGAAAAAGAATAAAAGCGCGATCCAGCGCAGGCTTATTCCAACATATATCTTTTTGATCATTGTGTCATTTATATCGGTATTCCCCTTTTACTGGATGATCTCCGCGGCCACCAATACATCTTTTGATGTGGCTAACGGACGTATTATCCCGGGAACGCATGCTCTGGAAAATTTCCAGAACCTTATAAGCGGCAGCAATCTTTGGGGCGCTATGGGAAATTCTATATTGTATGCCATCGTGCAGACACTCCTTGCGATCTTCGTCTGCTCACTGGCAGGATATGGATTCGAGCTTTATCATGACAAGAAAAAGGATACGGTATTTACTATCCTTCTTCTGGCTATGATGATCCCTCAGGTGGCTACCATGATCCCTCTGTTTAAGATGATTTCCAGTATGGGTCTTCTGAATACAGTATGGGCTTTCATCATGCCGTCTATCTCCACCCCGTTTTTGATCATGATGTTCCGGCAGAATTCCAGGAACTTCCCTATCGATGTTATGGAAGCAGCCCGTATTGACGGACTCAGTGAATTCATGATCTTCATCCGCATGTATATGCCGATGATGAAAGCTACCTATGCTGCAGCAGGCGTTATCACATTTATGAATGCATGGAACGCATACCTGTGGCCAAAGGTTACTATGACAGATCCGAATGCTCAGACAATGCCTATGTTGATCGCAAACCTGTCTTCCGGTTACACCACAGACTATGGTATGCTGATGATGGGCGTACTTTTCTGTTCTGTTCCTACAATGATCGTATTCTTTGTATTACAGAAACAGTTTGCAGAAGGTATTACAGGTGCAGTAAAATAAGCAGTATGATACATACAGGGAGCTGTTGCGCAATGCAGCAGCTCCTTCTTTTATAAGGATGAAAAAAGTTTGTGAAAGGTTGTTTAGAAATCTTATATTATTTGGTTTCACATACGATACAAGAACTGAAAGGTTTATATTATACTGTAACCAGATAAAAGGAGGAAAGAAAACATGAAGGTATTTGATTATCAGAAGGTGAAAGATCCCAGGTATTTCCGGGACGGAAGACTGGATGCCCATTCAGATCATCCATATTATGCTTCTGCACAGGAAGCGGAAGCTGGAGAAAATTTATTTATGGAAAGTCTGAACGGCCTTTGGAAATTCCATTATGCCCGGAATTACGGTTCTGCCATACCGGGATTTGAGTCAATGGATTATGACTGCAGGAGCTGGGAGGATATCCGTGTGCCGGCCCATATCCAGATGGAAGGCTATGACGTGCCTCAGTATGCCAATACCCAGTATCCATGGGAAGGCCATGAGGAGATTATACCTGGAGAAATTCCGGAAAGGTTTAATCCGGTGGCAAGTTACGTGAAATATTTTGAAGTTCCGGAACAGATGAAAGGAAGAAGACTTTTTATCTCCTTCCAGGGAGCAGAAAGCGGTCTGGCTCTCTGGCTGAACGGACATTTTGTGGGATACAGTGAGGATACCTTTACCCCTTCCGAATTTGAACTGACAGATTATGTTCAGGAGGGAGAAAACAAACTGGCGGCCCAGGTGTTTAAATGGACTTCCAGCAGCTGGTGCGAGGATCAGGATTTTTACAGATTTTCAGGTATTTACAGAGATGTTTATCTGTATACGGTGCCTGATGTACATATCCGGGATCTGAGGATCCGGGCTATCCCTGATGAGACCCTGACAAAGGGAACGCTGGAGATCCGCACAGAAGCCTGGGGAGAGGGAAAAGTGGAAATCTGTCTCTCAAAAGACGGACAGACTTTCCAGGGAGCCTTTGATCTGAAGGACGGAGGCATTACCATGGAGATCGGTAATCCCGCTCTTTGGAACGCGGAAGATCCCCAGCTTTATGATCTTACTATCCAGGTATATGATAAAGAAGGAAATCTTCAGGAATACATTCCGGAGAGAGTTGGTTTCCGGAGATTTGAGATGAAAGATCGGATCATGACTCTGAATGGAAAACGGATCGTCTTTAAAGGAGTGAACCGTCATGAGTTCAGCTCAGTTACCGGACGTCATGTTTCAGAGGAAGAACTGATCAAAGACTTAAAGACCATGAAGCAGAATAATATCAATGCCATCCGTACTTGTCATTATCCAGATGCTTCACCTCTTTATCGTCTATGTGATGAATATGGTCTGTATCTCATTGACGAAACGAATCTGGAATCCCACGGTTCCTGGGATACGGTGGAAGCTTCCGGAGATTTTTCACCGGTAGTTCCCTGTGACAGACCGGAATGGCAGGATATGATGCTGGATCGTGCCAACTCTATGTATCAGAGAGATAAGAACCATCCGGCGATCCTGATCTGGTCCTGCGGCAACGAGTCTTTCGGAGGAAAAGATATTTTTGAAATGTCTCAGTTCTTCCGGAAAGAAGATCCCACCCGTCTGGTCCACTATGAAGGTATTTTCCATGACAGAAGATACAATGATACCAGCGATATGGAAAGCCAGATGTATACTTCCGTGGAGAATATTAAAAAGTTCCTGGAGAAAGACAGGAGCAAACCTTTCATCTGCTGTGAGTATACCCACGCCATGGGAAATTCCTGCGGCGCTATGCACAAATATACAGATCTGACAGACACAGAGCCTATGTATCAGGGAGGCTTCATATGGGATTATATTGACCAGACCCTGTATAAAAAAGACAGGTACGGCAAAGAGTTCCAGGCATATGGCGGAGATTTCGGAGAGCGCCCTACAGACTATGAATTCAGCGCCAACGGTATTGCCCACGGAGGAGAGAGAAATCCTTCTCCTAAGATGCAGGAAGTGAAGTTCAATTATCAGAATATCACAGCACAGGTGGGAGAGCAGGAGGTCCGGGTGATCAACAAGAACCTGTTTGTAAATACAGATGCTTTCAAGTGTATTGTGACAGTGGCAAAAAACGGAAAAGTCATCAGAAGAGCCGGACTTGAGACCTGCGTAGAGCCTTTATCTGAGAAGACCTATACCCTTCCTGTTTCCAAAGAGACAAAGCCAGGTGAATACACGATCACCGTTTCTTTCCATCTGAAAGAGGATACGATGTGGGCAAACGCCGGACATGAAGTGGCTTTTGGACAGTATGTTTATAAGGTTCAGGAAGAGGAAAAGACCTGCCAGAAGAAGATTCGTGTGATCAGAAGCGTGCATAACATCGGCGTCCAGGGAGAAAATTTTGAAGTGATCTTCTCCGTTCTTAACGGCGGCCTGGTTTCCTACAAATACGGCGGGAAAGAAATGATCGAGGCAATTCCAAAACCAAACTTCTGGAGAGCGCCTACAGACAATGACAACGGAAACTTTATGCCTGCAAGATATGCCCAGTGGAAGGCTGCCAGTCTGTATGCAACACATAAAGATTACCGGGAAAATACCTACGCAAAGATCCTGGAACCTGAACTGGAGGAAAAGGATCTTACTGCGAAAGTGACCTTTACTTATCTCCTGCCTACAGTCCCGGCTGCACAGTGCCAGCTTTCTTATGAAGTAGATGGAGATGGAAAGATAAACACAGTTCTTTCCTATGATCCGGTAAAAGAGCTGGGGGATATGCCGGAATTTGGCGTTATGTTCAAATTTAACGCAGATTATGATCATCTGGAATGGTATGGTCTGGGTCCGGCAGAAACCTATGCAGACAGACATAAAGGCGCAAAACTGGGAATCTACCGCAATCTGGTAAAAGACAATATGGCAGCTTATGTAGTTCCCCAGGAATGCGGAGCCAAGATCGGCGTCCGGTATGCGAAAGTAACCGACCGAAAGGGAAGAGGTATGCTTTTTGAAATGGATGAGAAAACCGGTCCTATGATGTTTTCAGCTCTGCCCTATACCCCTCATGAGATGGAAAATGCAAAACATCCTTTTGAACTGCCGGAAGTGCACTACACAGTAGTCCGGGCGGCTCTTGGTCAGATGGGTATTGGAGGAGATGACAGCTGGGGAAGCCCCACACATCCGGAATATCTGCTGAATGCAGAGGGAAAAATGGAATTTTCTTTCTCATTTAGAGGTATTTGAGTCTCTTGTTTTTTTTCGGGTTTTGTGCTAAATTGATACACTGTATAAAAATATAAAAGGAGACAGATATGACAGAATTGATTTGGGACGTCCTTTTGGACGCCGTAAGTGATACTTTGCGTCTGGTACCTTTTCTGTTTCTTACTTATCTGGTAATGGAGTATCTGGAGCACAAAACCCAGGATACCGCACGGCAGATGATCCGCAGAGCGGGAAAACTCGGTCCTCTTATCGGGGGGATCGCAGGGGCTTTTCCTCAGTGCGGTTTTTCAGCGGCAGCTTCCAGCCTTTATGCAGGAGGTGTGATCTCCGCAGGAACTCTTATGGCAGTCTTTCTTTCTACTTCAGATGAAATGCTTCCGATCTTTATTTCGGAAGCTGTTGATATTCAAGTAATATTAAAGATATTAGGAGTGAAGATTGTCATAGGGGCAGTGTCCGGATTTGTCCTGGATATTCTCTGGAGGGCAGGCAGCAGAAAAAGAAGAGAGTACAATGAACACAGACATATCCACAGGGAACACCATGAAAAAGATATTCACGACCTGTGTGAACATGAACATTGTCACTGTGAAGAGGGCAGCATTCTGAAATCGGCAGTGATCCATTCTCTTCAGATCACCTTGTTTATTTTTCTTGTGACTCTGGTGATCGGATTTCTGGTAGAGATCCTGGGCGAAGATCAGATCGGATCTATTATCGGCAATCAGCCGGTACTGGGAGTTCTGCTGGCAGCTCTGGTGGGAATGATCCCTAACTGTGCCGGATCGGTGATCATTACTCAGATGTATCTGGGAGGAATTCTGGGAACAGGACAGATGCTGGCGGGTCTGCTGGCCGGAGCCGGCGTGGGGATCCTGGTGTTGTGCCGGACTAATCGTGGGGCAAAGGAAAATCTTGGCATTATCGGCCTGCTCTACGTCATCAGCGTATGCTGGGGGATTTTGTTTGAAACACTGGGGATTACTTTTTAAGACCGGAGGAAAACTATGAAGGTTTATGATCTGCATTGTGATACTATCAGCTCCAGACCTTTGCTATTTTTCTGGATCGGATTTCCTAGGTCTATATTTAGCAGGATATGCCGCGGGAGAATGGTTTTTCCGGGAAAATCTTAGATAATCTTATATGGAGGTGCCCCAAAGTTTTATAAATTTTCAAATAGGCAGGTCTACTGTCAGTTTGAATGTTTATACAGACTTTGGGACATTTCCGATCAATTTGGAAGTGTTCTTTCTTTTCCGGTAAAATACTCTACATCGATCTGATAGACAGCTGTGCGGTCAAGTGTATCAGCAAGAAAATCAATTTTTGCATCTGGCGCCGTGTGGTTTAAAATCCTGGTGAGAGCTGTGATCTTTGCTTCCTTTTCTGTCAATTCATGAATCTTTCCATTTCCCATAATACTTCTGTATGCATAAGAGTAGTTACAGGAATACTCACTGCTAATAAGCTGATGCCGGCAGTCCATTTCTATTGCGACATTGGGTTTTTTGGCGAATGCATCTGATTTTCTGCCTGCCTTAGCTCCATGGATATAAAGGATCAGTCCCTCCTTCTAAAGTATATAAACAGAAATGTTATCGTATTATTTTATGAAAAAAGTTTTGTTAATCATAAGACTTTGCCTTGATGAAGTCAACAATATTATCGATAACAAAATATATTTAATTTTAAGCATAAGAATACTTAGATATTTAAAGAATCCAGCAAGATTACTTATAAAAATTAGGAGAATCTGTTCCAAAAGCGTTTATCATGACCG
>ERZ1090865.1416-NODE-1417-length-11882-cov-10.139427_pt1 | contig 11882 bp, 27 predicted proteins | sample MGYA00478478_ERZ1090865 | MGnify/ENA primary metagenome ERZ1090865 (study PRJEB33644, sample SAMEA5815715) | chicken gut metagenome | biome: Chicken; feature: Gastrointestinal Tract; material: Caecum | place: Ireland | collected 2019-01-01 | study: A study of... | reverse complement strand
CCGCAGCACGGCGCTGGAGTTGCCCCACAGCACGGCGCTGGCGTTGTCCCACAGCTCGGCGCTGGCGTTGCCCCGCAGCACGGCCCTGGAGTTGCCCCACAGCACGGCGCTGGAGTTGCCCCACAGCACGGCGCTGGCGTTGTCCCGCAGCTCGGCGCTGGCGTTGTCCCACAGCTCGGCGCTGGCGTTGTCATAAGACTTTCTCAATATAGCTGGGTTAAGCCACGTGCCAAACTTTATTATTATCCTACCGTGATAATCCATCGGCACATTATCAAGCTCTTCCTGAGTTTTTACAATGATTTCGTTCATTTCCTCTGCCTCCTTAAACTTCAATCCCGCGCTCTGTGCGCAGTGTATGTCTCAAATCTGCAAGGCTTACGTACCCTTGTATCACGCTCTCGCTGAGATAGTTCACCTCGTCCCAAAACTGCCTCAGTTCTGCATCCGTGGCTCCGTGCTTATCACACAGCACCGAAAAGAAAATGGTCATGGCGTAGCTTATAGCCTCGGCCTGTGCCTCTTGCTTTGCCCGCTCTACATCTGCCATAGTTGCCGGGCGGCGGCGGGGGTTAGTTTTGCGGGTCATGTGCAGATGCCTCCCCATTGCTCCGCCATAGCTTTTGCAATGCCGGGGAATGTTTTACTGCGTAGCTTTGCCCTTTCGGGACTTGGCGGCAAATAATGAAGTCTTTCCTGTTGGTTCTTAGGCAGTGTCATCATATAGTCGCGCACGTCATTTGTTGCTTTTAAAAGAGGCAATCCTTTGAGCCACAAACATGTTGCTTTTTTCTCAGGATGCCCGAACATCCAGGGCTGTATTGTCTGGTCTGGCTTTCTCCACACACTGGACATAATGGACACTGGGTTTTCTATTGCTACTCGCTCGCACTCGCAATTCGCAAATGCCATGAAAAAATCTATTGACTTTTGCTGTCTCCCATCACGCCGTTTTTCCTCAAACCATCTCGCCCCACTTACAGCCAGGTCAGTGCAAGGTGGGTGAGCAATAATTAAGTCCCACGTCTCTTTAAGTAAAGGCAACACATCGCCCTGTATATGCCACTCAGGATGTCCCCCGGAACACGGCTGTATGTCGCAACTGTAAGCCTCATGCCCGAGCGCACGGAAAGCCTTGCACACTTCTTGAGATTCTTCGCAAGCTACAAGTACTCTCATATTCCATCCTCCGGCACATACTCTACGCCGCTGATATACTCCGTGCGGTATACGTTTACTATGCCATTACCACCGAAGTACAGGTACTCACTCGGCAACGTGCGGCCAACATCTATGTAGCCCATCTTCTCCAACTCCCAGCGGGCCAGAGTCTCGCGGGCGAGGTCGTACCACTCAGCAGGAACTTCCCGCTTGGTCAGCAGTCCGTGAAAAGCGTCGCTGTGCATCACTTCCTCCAGCGTCAGCCCCCATGCATCGGCTCTGTTGCAAGCACACCATATCGGTGCCGTGCGCTGTGCGTAGTCCGTACCGCTGTACTCCCCCCACGCGAGAAGCGCGGCCTCTGCAACCAGCTCGTCAGGAATTGCCTCCATCGCCGTGTTTAACACGTCCTGCTGGCTTTTTGGGGTGTTAAGCCCATCTCGATACGTCTGAGGCGCAACGGGCGTTACAGGCTCACAGAGGGCCTCATGCGTGATTTGCGAAACAGGCTCCGGTAAAACAAGCTCGTGCTCGTCTATTGCGAGAGCGTTGTTAATCAGCGCCGCCAGTATCAGCAGCAAGACTATAAGGATTATAAACATCCCAACCATGTGCGGCTTCATTTGCTTTTCCCCCTTAATTTACTCTGCCTTTTGTTACATCCGATATCATTTGTCTCAAATGGTCACAAGGTTCTTTCGCGGCTTTTTGGGCCTCCCATTTCACCTTTTCTTGAAGATACTCTTTGCAGACAGAATGACAACCGGCATATCTTTTCTCGCAATGGCGACAACATTTAATTATCGCCATCATTTTCAGCCTTTCTGTACAGCTCCAGCCAATCATCCAGCCGCATAACGACAACCCAAGGCTTTTTGTTTCTGCGGTGGAAAACTGCTGGTGAATCCCCGCTATCTCCGGCGTCGGCCTCTGCCTGTTCAAGCGCATCGTATAGCCTTAACTGCTCTACTCGCTTGCACTCAATATGGATGCCTGGCAATCCCAAAACGTCGGCGCTTGTCTCTGTGCCGCTGTACTGTTGCCCTCTACGCGCTTCATATCCGAGATTCTTAAGCGCATTTGCAAGCTCTCGTTCCCCGCGCTTGCCCTTATCGCGTGATGCCTTGCCCATGTAACCTCCAATTATCCGCCGCTGTTTTGACGTAATATCCTTTTGAACGCTCATACATCCTGCTGCCTATTGCCTCGTCTATGCCGAGAATCTCTTCAATAGTCTTTTCGGACGATATGATAGTCATGGTCTTGCGGCTGTTGTATCTGTCGTTAAGCAGCTCGAACGCCAGATTCTTGTCCGGGTCTGTGACAGTGCCTTTAAAGAAGTCGTCAATGTAAAGCACCTCTGTGCCACGGTATTCCCGCATCAACTGCTCATATTCCTCGCGGCTGTTTATAAGTGACTTGAGCCTCGGAGCCTCAGACCTCCATAGCATGTACCTGACTTCTTTGCCCGCCTTTATAAGCTCGGATGCAATCGCCGTGCAAAGATGTGTTTTGCCGCTTCCGGGTGTGCCTGAGATGCAGAACCATGCTCCCGGATGGTCAAGAAACCTTATAGCCTTTGACTTTGCTACCTCTTGCCATTTCTCCGGCGTCTGGTATCTGCTGAACGTGTATTCTTCTATGAGGTCTGACAATCCCGAACGTTTGATTCTCCATAGCGCCCGGCGCTGTGGCATACAATCGCACTCGTCTCTGATATAATAGCCGCCATCAACCCGAACGGTGTAACCTCTATTCATACACTTAGGACAGTCCAGACCAGTCAATTTGCCTGGTAGATGGTTCTCTATTGTAGTCTTTTGTTCCATCCACTGCGCACTCGAGATGCCACTCGCGTTTTGTATTTCCTGTTGCAGCCGTATCGGGTCGAGCATTGTCTTGCCTCCTTTCGTTGCGCTCCCAAGTCCTCACAGAAGCCTTCCAGTCTTTCATCGGCTTTTTGCCCACCAGCCAGCCAGTAGAGGTGTAGTAGTCTACAAAAGATTCAGCGTCTATGTTGTTGCCGCGTTCTTTGCAATAGGCTCTCACTTCATCGACAGTAGGAGGAACAAAGCGCTTGTTTTGCGCGGAGCGCTTATTATTAACCTTACCTATACTATCCTTACCTATACTATCCTTACCTAATTGAGTATCCAGTTTGGACACATCTTGTATACAGTCTGTGTCCAAAGTGTACGCACCAGACGCATCTTGAGATAGCTCGGACTTTTCGGCGAGATAGATAGTTTCCTTGTACCTGTCTTTTTGAATGTAGTTATGTATTCGCCAATGCCGAATCACAACAACGCCAGTCTCGAAAGGTATAATGAATTGCTTAGAGACAAGCAACCGGCAATCATCATCGCTCGCGCTGACCATTCGTTGTATCCTTCGTGGAGAGTTTACAAACCCGTCATCATCCGCTCGCATAGACAAGTGAAAGTATAATGCTTGCGCTGACATAGGCATATCGAGAAAAGCATCGCTGTCGATTATGGACTTTGAAAACATTCGCCTGTCAGCCATTTACTCACCCCTCTTCAAACGCTCAACTTCATCTTCCGGTATTCTCCACTCAGACATGATTTTGACTGCCTTAACTTTGCCGTCCTTAATCCATTGCCTTATGGTGCGCTCAGAGTAGCCTATGATTTTAGCTACTTCTTTTATCCTATACAGCTTTTGCATTTACTCACCTCCGTATATGTACATATATTAACATATAACGCGCTCGGTGTCAATACGCGGTTTTAATTTAACCCGCCCTTTTTACGGGGCGGGCGTTATTCATTCTTCGTCAAGTATATTCTGTTCTGCCAGCTTGTAGCACATATGCGCTGCGTAGCTGATGGCCTGAATCAAGTCTACTTCTTTGTTGCCCTTCACCTTGGAATAGGCGTGGAAGATTTCGACGCCGTTGAAAGCTATGGCAAAGCGAATCTTGTCAGGGTACACGTTTATGCTTGTGGCATAACCGATAGCGTCAGACTTTGTAACCGGCTTCGGCTGCGCTTTGGGCGGCTCCGGCTTCTTCATAAGGCGTTTAGGGTCTACGCCATATTTGAGAGTAAGCAGCTCAAACACGGTTAAGTTCATTTCGCCGTAGTATATGGCATTGGCTAGGCAGTTTCTTGCGCGCCCCAAGGAAATAGATATTTCGTTCTGGGTTTTGCCTGTTTCTTTTACCCATGCTTTCAGCTCAACGGGGTCAATCTTTACCGGCTCAGAACTATACTTCATTTTTGTTTCCTCCTTAAATTACTTTTCAAGCAAATTGATTAGCGCGTGAATCCCTCTTGCTCTATCGTACCCTTGAATTTTGCCTGTACCAGCGTAGAACTGAAACAATTTATCATCAGACTTTCGGCGGCAATGAAAATGTCCAGTCTGCTTATTCTTCAATGAATACTCTATGCCATGCGCTTCAAATTGTTTTATTGCGTAGGCAATGCGGTCAGGGTTTTTGGCAACACGTTCTTTGTGCTTTTCTTGCGCATAAAGATGATAACCGCCGTCAAAACTTTCTTCTGGATGTTCTTCCCTATATTTTCTATCCATAGCTCAACATTAGAACGGCAACTCGCCATCTTCTTCATCGTCAATATCTGTGAAAGACGATGGGATAGCATCAACAGGACGGTTGCTTTCGCTTTTCTTCTCAACAAAGTAGACGCGCTCTACAACGATTTCGGGTGCTCGCTTCTTAGTCTCGTCTTTGCCCACCCACTCCTTTATACGGAGACGGCCACGGACTATCATAAGATTACCTTTCTTGAAAAAGCGGTCTACGAGTGTCGCGTTGGCTTCCCACGCAACACAGTCAAGGAAGTCTACGCCCGCGTCTTTGCCGTCTCTGTCTACGGCGAGAGTGAAAGAAGTCACTGGCTTTTCGCTTGGTGTGTATTTAAGCTCCGGGTCGCGCGTGATTCTACCCATGAGCGAGATTGAGTTAAGCATTTTCATTGCCTCCGTTCATTTTGCTTATGCAGTTGATGCAATAGACCTTGCCAAACTTGGCCTTGCTTCCTTCTGCGTGTTTGCGTATGCCTACTTGCTTGCCGTCAGCACCGGCATAAGGTTTAAGCACTTCTCCGCAATTCTCACAACGGAAGTACAGGTCATCGGGTTCTTTGCGCGGCGTAGAGGTTTGCTCTGGCTTATCCTTCGGCTTGTCGTCGGGCCTTTCATTGCAGTCATTCGTATCGTATTTGCTCCTATCCGCCGACCAGTAGACATCCGCGCCCATACCGAGCGCCTTTGCCGCAACGCTGATAGCGTCGGTAAGCGCCATCTTAAAGCACTCGTCGGAAGTATATAGGCCAGTGCTTTCTTTTGCCACAAACATACTGCCGCCGGTTCCGGGTATGGGCTGGCTTACATCGTCGCCGTGCTTGTAGTAGAGAGATATATCCACGAACGCGGCTACCACGCCACCTGCACCACATTCGAGCCTTTTGTCCTTGATTTCATACCACCAGCCGATGCCACACGGCCCAAACGTTTCCGTGAGCTTCTTAATGCGCCACATCGGGTTTATGTCTGTCTTGCCTTTCAGCCGTCCCGCTGCGATAGGCTTTTTCGCATATTCCGGGACAGACCGGCAAGAGTTATATATTTCGAGCTTGTCATTCATCGCGCTCATTCTGTTCTGCCTCCCCAAAGTATATAGGGCACTCATTGCCCCGGCTCGTGAATGGGTACGGAAGATATTCGCCGGTCAGCAAGCATTTATGCCGCTTGAGGCTATCTTCGTTCCGGACGTAAGGGCACCACTGGCAAAAAGTCTTGTCCTCCGGGAACGGGACTTCAAGTGTTGCGATGCCCATAGTGTAATAACCAACACCATTTACTTTAGCCATTCTGCTATCTCCTTGCTGTATTTATCTTTCCATACAGAAAGCACATCTTCAAGAGGCCGCTTATTTTTTATAGCGCCTCTTAGCTCCCGAAAAAACTCAGCGGGCTTCATGGCCTCTGCAAAGTCAAGCACGTCGGCTGATGTAAGAAAAAACGAGGTGAGGTCTACACCACCGAGCGCCTTGCTAAGAACAGCTATTTCTTCAGGTTCAAGCGCTGCAAGATAGCTTTTGAACGATGTGAGCACATTGCCTTCGCAGTAGTGGCAGAGGTTGATGCCATCTTCCATAACGTCGCCGCACACAGGACAATATTTCATAGTTCGCTTTCCTCCACTTCCCAATATTCTTTTGTGGTTATGCAATGGTCACAGCCGAAGCAATGCCCGTCCCTGTCGAAGTAAAAAGTCTCCGGCTCTTCCTCGCCGCAAATGTGGCAAGCGGGTGTTGGCTGCGGCGCGGGCGGGTCAATCGGCGGTTCTGGTATTTTCATATACATTGCATTTCCTCCGTTCATTAATCATGCAAATCTACTACACATAAATAGCAATCTGCGCTTTCTGAGATTGTTTTTCTGAGTGCTTCTTCAAAATCTTTGTGTTCTTCAAAACCGTTTCCATTCCATCGTTCTTTTGAATAAGCGTTTCCGTTTTTGTCTACAAAGCAACAGCAAGACAGTTCGTTAATATTCGATATGTCTGCCAACGGGCAAGCATCAACTCTGATATATCCGTCGCTAAACCCTAGTTCATTCCAAACGTTTTCTTCGTCAAACCTCCGCCCATCAGCAGACGCTTTTGCATACCCGTTGATTACATCAATGAGCTTACTTCTAAACAAACGATTGTTGCGGGGATTACGTTCATAAAATTCCCACCTATATTTTTCATCGTGTTTTCTTATTTCTAGTTTAAGTTTTCCGCTGTATCTGCCTCCTACCACAAACCAATCCCATGTGAACATAGGATACACCCTGTTTTCTTCATCAGAATAAAAGTGTTCCCAATTGTACGGCTCTAATACTTCCTGCAAAACCTTGTCTGTCGGGAACTCTTTCGTAAAAACGAAGCAGCAGTAATGCATACGCAATCCTCCTAAAATCAAATGCTGCGCGCATGAGACTTAGCAGCAATATCTGCGTGTTCGATATACAGCCTTATTGCGAATACCACGGCTTCATCGACGGTGCTATGCCCCATTTTCTCTCTAGCGGCGTTAAACTCGTCTCTGAGCGATTCTTTGACCCTGCCTTGTATGCGACAAGGGCAAGAGCGTTGAGGCTCTACATAGCCCGTCCGTCGCTTTACAGCGGCAAGGCAACTTTGGCTATAAACAGCGCCGGTTGATTCTGAGCGTTCGATGTACGAGATAATCTGCTTGTTGATGCCAGGGAATTCTTCTTTGAGTTCTGCTGCGAGTTGCGCACCGGACTTGCCGGAATTAAGGCGCATCTTCAAATTTTTGTTCATCACCTACACCCCTTTTGCTGCTACGTCCCACAAGATAGTCGATTGACACGTTAAACGCATCCGCGAGCTTGATTATGTTTTCGAGACTGGGAATACGGGTGCGACGCTCCCAAAAGTTATAGCAGTTTTCAGATACGTCTATTGTTCTAGCCACCCGCGATTGTGTCCAACCTTTTTCATCTCGAAGTTCTTGCAACCTTAAATTCATTGTTATCACCTCCTTGACTTAACAATACATCATTAAACCTTGTTTGTCAACAGTTGTTTGCAAACAAAACAAAAAGACCGCCTCCGAAGAGACGGCCTTGAAGGGTTTAGGAACGATACATAGACAGCAGCATTTTTACGCTTGCTACCTTGTCTATTTGCTGTTCGTGCTCGTAGTCCCACACCGCTTGCATTGCAGTGGGCGGCTCATTGCCGGCGGCACGATAGTCTTTGATAATGCGGACTGCTTGCTCATGCAGAGAATTGACGTGACCTACTTTGGCCTCCGCCATTCTTGCGTAATTGTCGGCAAGATATTTGTCCGCATCTTTATAGTGTACGGCTTTTTTAGCGCAATCTTCTGCGCTTGCTATTTCCTGATGTATGCAGGAAACCAGTTCGGCTATTATTTTCATAGTATCAACCTTTCATGTATTGATATAGCTTGTCGAGGTCGGTTTTGTCTACGGTAAGTGTGCCTATTAGGGGGATATTGATAGGCACGCGCTGGCCGTTTGAAAACATAGGCGAGGCGGCCTGATAAACGGCGTCAAGGTCTATGTTTCCGGCGTCGTCAATTATTCCCATTACTTCAACAGCGGGATGGTGAGCATATTTGCTGATTAAAGTAGAAATGTTATTCCCCGCAAGCCCAGCATAAATACCAAGTCCCACTTTTTTCATCCCGTCCAAGTGCGGCATAACATCAGATTCTATATATCTTACAAGGCCAATTTGAGCTTGTTGTAGTGTAATCATGTTTTCTCCTAATAAAATAGGGGAGAGGCATTATCCTCTCCCCCCATCAAGTGTTACTTACTGACAGTTGTGGTGCCAGAGCTGGAGGTTTGGCACTTCGGCATAGCCTCCGGGCAAATAGCATCAAGAGGCATGACGAGCTTGCCGGGGACAAACGTCGCGTCAACATAGCAGCGCAGCTTATCGGTCGCGCAGGCAATGTCCTTGTACACGCCGTCGAACTTGCTATCAACAAACGTGATGTTGTCGGACAGCTTTTGGTTGGTAACAGCCTGGGCGCAGACAGTTTGGTTCACAACGTCCTCCACGCCCTTAATACGGGTAGACAGACGGTCGAACACGTCAGTAATCTTCTGGTCGGTGAAAATGTTCGCCTTGAGCAGAGAGATTTCCGTGTCCTTAGCAGCAATTTCGGCATCCTTTCGAGCCTCATATCTGGTGACACACTGGTCATCAGAGCAGCAGCCGCCGCGATTGCCAAAAAGACCGCCGAACAGACCATTGTTACCGCAACCGCCGTTCATAAGACCAAGCGCGCCGACAGTACCAACAGCGCCAAGGACAGTGTTAAGATTGCCTTGACCGCGAGGGGTGAATTCAGACATAGATATGCACATCCTTTCAAAAATATAAGAGGACACGCAACGCTTCCCTTTGGCCGCGGCTTTTGCCGCCCGTGTCCTCCTTGATTCTATTTTATAGTTTGCTCAGACTAACATAGACATAAAAAAACCGCCCCGAAGGGCGGTCAAAGTGCATGAGATATTTTTCGCAATGCTTTTTGGTGTTTTTCTTTTATAGTGCGCTCGGAATAGCCTAGCTCGTCACCGATTAGGGCGAACGTTTGTTTTTTGATGTAGTGACGGCGCAAAATCTCTTTATCCTCGTCTGATAAAGTGCAGAGGTTCAAAACGTCGTCAAACTGCTTCATTAAAGGGATTTCGCGGAGCTTGCGGCTAGTGTCTATATGCTCGCTCATTTGATGGTCTGTTTACGTGCGGTGGTTTGCGACGGCTTAACGGCTTTCACCGATTGATTAGATGCACTCGACTTTGTACTTGAGGAGCTACTAGAGGGCTTTACATCGCGGCCATAAGATATACGGATGGTGTTTGTTTTTGTCGAAGTCGTGCGTTTAATAGTTTGCGTCGCCATTATTCACCGCTCCCTTCGATATACTGCGAACCCTCACCGGCTTGATAAATATTATTGCCGCTCCCCTCGCCGGTATCCTGAGTTATAGTTTCTGTCGTAGTCGTTGTGGTGGTGGTGTGTTCTATTTGAATACCAGAGGCCAAAACGGCAAACACGGAAACGGTCACGAGGCAAAGCGCCAAAGCGATAACGACAAGGATTGCAACAGTGCGTTTCATTTTGGCTGCGGCTTCGGCTGCCTTTTCGGCCTTGGCGTATTCGGCGCGGTCTGCGGCTCGAATGTCCATAAGCATTTGCACAACATCCCAGCCGTCACCGCCGTGCTCTGCGCCGTACTGCATCAGCCGCTTTTCCAAATCATCCATAAAATCACCTCACTTTCAAATATTAACATATGTCAGGTACAAGGTCAACGGTCAAACGCGCAAAACTGAGCGTATATATGCCTCAATGTTCGCGGCGGGCTCATTAGAGCCTGGAGACGTGCGCAAACTGAAAAGCTCTTGTTCTCCGTTGCTGTCCTCTGCATCGCGGTATTCTGCGACGCCATAACCATAACCGTCCGAGCATTTGTAAATAGCGATGCGGCCCGAGTAATTCGCCTTACTGATACAAGAGGCGCAACGTTTGGCAGCTTGGATTAACGTAAGGCAAGACATGGCTTTACGCTTGCCGTATTTGGCTATTTCTTCGTCAGTAGCATAGCGGAACAGGGAGCGGACTTCCGAGACGCTTTTCCCCCACTTTGCCGCCATGTCTCTCAATTCGTTATATTGGACGCAAACAAGCTCAGAGGGCGACGGCTGACCATATAGGGCAATGTATCTGTCGTTAGGCAAGTAATATTGCTTCTCCATGCAAAAGCCTCCTATAAAGAGAGGGGCGGCTTATGCCGTTGCCCCTATTGCTGTATAATTTGTTTCTTCTCTGCCACCCCTGAAAACCTGTGAACCGTATTTACTGCGGATTTCGTTCATTGAGCGTTTGCCGCGATACCACTTGCTTCCGTCCTCCGCATGGTGCCAGTGCCACAGTTTTTTTGACTGGCTCCATTTGCACCCAAGCTCTCGCAGCTTTTCGCGGTGTTCGAGTGTGTTACCGCCTATCCAGAGCCAAGAGCCGCAAAGCTCTATTTCAAGGCCGGACAAAGTCAAAAGGGCGTTGATAATGTCGCGGAATTCCTCGGCGGTCTCTGTTGTCTGGTGGTACTCGTCAGCGCTGTCATTATGCTTTTTCTTGAGGACTTCAAAAACGCGGTCATGTTCAGCATTTACGGCCTTCATTGCTTCCAAGTCACCGCCGGTATCAGGATGATATTTCACAGCTAAGCGGCGGTATTCAGCTTTGAGCTCGTCGAGCGTTTTGCATTTGTCGAAATACATTTTTACAATCCCCTTTTCAATTTAGTTTCCCACGACGCCCCGAAGGGCGTTTCGGCTGGTCACTGTCCAGCTCTCGTCAGGTGGGGTATTTGACAAAGACTTCTTCGCCGTAGATATAGCCGTATTCGCTGCGGATGTAGTGTGTTTCCCGCTCCTGGTGTCGGTGGATGTAGTCGATAGCCTCTTCTTTAGTTGGCATAGCAGCCACAATCTGGCCGTCTTTGATAATATGGTAACGCTTCATTCGTTTCTCCCTTCCGCCCTGGTCACTATTGCGAGTAGTGGCCGGGGCTTTTGCTGTGCCCTCGTAACCTCCGGGGCGGGCGGTTGGTTTACCACATGTAGTTGTTGGCTTTATCCACTGCCTGCATGTGGCGGTCTGCGTTCATTGCATTCCCAACAACAACGCCGTCACACAGCAAGTTGGCTGTTGCAATGTCAATGTCGTTGTAATAGATGCGGTGGGAGCTCTTGCGGGTTTCGTCGTCGTACTGCCAGCCTGTAAAATATCCGGCCTTTGCGTAGCTCTTCATTTTCTTTCCCTCCCGGCCTGTGGCCTTTGTTTGTCGCATGTGGCAAGCGGTCTGTCCGCTGCTGTTTGTGTTCCCCTGTTGTGGCTTTATCATAGCACACACAACCTTGTTTGTCAACAACTAATCATGATGTTTTGTTAGGAAATAGTGCACATAATTGTTATGCTGTATTTGTGCAGTTATAAGTAATTATAGTATTAACAAGACATTGTGCCTATATTCTGTTGCGCTGATTACAATATGAAAGATATTATACTAACTGAAAGATATTAAACGATGTGTTTAATAAAATTGTGAAATGCTTAGTTTTAGTACTGTCTCTTATACACATCTCCGAGCCCACGAGACCCTAAGACATCT
>ERZ1090865.1415-NODE-1416-length-11882-cov-10.943604_pt1 | contig 11882 bp, 10 predicted proteins | sample MGYA00478478_ERZ1090865 | MGnify/ENA primary metagenome ERZ1090865 (study PRJEB33644, sample SAMEA5815715) | chicken gut metagenome | biome: Chicken; feature: Gastrointestinal Tract; material: Caecum | place: Ireland | collected 2019-01-01 | study: A study of... | reverse complement strand
CCCTGGGTCAGCCAGCACCAGACAAAGGCAATGGCTCCGGCCACCAGCACCACACCAATGCTGTTGTGGTCATCCCGCCAGTTGAGCAGCTGGGAAAGCCACAGACCGTTCTTCTGCACGGCAAGACCGCCGGCAAAGCTCTTTCCGCCGTACATATTGCTGTAGCCCCCCGTCATGACGGTGACAAAGGGCAGCAGGAACCAGAGATTGAGCAGCACCGTCAGCCCCGCCGCGGCCGCCCACACGGTCAGGATCTGCCGGGTGAAGGTGCGGCGGAAATGGTACAGACAGAAGATGGCGGTGGCCAGCGTGGCCAGTTCCAGCGAAATCATGTGGGTCTGCAGCAGCGCGCCAAAGGCAATGACCAGCTGGGCACCGGCCACCCGTTTTTCGCGGGCAGAGGGCAGGTTGTGGCCGTAGAGCAGGCCGAGGGCTGCCGGAATCAGCGGCAGGAAGGCCAGGGCGGTATACTCCCCCACGGCACTGCGCCAGTAGAGGTTGTACAGGTGATAGGGCGCCAGCATATACAGGATGCTGCCCAGCAGGGCGGTTTTGTTGTGGCGGAACATCTGACGGAAGCTGAAGAAGGAGATGCCCGCCGTGGCCGCCTGAACGGCCATCACATAGGTGCGGTAGGCCCCCTGTACGCTCATGCCCAGCAGACGCAGCACCGCCGGAAAGTAGAGAAACAGTTCTCCGTAAAACAGGGGGGGCGCGTACCCGTAACCATCCTTGGCCTGGGAATAGATGCGCACCGGGAACTGCCCTTCCCGCAGCCCCTGGGCGATGCCCTCGATGCGGGAGAGATGGAACCGCCAGTCGGCCCCCTGACAGCCGCCGCCGTTCATCAGCATGGGTACGCAGCTCAGCAGCGTGACCCCCGCCAGCAGCCAAAGGCACCCCCGCAGGTCGGCGTTTTGCAGCGCCCGGGGACTGCCCGGCACCAAAAGCAGCAGGCTCAGGTCCACCAGCGCGAACAGTACCGCCCACCCCAGCACACAGGCCCAGGCGTAGAGCATATCCTGCCTGATTTCCACATCACCGATGGTAAAGATGCCACCGTCGTTTCTGGCCACCAGACGGACGGTGTCGCTGGTGTAATTCACATTAAGCACCACGGTGTCCTGCTGGGTCAGCACATCCACCCAGGCCAGTTCCCCGCTGACTGCCATCTCCTCCGCCGCCGTAAAGTAGACGCCGGACCGATGTTCGGCACCGTCTGCGGTACGGTTCGGTTCATAGTAATACGACAGCGTGATGCGGTAATGGCCTGCCGGAAGCGACATAGTCGGGGTCTGCAGAATGGTATCCCAGTCGGTCATCTCGGTCACACCGCGGCGGCCCTCCTCGTCGTAGCCGATCTCGGAGTGTTCCGCGATCTCCTCCCACTGGTCCGGCGTGAAGGTGTAGACCGCCGCCGGCTGGACCGCCGACCAGACAGCCCCCAGAAGAACCAGCAGCTGGACCAGTCCCAGAATCCACACAGGCGAGCGGCGCAGCAGTTGCGCGATTGTTTTCATGAAGGTAACTCCCACTATAGTAAACAAATTTTTTCCACTATATCCTATTTCCCGGAAATGCACAAGCGCCGGTACAAAATTTCACAAAAAAAGACCGCTGCACGGTCTATGCAGCGGCCCTTTGCTGAACAGGAATCAGTCCACGATGATGCTCTTGCCGGTCATTTCCTCCGGCACGGGCAGACCGATATAGGGCAGCATGGTGGGTGCGATATCCGCCAGGCAGCCGCCCTCACGGAGCTTCACATCGCCGGCACCGATCACCGCGAAGGGCACCACGTTGGTGGTGTGGGCGGTGAAGGCGCTGCCGTCGGGGTTCTCCATCTTCTCGGCGTTGCCGTGGTCGGCGGTCAGGAAGACCACGCCGCCCTGGGCCAGCACGGCATCCACGACTTCGCCCACAGCCTTGTCCACGGCCTCCACAGCCTTGACGGCGGCATCAAAGACGCCGGTGTGGCCGACCATGTCGCAGTTGGCGAAGTTCAGGATGATGACATCGTACTTGCCGCTCTCAATGCGGGCCTTGCACTCGTCGGCAACCTCATAGGCGCTCATCTCGGGCTTCAGGTCATAGGTGGCCACCTTCGGGCTGGGAACGACCTTGCGGTCCTCGCCCTCGTAGGGGGCCTCCACGCCGCCGTTGAAGAAGAAGGTCACATGGGCATACTTCTCGGTCTCGGCGATGCGCAGCTGGGTCTTGCCGTTCTTGGACAGGTACTCGCCCAGCACGTTCTTCAGCTCCACCGGCGGGTAGGCCACTTCGCAGTTGGGCATGGTGGCGTCGTACTCGGCCATGCAGACGTAGTTCACATGCAGACGGCCGCCGCGGCGCTCAAAGCCCTTGAAGTCGTCGTCGCAGAAGATGCGGGTCATCTGACGGGCACGGTCGGGACGGAAGTTCATGAAGATGACGGTGTCGCCGCTCTCCACACGGCCGCCCTCGCAGGTGACCACCGGCACGACGAACTCATCGGTCACATCGGCGGCATAGCTGGCGTCGATGGCCTCCTGGGCGTTGGCGGCGTGGTTGCCCTCGCCGTAGACGAAGGCAGCGTAGGCCTTCTCCTCGCGGTCCCAGTTGTTGTCACGGTCCATGGCGTAGTAACGGCCGCTCACCGTGGCGATCTGGCCGATGCCCAGCTCATCCAGCTTGGCCTGCAGATCGGCCAGGAAGCCCTTGCCGCTGTGGGGGTCGGTGTCACGGCCGTCCATGATGCAGTGCAGGTAGACCTTGGTGGCGCCCATGTGCTTGGCCATGTTCAGCACGCCGAACCAGTGGTCGGCATGGCTGTGCACGCCGCCGGTGCCCACCAGGCCCATAAGATGGATGGCCTTGCCGGCATCGATGGCCTTCTTCATGTTGTTGTAAAGCACGGGGTTCTTGAACATCTCGCCGTCCTGGATGGACTTGGTGATGAGGGTCAGCTGCTGGTAGACGATGCGGCCGGCGCCCATGTTGGTGTGGCCCACCTCAGAGTTGCCCATCTGGCCGTCGGGCAGGCCCACGGCCATGCCGGAGGCCTGGATGGTGGTCATGGGATAGGTGGCAAAGATCTTGTCCAGGTTGGGTTTCTTGGCGGCGGTCACGGCGTTGCCGAAGGTCTGGTCGGGCGTCCAGCCGAAACCGTCCATGATGCAGAGAAGTACAGGCTTTTTGCTCATAAGAGTAGGATCTCCTTAGAAAATCTTGATATTCTGAAAATGACAAAAGAGGGCCCGGTGCCCCGCCGGGGTCACCGGAACTCTCCTTGTGGTCTGGGAAAAATCAGCCCTTGCTGGCCGCGTCCACGATGATGGCAAACTGGTCGGCCTTCAGGGAAGCGCCGCCGATCAGGCCGCCGTCCACGTCGGGCTTGCTCAGCAGCTCTTCGCAGTTCTTGGCGTTCATGCTGCCGCCGTACTGGACGGTCAGGCCCTTGGCGGCCTCCTCGCCGTACAGCTCGCCCACCACCTTGCGGATGGCAGCGCAGACTTCCTGCGCCTGGTCGGCGGTAGCGGTCTTGCCGGTGCCGATGGCCCAGATGGGCTCGTAGGCGATGACCACGTTCTTCAGCTCCTCGGCGGTGACACCGTTCAGGGCGATCTTGACCTGCATGCGGACCAGTTCCTCGGTGACGCCCTGCTCACGCTGGGCCAGGCTCTCGCCCACGCAGATGATGGGCTTCAGGCCGCCGGCCAGGGCCGCACGGGCGCGCTTGTTGACGGTCTCGTCGGTCTCGGCGAAGTACTGACGGCGCTCGCTGTGGCCGACCACCACGTACTCCACGCCCAGGTCGGTGAGCATGTCGGCAGAGATTTCACCGGTGAAGGCACCGGACTTTTCAAAGTGGACGTTCTCGGCACCCACATGGATGTTGGTGCCGCTGCACTTGGCAACAGCCACGCACAGGTCGGTGAAGGGAACGCAGATGACGACCTCGCAGTCGGCACCCTGCACCGCAGGGATCAGCGCGTCGATCAGATGGCCCGCCTCGGTGGGGGTCATGTTCATCTTCCAGTTGCCGGCAATGATGGCTTTACGATTCTGCTTATCCATGATAAAACTCCTTTGCTTTGTTCTGCTTCAGGGGGAAAATCCCAAAAAAGGGCGCGGCGGCCGTGCCGCCGCGCCCTGCGGTTGTTACGCGTTCTGGATAACGGCAATGCCGGGCAGTTCCTTGCCCTCGAGGTACTCGAGAGAGGCACCGCCACCAGTGGAGATGTGGGTCATCTTGTCGCCCAGGCCCATCTGCTGGACAGCAGCCGCGCTGTCGCCGCCGCCGATAACGGTGGTGGCATCGCTCTCAGCCATGGCCTTGGCAACGGCCAGCGTGCCGGCAGCCAGGGTGGGGTTCTCGAAGACGCCCATGGGTCCGTTCCACACAACGGTCTTGCTGGCCTTGACGGCGTCAGCAAACAGCTTCATGGTCTCGGGGCCGATGTCGCAGCCTTCCATGTCGGCGGGAATGGCCGTGACGGGAACGATCTTGGTCTCCACTTCCGCATCGATGGGATCGGGGAAGTCGGTGACGCAGGCGGTGTCCACGGGCAGGAGCAGCTTGACGCCCTTCTCCTTGGCCTTGGCCATCATTTCCTTGCAGTAGTCGATCTTGCTGTCATCGCACAGGCTCTTGCCGATCTCGTAGCCTTCCGCCTTCAGGAAGGTGTAGGCCATACCGCCGCCGATGATCAGGGTATCCACCTTTTCCAGCAGGTTGGAGATGACGTTGAGCTTGTCCGCGACCTTGGCGCCGCCCAGGATGGCGGTGAAGGGACGGACGGGATCGTTGACCGCATTGCCCAGGTACTTGATTTCCTTCTCCATCAGGTAGCCAACGGCGGTGTCCTGAACGAACTCGGTCACGCCGGCGGTGGAGCAGTGGGCACGGTGGCAGGAGCCAAAGGCATCGTCCACATAGGCGTCGGCCAGGCTGGCCAGCTCCTTGCTGAACTCAGGCATGTTCTTGGTTTCTTCCTTGCGGAAGCGGGTGTTCTGCAGCAGCACCACGTCGCCGTTGTTCATGGTGGCGACAGCGGCCTTGGCCTGCGCACCGACAACCTCGTCGTCATCGGCAAACTGGACGGGCTGGCCCAGCTTCTCGCTCAGGCGCACAGCGACGGGGGCCAGGCTGAACTTGGCCTCGGGGCCGTTCTTCGGCTTGCCCAGATGGCTGCACAGGATGACCTTGGCGCCGTCCTTGATCAGTTTCTTGATGGTAGGCAGCGCCGCATTGATGCGGTTGTCGTTGGTGATGACACCGTCCTTCATGGGGACGTTGAAGTCACAGCGGACAAGCACGCGCTTGCCGGCGTAATTTTCATCATCAATGGTCTTTTTACCCAAACCCATAGTAAAAGCTCCTCTCGGTATGTTTTACAATTGTTTTTGTCAGGGCACGATGCCCCAATGGCCTGACTCTATTATACGCACAAACCCCGGTTTGCGCAAGATGTTTTTGATATATTTTTAACCGCCCGCTTCCAAAAAAAGCAGATACCGAGCCTTATTTTTCGTGGGAAAGAACCGAAACAAAGGTGAAATGCCGGTCCATCCAGTCGCCGAAAAAGCCGGCCATCCGGCCGTAGGTCAGAGCACCCACCACGGTGCCCACGCCGATGCCCTGCAGATTGTGCATGACCCCGGCCGTCAGGATGGCCGCCACCGCCCCGCAGGACGATGCGCCCCTCGTGTCCCGCATTCACGCGCTGCGGTACGGTTTGAACACTTTGCATACAAAAACGCTTCCTTTATCCAAAATTTACTTTCCTGTAAAACTATAGGCGCTTTTTCCCCATTTGACAAGAGCGAATTTTCCGGCGCTGACTTCTTTTGGAGTTCCGGCGTTGATTTCGAGGACGGGGCATATTATAATGTGAAAAAACAGATCGTACACCGTCTGCCGGAAAGGAGGCCCTGCATGAGATCATCCATGGTGCGCGCCAAAGAGATACTTCTGGCGGTCCTGGGGCCTTTCCTGGGGCAGAACCTGCCCATTTTTGCGGGCTGCGCCACCCTGTTTTTGCTCACGGCGTCCTTTCCGCTGCTGATCTGGGTGCTGGTGCTCATCAACCATCTGCCGGACTACTCGGTGACCGATCTGGCCGAGCTGCTCTACCAGGTGCTGCCCCGGGTGCCGGAGATCCAGGACACCGTTCTGGAGGTGCTGAACAATCTCAGCGCCCAGTCCACCACCTTTGTGGCCTCCTTCGCCGCCATCACCACGCTGTACTCGGCTTCCAGCGGCATGTTCGCCGTCCAGAAGGGCCTGCAGCGGCTGACCCCCGGCGCCCGGTTCACCCTCTACGACCGGCTGCTGGCCATCCTTTACACCATCGTCTTCGAGGGGCTGCTGCTGGCGGTCCTGTTGCTCCAGGGCCTGAGTTCCATCTTCCGCCCGCTGAGCGCCCTGCTCTCCGCCAACACCCGCTGGCGGTGGATTCTGGAATGGTTCCGCCACTGGATCAACTTCAGCGATTTCATCGCCATCCCGGCGCTGTTCGTGCTGATCCTGCTGATCTACACCTTCGTGCCGGGCGGCAAACGGACCTTCCGCAGCCAGGTGCCGGGCACCGTCTTTGCCACCGTGGGCTGGCTGGTCTTTTCCCGCATCTTCTCCTTCTATATCGTGCATTTCTGGAAGCTGTCCTATATCTACGGCTCGCTGACCGCCATCATCCTGATGATCCTCTGGCTGGACATCATCATCAATCTGCTCTTTCTGGGTGCCGCCATCAACGCCGCGCTGCACCGCAGGGTTGTATAAACAGAAAGGATATCTATCGTGAAGATTCCCGCCCGCTACCATCCCGGACTGGATGTGATCCGCCTGGCCGCGCTGCTGCCGGTGCTGTGCTACCACTTCTGCATCGAAGCCGCCCGGCTGGGCTTTGCAGTGCCCGCCTTCCTCATCGGCCGCGCCATGGCCGACTGGGTGGAGGTGGGACTTGCCTGGTTTTTTCTTTTGTCAGGGGCGGCGCTCTGCCTGCAGTGGCAGGGACGGTTCCGCTGGCGCCCCTACCTGGTGGGACGGGCCGCCGCCATGTATCCCCCCTTCTGGCTGGGGTTTCTCGTGCTGTTCCTCTACGGCGATGTGCTGCACGGCAACAACCCGGACATTCCCCGCTGGCGGGTGGCCTTTTCCCTGCTGGGCCTGGACGGCTATCTGGCCCCGGTGACCCCCACCTTTTACAAGATCGGTGAATGGTTCCTGGGCGTCATTCTTCTGCTGTACCTGCTGTTCCCGCTGCTGCTCTGGTGCATGGAGACCCGGCGCCGCCGCTTGTTGCTGGGCGCCCTGCTGCTGGTGTGGCAGCTGGTCTGGCCGTTTCTCTGCCCCGCCCCGCTGGAAGCCGGGCACACCGTGCTGGGGCGTCTGCCTGCCTTTGCCCTGGGCGTCTGGTTCGGCACGCAGCTGCGGGAAAACCGCACGCCGCTGCCCCGGGCCTTCTGGGGGCTGGCGGCCCTGCCGCTGCTCTGGGTGCCCGCCGTGCCCCGCCTGGCCGTTCTGCTGGCGGTCTCCGGCGCCCTGTTCTGGGTGGTCTACCGGCTGGGACAGTACATACCCCGACGATTCTGGGCCGCGCTGCGCCGTCCGGCCGGCTGGTCCTACGGGGTCTATCTTGTCCACCATGTGCTGCTGACGCTGGTGCTGCTGCCGGCGGCCCAGCGGACAGGCTGGCCTCTGCCGGTGTGGTTTCCGGTGTTCCTGGTATTGAGTTTTGTGCTGGCCGCCCTGCTGACCGCGATGACCGCGCCCTTCAGTCGGTGGCTAAAGCGGCTGGGCTGATACAAACATAAAAAGCGTGTTCCTTGGGGAACACGCTTTTTTTGTTTGGTTATTCTGCCAACAGGATGGTCACGCTGCGGGGTTCCAGTTCCAGGGCATCCCGGCACAGCGGCCCGAAGGGGGTGGTACCCGCATGGCTGCCGTCGCACAGGCGGCGCCAGGTACCCATGGGCAGCGGCACCCACTGCCGGGTGCGTTCGGGATTGTAAAAGACCGCCAGCCGTCCCACCGGGTCGTTGCCCTCGGTTTCCGGCACAAAGCCGATGATCCAGCCCGGCAGCGCCAGCAGGAAGGGTTCCGGCTCCCCGCAGGCCCCCGCCAGCCGCAGATAGGTACGGCGGATGGCCAGCAGGCCGCGGTAGTAGGAGGTCAGCGCCGCAAAGCCGGGCCGGTGGGCCCGCCGCCAGTCCAGCCGGTTGGTGGACAGTGGTCCTTTGTAGCTGTTGTGGTCGCCGTACTTGGTGCGGCCGAACTCCTCCCCCGCCTGGAAAAAGGGCATGCCCTGGCAGGTCAGGCAGATGCCCGCCGCCATCCGGTTCTGGGCCAGCAGCTCGGCGTCCTCGGCGTCGTAGTCGGTGCGGCGCCCCACCGCCGCCAGCTTATCCCAGAGGGTCAGGTTGTCGTGGGCCGACACATACTGCACCACCTGCATGGCCTGTTTGGGCACAAAGCCGCGGGCGCCGTTGCGCCAGGCACCCACCGCGTGCAGCACATCGTAGCCGCACTGGGGCGCGCCGTTCACATAGCCCGCGTTGCAGGAGTCGAACACATTGCCCTTCACCGCGTCCCGGGTATCGTCACAGAAAAATCCGATGCGGTCGCTGAGGGCATCCAGGGCGCGCTTGTTGCTGGGACGGGCGCCGCCCTCCACATTGGTGCCGCCCCCTGTCCAGGGTTCTCCGTACATCAGGATGTTCTCCCCGCCGGGCAGGGCGTCCAGCGCCGCCCGGATGGCGTTCATCGTGTCCACGTCCTCCAGCGCCATCAGGTCGAAGCGGAAGCCGTCCACATGGTAGGCACTGGCCCAGTAGACCACCGAATCCACCAGATATTTGCGCACCATCGGCCGCTCGCTGGCCAGGTCGTCGCCGCAGCCCGAGCCGTTGGTCATGTTGCCGTTGGCCCACCGCCGGTTCCAGTACCCCGGCACCGTGCGCTCCAGCCAGCTGTCGGTGTAATAGGTGTGGTTGTACACCACATCCATCACTACCCCGATGCCCGCCTTGTGCAGCGCCTGGATCATGGCACGGCACTCCTTCACCCGCACCTCCCCGTGGAAGGGATCGGTGGAAAAGGATCCCTCCGGCACGTTGTAGTTCAGCGGGTCATAGCCCCAGTTGTAGCCGCCGGGTTTGGTTTCGTCCACCGTGGCATAGTCAAAGATGGGCTGCAGCTGCACATGGCTGATGCCCAGCCGCTTGAGGTAATTCAGGCAGGTGGGATGCACGCCGTCGCCGTCCAGCGTGGTATTGTCCGGCACAAAGCCCAGGAACTTGCCCCGCCAGGCTTCCGGCACGCCGCTGTGCTCATCCGCCGAAAAATCCGCCACATGCACTTCCCACACCGCCCGGGCGTAGGCCGGAATGTTCGGCCGCCGGTCCTGCTGCCAGCGCTCCGGGGCCGCCGCGTCCAGGTCCAGCACCATGGCGCGCTGGCCGTTGGCGCCCGTGGCACGGGCATAAGGGTCCACCACCGAGGCGCTGTGGCCGTCGGGGAACTGCAGCTCGTACAGATAGTACCGCCCCTGCAGGTCCCCCGCCACGGCGACAGACCACACCCCGTCCCCTGCCGGCTCCATGGGAACCACCGGTCCCGGGACGGCACCGGGTTCCGCGTCGGTCCCGGTGGCAAAAAGCTGCAGCGTCACCCCGGAGGCCGTGGGTGCCCACAGCTTGAAGACGGTCTGTTCGGGCGCCCAGCAGGCACCCAGGTCGGAACCGCCATAATAAGGCAGTTCGCAGGCTTGCTGCCAATTCATGGTTGATCTCCCCTTCAAGAAAACACAAAGAAGATGATTTTATTGTACCAGCCCGTGAAAAAGTTTGCAAGGTCCCGCCCCGGGCCTTGACAGAGGGGCCTCCAGGTGCTATAGTTAGTTACACAAGTAATGAACCACTTAACCAAGGAAGGCGGTGATACCTTGCCCCCGGTACTGAACGATCACACCCTGATCTATCTGCAGATTGCCAAGATGCTGGAGGACGGCATCCTGCGCGGCATCTACCCCGAGGAGACCCAGGTGCCCAGCACCAACGAACTGGCGCGGACGCTGCGCATCAATCCCGCCACCGGTGCCAAGGGTCTGAATCTGCTGGTGGAGGAGGGCATCCTCTATAAGCGCCGCGGCATCGGCATGTTTGTGGCCGAGGGTGCGGTGGAGCGCATCCGCGCCAAGCGGCGGGAGGAATTCATGGAACAGTATGTCAAACCCCTGGCCGCCGAAGCCCGCAAGCTGGGCCTGACGGCCGACGAACTGCAGGCGATGCTTTCGGCCGCCTGCCAACAGGAGGACTAAGGATGGATGGCAAGACACTGCAGGCCCAGGGCCTGTGCAAGACCTACGGCAAGACCCGGGCGCTGGACGGGGTGACGCTGACGCTGGAGCCGGGGCACATCTACGGGCTGATCGGCCGCAACGGAGCCGGCAAGACCACCCTGCTGGCCGCCCTGACGGCCCAGCTGCCGGTGGATACGGGCACCGTGACCTACGGCGGCGAGCCGGTGTGGGAAAATGAAAATGCACTGGGCGACCTGTGTTTCAGCCGGGAACTCTCCGGCAAGCTGGGGTCCAGTGTGAACAGCCTGCGGGTACGGGAGTACCTGAAAGCCGGAAAGCTGTTCTACCCCCACTGGGATGCCGCCTACGCCGACAGGCTGATGGCGCAGTTCGGGCTGGACCCCAAAAAGCGGATCAGCGCCCTGTCCAAGGGTATGATGAGCGCGGTGACCATCGTGGTGGCGCTGGCCAGCCGGGCGCCCGTTACCATGATGGATGAGCCGGTGGCCGGGCTGGACATGGTGGCCCGGGAAGATTTTTACCGGCTGCTGCTGGAGGATTACGCCGCCACCGGGCGGACCTTTGTGATCTCCACCCACATCCTGGAGGAGGCCGCCACGGTGTTCGAGCGGGTGCTGATCCTGAAGGAGGGGCGGCTGATTGAGGACTGCGAGACCGATGCTCTGCTGGCCCAGTTCTGCGCGGTGTCCGGCCGGGACGACGCGGTGGCCGCCGCCTGTGAAGGGTACGAAGTGCTGCACACCGAGACGCTGGGCCGCCAGACGCTCTGCACCGTGCGGGCCCCGGCGCCGGAGATCGCCGGCCGCGGGCTGGATGTGGACTGTGACGCTCTGTCGCTGCAGAAGGTCTTTGTGGCCCTCTGCGGCCACGAACGGGAGGGGATGTAAGATGGCAAAAACCCTGTGGTTTCTGCTGAAACCGGCGCTGGTGATCATCGGAACGCTGACACTGTTTTACCCGGTGCTGCTCGTTTTTTCCCTGCTCACCGACGGCGGCACCTTCTTTCTGACCTATCTGCAGGGATTCTTTATCCTGTATGACATCATGCTCGGCATCTGTGCCGCCCAGGCCATCAGTGGTTATGCACCGCTGGCCCTGAGTTTCGGCGCCACCCGCCGTTCCCTGCGGGGCGCCGTGCTGGTTTTCTGGGTGCTGCTGCCGTTGCTGTGTATGGTACTGGACTTTGCCTGCAACAGCTTCACCGCCCGGCTGTTTCCCCTGGAGGCCAACCCGTTTTTGATACATCTGAGCGCATTTCCGCTGCAGGGGCTGGGGCTGAAGTTTCTTTTGTGCGGCGTTATGCTGTGGATGGGCACCCTTCCCTTCAGCGCCCTTCCAATATGGAAACGGGCACTGGTCATCCTGGTGGTGGCAGTGGTCTATCTGCAGATCACCGTCTTTATGTTTGTGGCCAGACTGATTCCTGCCACGATTCTCGACGTCTACAGCGCAGGGCTGGGTGTCATCAGTCTGGTGCCCACCGGGCTGGCGCTGCGCCGGCTGAAGCATTTTGCAATTACCCAGGTGTAAAGGAGGAAGTTGTATGCATCGAACGATACGTGCCATACTGGGGTACAC
>ERZ1090865.1407-NODE-1408-length-11925-cov-9.416091_pt1 | contig 11925 bp, 11 predicted proteins | sample MGYA00478478_ERZ1090865 | MGnify/ENA primary metagenome ERZ1090865 (study PRJEB33644, sample SAMEA5815715) | chicken gut metagenome | biome: Chicken; feature: Gastrointestinal Tract; material: Caecum | place: Ireland | collected 2019-01-01 | study: A study of... | reverse complement strand
TCTACACTCGACTAGTCGTCGGCAGCGTCAGATGTGTATAAGAGACAGCGGCTGCCGGATGGGCCGCCGCGCTGGCCGGGCCGCTCGTGATGTTTGGCATCCGGGCTACAATTCCGGCCACCAGCCAGCTGAATGTGATTAAATATGCGAATCTCGCCAGCTTGCTGCAAACCAACGAGCTTTTAGGCAACTACCGCAACCTGTATTGGTTCGGCTCCCCGATTGGCCTTCCATTCGTCGAGTGGACGGCGGCGGTTGTGTACGGTGGGGCGCTGGGGTTCGGGTTTTGCTGGGTGTTTGCGCGCGCACAACTGCTGTCTGCGTCAAAGCGCGGGTTCCTGCTGGGGCTGCGGCACAAGACGCGCGCGACCTCCATTTATAATGAAGAAGCGCGCAAGCTGTTGCTCCTCAACGGCGCGGCGCTGGTGCTGGCGGCATTTGTCGGGTTTGGCATTTATCAGGGCGTGACCGCCGAGAGTTACATCGGTCCAGATGAGATTTACTACGCCTACTACATGAAACATATCTCCAGGCCGTTCACGCAGGAGAGTTACGACTGGCTCGAGCAGCAGGGCGAGGAGTTTGCTCCGATGCTCGAAGTGCAGCGGAAGGTCGCGGCCGGGGAGCTGTCCAGCGACGCGATGCTGGCGTTCAGCTCGCTGCAACAAAAGTACAGCGTCTACAGCCAGATCGTCAACCAGAACATCAACTACTATTTGAAAGAGCACCCCGGCGCCTGGCTCGTCTACGAGAGCGGGTACAAGGAGCTGTTCGGCTTCACCGGCCAGGCCGATGTGCAGGATACGCTGCTGGCCGGGCTGGCCTGCGCGCTCTGCTTTGCGGGGCTGTTCTCAATGGAGCGCCGCGGCGGGATGGAGGCGATCCTCTGCACGACGCCGCTCGGCCGCAAGCGCACGGTGCGGGCCAAGCTCGCAATCAGCGCCGGCGTGGCGGTGGCGATCGCGGCAGCGTCCTGCCTGCCGCATCTTGTTCAGGTATTGCGGGACTACGGCCTGCCCGCCGTCTTTGCCCCGGCGATGAGCATTGCAGAGTTTGAAAGCCTGTCCGCGTTTGTGACCTTGTCCGACGTGCTGCTGTTCTGGTTCCTTTGCCGGGCGGCCGCCTGCCTGTGTATGGGGGCGATTACCCTCACGCTCGGCCAGGCGTTCGGCAACCTGCTGCCCGCGCTGTTCGTCAGCGCTGTGGGGTACTGCCTGCCGGCGCTGCTGAGCCTTTCGGGCATGGAGGGCGGCATTGAGTGGCTGGGTTTCTGGCCGCTGTTCCACGCCGCCGCCCTGCTGACGACGCAAGGTTACAGCGGCGAGGGCTTGCCCTACAGTTACGGATGGATTGCCCTACTTCTGTTAGCTGTCGTACTTCTGACCACCTTGTTTTTGTCAGGTTTGTTACGGGATACATATGAATTGAAGGGAGTGAATCCAGATGCGGGAGCATGGTGATTCATATGAAATCAACTATGGTGCTATTCGGATAGAACCGACGGCACATACAGTTCTGGTACAAGGGGTGCCTGTACATCTTGCACAGATGGAGTACCGCCTGCTCATTTACCTGCTTCAACACATAGGGGAAACGCTTGCCCGACAAGATATATTGTCCGAGGTTTGGGGCACTCCAGCCACCCTTAAAACCCGTACCGTGGACATCCATGTTTGTACCATACGCAAAAAACTTTTGCTCGACAAGGATTTGGAAACTATAATGGGAGTTGGATACCGTTTACGAACTCGTAGGGAGGAGCGTCTCAAAAGCTAGAATCATTGCGTAAGCAGACTTCAATCCTCGTTTCATCCTTTGCGCAAAATCTGCACAGTATTTATATAACCCGCGTCCTTTTTCCTGCAATCCACCCATGCTATAATGATACCGGCTTAAAAAGCAAGCGAAGCCGCAAAGGCGTCCCTTTGGTCAACCGACCGAGGGGGCGCCTTTTGTTATGCCATTTTGCCTTGAAAAAGGAGGAATCCATGCATTTGCTCAAGTTTTCGCAATCCGCCGTGCGCGGGTTCATGCGCCTGGCCGACCAAATATCGTTCGGCCTGCTCGTGGTGGGTACGACCATGCTGCCCGCCAGCGCTGCATCCGGCACGACCGTATGGACCAAAGCGTCCGAGATCATGCAGGACGTCTATACCCAGATTGTGTCCATCTCCACGATCACGGCAGTGGTCTGTGCCTCGGTGGCGCTGCTGCTCATGAACTTTTCCAAGAACGGCCGCACGGTGGACGACAGCCGTGCCTGGCTCAAGCGTATCGTCATCACCTGGGCCATCCTCAACGGGCTGGGGTTCATCATGGCCTACATCACGCCGTTTTTCAGTGGCGGCACCTGGACGCCCGGCGCTGCATGATAGGAGCTTCACATGGGAATTTTAGACGGCATCGTTGAATGGCTGGCGACCCAGATCATGAACCTGCTGGACCTGCTTTCGACTTCGGTGTTGGGCGCGCTGGGCTGCGACATGCTTACCTTCAAGCGGTACTTCCCGGCCGCCGAGACCATGTACGAGATCTTCGTCTGGATCGGCGTGGGGCTGCTGCTCTTGAACCTGGTCTGGTGCCTGTTCAAGAACTTCGCCGCCGGCTTGGACGTGGAGACCGAGGACCCGGTCAAACTGCTTTTGCGCAGCGGCGTGTTTCTGCTCTGCATCTGGTACGCCGACGACATCGTCAACCTGGCACTGTCCATCGGCGGCACGCCTTACAACTGGATCGTGGACAGCGCCCTGCCCGCTGTGCAGTTCGGCAATTTCAATTCCACCCTGCTGGTCATCATCGGCGTCATTGCCAATGGATCGGTGGCACTCATCGCCCTGATCCTGCTCATCATCCTGGCGTGGAACTATCTCAAATTGCTGCTGGAGGCCGCCGAGCGGTACATCACGCTGGGCATCCTTGTATTTACCGCGCCGGTAGCGTTTGCGCTGGGGGCTTCGCGCAGCACCTCGAACATCTTCAAGATCTGGTGCCGGGTGTTTGCCAGCCAGCTGTTACTGCTCGTTATGAACGCCTGGTGCCTCAAGCTGTTTACGAACATGGTGGCGGAGTTTCTGGCTAACCCGCTGGCGTTGTAAGGAGGCGCTATGCACAAATCAAGTTTGCGAAAACTGGTCATTTTGCTGCCCGGCATGGCCGCAATGGCAGTCTGCTGGGCCTTGCCCGCGCTGGCCGTGTCAGAAGCCGATGTTGAGGCAGCCGTTGCCAGCCAGGGAAAGGAGGCCGTGAGCGGCAACCTGTTTGTCTGGTTCCTCTGCGCCATCGCCTTCTTAAAGGTCAGCACCAAGCTCGACAGCATCCTGCAGGCGATGGGCCTCGGTGTGGGGCGTGCTCCCGGCTCCATCCTGGCCGAAGCCTTCATGGCGCTTCGCGGGATGCAGGCAGGCAAGGCCATCCTTTCGGGCCAGATGCCGGGCGCGGGCAGCCGAAGCGCCGCAACTGGGGCGGGCGCAACGTCCGCTTTCTCCGGCGGGCTGGCTGGTATGGTCAGTTCCAAACTGGAGACAGACACCGCCGCTTCCATGAGCGGCAGCGGTGGCGGGGTCACTTCCGGCCTTGGCACTTCCCTATATAAAAGTACGCTGGGCCAGGACGGCGGCTTTGCCAGCCGGGTCATCGGCTCGGTAGCCACCGGGCAGACGCCCGGCGCCATCCACGGCGCGGCCGCCGAGGAAGCCATGCAGAGCTACTTTGCCGGGACGCCTGACCCGGCGCCCGCTCAAGGGAGTGCGGATGCTGCCGCCGATTTCTCCGCGGATGGCTTTGGCGCCATCCCTGCTTCGGCGGACGGTGCTGTTCTGGATGACGTTGGCGCAGATATTCCCTCCGATGCGCCCATCCCCACCAGCCCGCTGGCGCTCGAAGGCGATACCGCCGTGCCGGTCTCGCCCGGATATGAGGAAGAAGTTGGCCAGGCTGCGGGAAGGGCATCCGCAGGCTATACCGCCAGTGTTGGCAGCGGGCCCGCTTCCGGCGGTACCGCCGCTTCGACCACCATCCCCACCTCTTCCAGCCTCCAGCAGATCGCCCTGCAGCGGGTGGCGCTGGGCCAGATGGGCAACCGCACCACCGATGTGGAGATCGGCGGCGGCAAGATCACCGGGCGGGAGATCATCCCGGGCCGCGGGCAGATTCAGTTCGCCATGTACAACGCCAGGCAGTTCGAGCGGCCCAGCGGGCATTACACCGTGCAGACCTCCCGGGACGGCGAACAGTGGTACAAGGTGTACGCCACCTCGGCCGTAGAGCGCACCCCCACCACCAAAGACGAGCGCGGCCATTACCAGTACGAGGAGCGCAAGGTCGCCGCGCTGCCCAAAGCCCCCGCCAGGAGGCAGAACCGTGGCGGATGAGCGCAGAGACAGCCTCGACCAACTGACCGACTCCGCCCGGGCCGCCAGCAAGGTCGCCAAGATCGTACAGGCTGCCCAGGCAGGCGGCGCAGCGGGCGCGGCGGTACAAACTGTCAAGGAGTACCACAAGCAGGTCGCCGTTGTCGTGGTGGTAGTACTGCTTTTGCCGGTGCTGCTGATCCTGTCTTTACCTGCGGTCGTCTTTGGCAGTCTGCTGTCCCCCAGCGACACCGTGCTGACCGATGAGATGGAGATTGCCGAAAATGTCATCGAGATCAAAAACAGCATCGGTACGGTGCTGCAAACGGCTTACGAGGATATTTTGGACAAGATCGAGGTTGACAGCGCCGGGCGTTACTCCACCGAGGTCGTGGACCCGGTGGGCGGGCAGGTCAGCTTCAACGCGCTGGAGATCCTGTCCATGTACTGCTCCCACATGGGAGCCACAGATTATGAATCCATCAGCATCGATGACCTGGCCGAGCAGGTCAAAGACCATGCGGACGAGTATTACAGCTACACCGCCGAGACTGAGACCAAGATCGAGATGGTGGACAAGATCGTGGACGGCGTCCCCACCAAAGTGCCCGAAACCCACGATTACACAACTTACACCATCTCCTATGCGGGCGACAACTACTTTGCAGACACAATCTGGCAGCTGGATGAAACCGAGCGTGCCTTTGCCAGTGACTATGCCCAGAACCTGACGCTGTACTTGCAGGAGATCGAGGAGCGCGAGGGCATTTCCATTCTCGAACAGATCAACGATCTGACCGCCGGCAGCACCGTGCCGGTGGCCGAGGGCGATTTCGGCAACCCGTTCAACGACCCCGCCTGGCGTTCCCACATCACTTCGCGCTTTGGCAAGCGGCCGGATGTCGGCCTGCCCGGCAAGGACACCACCAACCACAACGGCCTGGACATCGCCTACGGGTACGGCACACCGATTTTGGCCGTGCAGAGCGGGACGGTCATTACAGCCACCACCTCGCCCAGCTACGGCAACTATGTGGTCATCGACCACGGCGGCGGCATCTGCACACTGTACGCCCATTGCAGTCGGCTGCTGGTGCGCGTTGGCCAGACGGTCAGCAAATATGACACGATCGCCGAGGTGGGCTCCACCGGAGACTCCACCGGCAACCACCTGCACATCTGTTTCATCGTGAACGGGCAGTACACCGACCCGGAACAATATCTGCATTGACATACATCAATTTGACTGAAAGGGGAAATGCCTTTGGCGGAGCAGGAACGGCGGGATGTCTACTTCATCCCGCAGAATTTCATCGACACGGGCAGCCTGTTCGGCGGCAGCATCCGGCTGCGCAATGCGGTGGAGGCTGCCGTCCTGGCCGCCGGCACCGGTATCCCGCTGATGTACCTGCCGCTACCCTTCAACTGGCGGCTGATCTTGGTCATTGTCATCTCGCTGCCGCTGGCAATTTTTGCCGTTGTCGGCATCGAGGGCGACAGCCTGACCGAGTTTCTGGCCCACTGGTTCCACTTTCTGCAGCGCCGGCGCATCGTCACCCCTACCGTGGAGGGCAACCTCGAAGCCAACAAGCGGCGACATCTGCGGTTCATCAATCGGAAGCGTTACCGCGTCATCTACTACGAGGACGAAGCCCAGCTGCCCAAAGGCGCCAAGATGGTGCGCAAGCGCAGCACCACCCCCGGCAAACTGGCCCGTAGCCAGACCCTTTACGACCTGCTGCCGATTGCCAAAATCGAGAACGGCATCATCGCCACCACCGACGGCCGGTACATCAAAATTCTCGAAGTCGAACCCATTAACTTTATGCTGCGGTCGGCGCGGGAACAGCGCAACGTCATCCAATCCTTTGCCAGTATGCTCAAGATCGCGCCGGTCAAATTGCAGATCAAAAGTGTGGCCCAGAAAGCCGCCGTCAACGCCTACCTGGCCAAGCTGCGGGAGGATGCAGCCAACGAGAAAGACCCCGCCGTCCTCCCGCACCATGAGGATTACATCCGCTTTGTCTCCCGCCTCGGTTCCCGGGACGCCGTCAGCCGCCGCTTCTTCGTCATTTTTCAGTACGAAAGCCCAGTGAATGAGCGCAATACCCCCTATGCCGAGATCGTCTCGATGCTGGAAACCACCGCCCGCAACTTCCGCACCTACCTGGGGCAGTGCGGCAACAACGTCGTCGAACATGACAACGAGGACGAGTTCGTCACCGAGGTGTTTTACGACCTGCTCAACCGGCAAACTGCGGTCAGACACCCGCTGCCCGACCGCATCCAGGATGTGCTGGCGAGCTTTCTCGCCGAGGAGGACGCCACCGCCCTCGACGACATACCCGCCAACGCTTTCATCATTCCACCTGATATTGATTTCAAGCACGGCAAGTACGTCTGTATGGACGGCCTCTGCCACGCCTACCTGATGATCCCCGCCGACGGCTACCGCCCCCAGGTGACGGCCGGGTGGCTGAACCTGCTGGTCAATGCAGGCGAGGGCATCGACGTAGACCTGTTCCTCGAACGCCAGTCCAAAGAGCGGATGATCCAGAAGATCGGCCAGCAGATTCGCCTCAACCGCAGCCGCATCAAGGAGACCAGCGACACCAACACCGACTTCGATGACCTGGCCGGGGCCATCCGGTCTGGGTACTTTCTCAAGGACGGCCTCGCCAACGGGGAAGATTTCTACTATGCAGCCATCCTTGTGACGGTGACGGCGGCCACCCCCAAAGACCTGCAATGGCGGGTGGGCGAGCTGCGCAAGCTCTGTATCTCGCAGGACATGGATCTGCAGCTCTGCCGGTTCCGGCAGGAAGCCGCCTTTCTCTCGGCGCTGCCGCTGTGCCAGATCGACCCGCGGCTCTTCAAAAAATACCGCCGCAATATGCTCACCTTCGGCGTGGCCTCCTGCTACCCGCTGGTCAGTTACGAGCTGTGCGACCGCAATGGCGTGCTGCTCGGCGTCAACCAGTACAACAACTCGCTGGTCAGTTTGAACAACTTTGATACCCGCATCTACAAAAACGGCGGCATCGCCCTCATGGGAACCTCCGGCGCGGGCAAGACCTTTACGACCCAGCTCATCACCCACCGGTTTCGGCTCTCCGGGGTGCCGGTGTACATCATCGCGCCGCTGAAAGGGCACGAATTTTACCGGATGTGCAGATCGGTCAACGGCACCTTCATCCGGCTCGGCCCCGGCAGCCCCGACACCATCAACTTCATGGAGATTCGCAAACAGGACACCCGCAGCCGGGAGGTGCTGGATGGCGCGGCCCTGCAGCGTTCCATCCTGGCTGCGCAGATTCAGACGCTGCACGTTCTCTTTTCGCTCCGGCTGCGCGACATGACCAATGAGGAATCGCAGATTCTGGACGAGGCCCTCATTGAAACCTACGCCCGCAAAGGCATCACCCACGATAACGACAGCCTGCTCGACCCCCAAGACCCCAGTCGATATAAGGAGATGCCGCTGCCCGGCGACCTGTACGCGGTGCTGCGCGAGAAGCCGGAGGCCCACCGGCTGGCCAACGCCCTCTCGGTGTTTGTGACGGGTTCGGCCGCCAACTTCAACCGGCCGACCAATGTGGATCTGGACAATCCCTACACGGTGCTGGACATCAGCGACCTGACCGGGGATATGCTGGTGGTCGGTACCTTCATCGCTTTCAACTTTGCCTTATCGAAGGTCAAGGAGGACATCACCAAACCGAAACTGCTGGTTGTGGACGAAGCCTGGCAGATCATCGGCGCGTCCTCCAACTCGCTGGCTGCCAACTACATCTTTGAGGCCGTCAAGACCATCCGCGGATACGGCGGCGCGCCGCTGATCGCCACCCAGGACATCTCCGATTTTTTTGCACTGGAAGACGGCAAGTACGGCCGCGGCATCCTCAACAACTGCAAGATCAAGATCATTTTGAATTTGGAAGAGGACGAGGCCCAGCTGGTGCAGAAGGTGCTGAAGCTGACCGACGCCGAGATCGACCTCATCACCCGGTTTGAGCGGGGCAACGCCCTAATCTCCACCAACTCCAACCATGTGACCGTTGCCATCCGGTGCAGCCGGATGGAGCAGGAACTCATCACCACCGACCGTGAGGAACTGCGCCGGATCGTCGAACGGGAACTGAATAAACAATCTGAACACGAGGAGGACACACTATGACCAAACGGATCGCCACATTCTTCTTGACCTGCGTACTGGTGGCAGGATGTTGCCTACCGGCGCTGGCCGAGGAGGCTGCCCCCTCGCCCGTGCCTGGGCCGTCGCCGGAAACAGCGAGCAGCGCAGCAGATAATACAGACGAGACAGCCCCCGGCGATAATACAGATAGTAATATTTTCGTCGAATCAACCCCGGCGTATTATCCTTACCAGATCGCCACCGTCCCCGACGGCCGCCAGACGCTGATCGTCATGCGCTACCGCGTGCCGGAGGGCACCACCGCCGACACGCTGGAACTGGACGGCCTGACCCGCATGGGCGAGCCTTACACCCTCTGGGCCGTCACCGAGACGCCGGAAGATGGTGCCATCGAGGAAAAGGACGCCGAGCAGACCTTTGATGTATCCGTTTACAGCAACATCCCCGAGGAAGCCCGCAGCGAAGTGCGGGAGACCATCGACTACAGTGATGAGGATGGCTTTGCCGGTACGCTGACGCTGGCTGACCTGACCGTGAGTGAAACCGCCCAGGAGGACGGCACCTACATTGCCACGACCCGCTATACCGGCACCGTCAGCCGCAGTCTGGCCGGGAATGTCTGTTTTGAGTTGTACTACGCGCCGGTCAACGCGCCCGCCGAGCCGGAACCAGTGCAGGAGATCCCCACCGACGTGCTGCTGCTCATCATGCTGGTCAGCCTGGCGCTGTTCATCTTCACTTGTATGCTGATGATCCTGCGCCGTCCCGGCGAACCGCAACCCCGGCGCGAAGCGAAACCCAAGCCCAAGGCCGCGCCGCCCGCCCCGCCGAAAAAGCAGAAGATCTATGTGCCCTCCAACGATATTGTGGTGGGCGGAAAGGGGGATGAGGATGAGGAACTGGTCTAAAATCGCGGCTGTCCTGGCGCTGGCAGGCAGCCCGCTGCTGGTGCGGCAACTGCTGCACTGGTATGACAACCGCCGTGCGCTGGCGCTGCGCAAAGAAGTGTACCGCAAGCCGAGATGATTGCAATTTGCAAGGAGGTAATTTTCGATGACCGCACAATGTCTCTATCAATCCAACACCGCCGACCTGGCCGGGATGAGCCGCCAGCGCAAGGCCTGCCTGCGAGCGGTACGCAAGCTGCAATGGCGCCTGACCGGGGAACTGACCTCCGATACGCCGCCCACCATGCCCTTGCTGATGCGGCCCGCCATCAAACAGATCATCGCCAGCGCCGAACATGAAGAGTTCAACACACTGCTCATCGGCGATCCGACTGACCTGCTGTGCGAGCCGCAGGAACTGGAGGCGCTGCTCTCGGTACTCAACGCCCACGACATCCATGTGTTTGGCTGCCAGCGCGGCCGGTGGGTGGAGCAGAACGGACGGCACTTCGCGCCGCTGCCCTCCCTGTCCTGGGCTGAGGACGACATCCTGCTGCCCCGCAAGGAGGTGGTCTCGTGAAGCGATTCTTTCGCAAGTATGGCCTTTGGCTGGCTGCGTTGGCAATTTTGCTGGCCGGTGTGGCGGCCGTGCTGCTCTGGCCCCGAGATGTGGCCGGGAGTTTGGCAGCAGCCACCGGCGAGACCGCAGCCGTCCCGCTGCCCGTGACCACCGCCGCGCCGGATGTCCGGCTGGCGGACGCCCACGCCACCAACCCGGATTCGGTCGCCTGGCTGACGGTTCCCGGCACCAACATCGACGCCCCGGTGCAGCAGTCGGACGATAACGACTACTACCTGCGCCGCAATGCGCTGGGGGAATATGACGAACACGGCTCGATCTATGCCGATTATGACTGCGATCTTATCACGACGGCCACACTGCCGCGCAACCTCGTCATCTACGGCCACACATTCGACGAAGATCGGGAAAACAGTTTCGGCCAGCTGCACAACTACCGCGTCTATGAATTTGGCGAGGAGCATCCGTACATCTACTTGTCTCTCTCGGACGCGATGCTGACCTACCAGGTCTTCAGCACCGGCGTAGCGCGGGCCGACACCGACTACGACTGCATCACCACCCACCCGACCGACAACGAGTTACGCACGATTTTGGCCAAGGCCTTTGAGCGATGCGCCTTCGATTACGGGGTGACTGCCGGCACCGATGACCATATCCTCACCCTATCCACCTGTACCGACGACCCCAATGTGCGGTATCTGGTTGTGGCAAAGCTCGTGGACCATGTGGAGGTTGAATGACGTTTTATGAAAAAGTACAGCATTACATTTGGATTTTCCATCACCATTGGGCGCAAGGACTGTCACGAGGGCCGCCCGGCTGACGTCGCCGAGCAGAAGCCCACCGACGCCCCGCATAAGCCGGTCCTTCCTGAACCAGTTGAGGCGTTCGAGCTGGACGATACCTGGGTCACCCCGCCTGAGATCAAGGCGATTTTTGACAAGCGCCAGGCCGAAGCCGCCAAGGCCGCGACCTGACGAAACTGGAGGTATGTTATGAAGCACAAACCCATGCGCCGCATACTGGCCGGACTGCTGGCCGGTATGCTGTGCCTTTCGATGACGCCGGGCGCAGCCTTTGCCGAGGACGCAACCGGCGCCGATCCGCGGGCCCCGGAAGTGGTGACCGCAGCGGCCACGCCGGAGACGGCCACGCCCGAAACGGCGCTCAGCCCTGAAGCGCAAGCCTTTGTAGACACTGTCAATGCGCTGGATCGGCAGTCAATTCTTGGCGCCGTGCGCCAGTGGGCCATTGCCAGCGCGGCGTGGCAGTCCGACCCGGACAACGCCGAGCTGGAAGCCGCGCTGAACGAAGCCATCGCCGCTTCGGATGAAGCAGCCGCGCCGGTGTATGCTGCGGAAGATTTGTATTACGCCATCCCCGAAGAGGAACAGCGGGGCGACGAGGTGCAGGCCGCCTATACGGCCCTGGCCGCACTGGTCGCCTCGATGCAGCTGGCGATGGAGCAGCCGGAACTGCCCGAAGGCACCGGCGCACCGCCCGATGATGAGGAAATCTATGATGTCCTCTACGACGACCTGCCGGATGCCCCCACGGGAAGCTATATCGGCAGCATGGGCCTGCCCATCGCCACGGGCGAGACACGGATCTCCATCTCGGAATGGGTGACCGACCTGTACGACGGTGTGGACGCGCATATCGACGCCGCAGCCCTTCATGCGGACGGCGAGATCGTCACTGTGGAACGGTTGACGGGCCAAGATTGCGCAATCGTGCCGATCATGGTGCAGGTGGAGTACCCGGCCAATGGCAGTTCGACCGAGATCATCCTACCGGACAGTGTGACGCTGCTGGACTATGAGGGCAACGCGGCCGATGAGGAAGAAGCCGAGAATATCCTCCACGCCTCGTATACCGATACCTCTGCGGCGGCCCACGGCATCTATGTGCAGGCTGCACAGGATTTCACTGCCGAATTTGTGTATACCG
>ERZ1090865.1397-NODE-1398-length-11965-cov-5.660202_pt1 | contig 11965 bp, 10 predicted proteins | sample MGYA00478478_ERZ1090865 | MGnify/ENA primary metagenome ERZ1090865 (study PRJEB33644, sample SAMEA5815715) | chicken gut metagenome | biome: Chicken; feature: Gastrointestinal Tract; material: Caecum | place: Ireland | collected 2019-01-01 | study: A study of... | reverse complement strand
TGTCTTAGGGTCTCGTGGGCTCGGAGATGTGTATAAGAGACAGCTCTGGAAGTGTGACTCCGGGAGCAAGACTCTGCAATGAAAAAGGAATCGATGCGTATTTTCCGATTCTGCGTTCCATTGTCACCCTGGATGAAGCGATGGAGAGAGAACGTGCCTGGAATAATATGGCGGACACGGCAGAGCAGGCATACCGTCTGTTTCAGATCTGAGCCTTCAAGTGAACCACCACATATAGACAGAATAAGAAAAATAATTTTGTTATGAACAGTGCGTTGAATTTTATTGGAAAACAGTATAAAATAAAAGTAGTAGCGTGATGACTAGTTAAAGAATAGGAGGTAAAAAACGCAAAAACTGTGAAGCTGTCGTAATGTGTTAGTTGGTGGTGGAGGTTAAGTATGAAAAATTGTACCGTGTACTATGATGATGTGAATAAACGATGCCGGCAATATGCAGAAGAACTGGAGAACTATCCTAACGTGGAATGCCGGAAAATTTCGGAGTATAAGGAGAAGAGTAATATCTATGAGCCGAATGAGGCAGTAGGTTTTATTTTTCACAGCGGATACGGAAGAATTGATTACGAGGTGAAGAGGATCATCTGGAGAATCACCATTCCGAAGAACAGTTATATCTTCCTTGTTGTGGCGGACGGCGGCAGGGAGATGGATGCCATCCGCAGCGCTGCCAAAGAGTTCGAGGAGCGCGGACACCATGTGACCAATGTTTATTCCGAATACTTCTTTGATAAATATCATGTGACAGATCCCACGAAGAAGATTCTGGATGATATGCAAAAAGGGGAGTCTCTCTGGAGGCAGGAGCAGGAGAAAGTCAATCAGATGAACCGAAAGGAACTGCGCCATCATCTGAAGGAGAATCTGAAAAGTTACAGGGACTACAAAAAACGCAAGAAACATAAAAAGAACAGACCGTAAATAAAAGTAAAAAAGCAGGGAAACCTGCTTTTTTGCTTTTTCTTGACAGAAAGACAAATCCTTTTTATGATAGGGGAGATAGCCTTAATGTGCTGAAAAAAGGGGAATCAGGAAGAGAAAAGGAGGGTTGAGATTTTGAAGAAAATAGGTGTGATTTCCGATACTCATGATGTCTTTCGGGACGATGTAAAAGATATCCTCAGAACCTGTGACGGAATTATCCACGCAGGGGATATTACCACAGAGTCTCTGCTTGAGGAGCTCAGACGTATGGGTAATATCTATGTGGTGCGGGGAAACAATGACTGGAGATTTCGCAGGACACTGAGCCAGACGCTGCGGTTTGAGATCGAGGGTGTGAACTTTTTTATGACCCATGACCGCAGAAATGTCTTCAAAAGCCCTGCAAGGGGTGCGTCAGACGCAGCCGGACAGGGGAACCTGGAAGGGGTGGATGTGGTGATTTTCGGCCACAGCCACAAATATTTTCAGGAGATGGTGGACGGACGTCTGTGGCTGAATCCGGGAAGCTGCGGCCGGCCCAGATTCGGAGGAGAGCTGTCCATGGCAGTCATGACCCTGTCACAGGGACATTACCAGGTGGAGAAAATTCCGCTGAAAACATCCACAGGATAACAGGAGGAAAGATACGTGCGGTTAATTTTACACTATTTGAAAAATTATAAGTTGCTTTTATTGCTGAATATTCTCTCTGTGTTTGGGTTCGCTCTGGTGGAACTGGGGATTCCTACCATTATCTCAGACATGATTGATCAGGGAGTGACGAGGCAGGATCAGGCTTATCTGATGCAGATGGGACTGCGGATCGCTGTGATTTCTGTGGCGGGTGTCTGTGGAACCATCCTTTTGGGCTATTGCTGTGCCAGAATTTCCACTTCCATGACGAGAGATATCCGGCGGGATGTGTTTGCGAAAGTACAGACACTTTCCCACAGTGAGATGAATCAGATCGGTGTGGCATCTCTGATCACCAGAACGAACAACGATGCCTTCCAGATTCTGATGTTTATGAATGTGATACTGCGGACAGCGCTGCTGACGCCGGTGATGATTGCGGTAAGCTTTGCACTGACAATCTCCACCTCGCTTCGGCTGTCCCTGATTATTCTTTCCACCGTTCCCATCATCATTTTCGGTGTGGCTCTGGTGGGGAAAATTTCCAAGCCCATCAGTGAGAGGCAGCAGAGTTCTTTAGACAGCATTAACCGGATTTTCCGGGAAAATCTGACGGGAATCCGGGTAATCCGGGCATTTAATAACGACTCTTATGAGACGGAACGTTTTGATAAAGAAAACGTAAACTTTATGACTCAGTCAAAGAGACTGTTCAAGCTGATGACCTCGACGGAACCAGTCTTTTTCTTCTTAATGAATCTGGCGGCGATCGCCATCTATCTTGTGGCGAGTTATATGATTGATGCCAACACGCTTCAGATCGGAAAACTGGTTGCCTTCATGGAATATCTGTTCCATGCCATGTTCTCTGTGATGTTATTCTGTCTCGTATTTATGATGTATCCCAGGGCGAGTGTCTCTGCAAACCGAATTCTCCACGTGTTAAACATGGAATCCGGTATCCAGAATCAGCCCAAGGGGACGGGAGAAGCAAAAGAGGGAAGTATTGAGTTTGACCATGTGACATTCGTATATCCGGATGGAGAGGAGGCAGTGCTGCGGGACATTTCTTTTACCGTAAAAGAGGGGCAGACTGTGGCATTCATCGGGAGTACAGGTTCCGGCAAAAGTACGTTGATTCAGCTGATCCCCAGATTCTACGATGTCTGTGAGGGAAGAATTCTGGTGAACGGTGTCGATGTGCGGGACTGGGATGTGAATAATCTGAGGGATCAGATCGGATTTGTGGCGCAGAAGGCGAATCTGTTCAGCGGTACGATTGAAGAGAATATCCGTTTCGGAAAGGCGGATGCGTCCATGGATGAGGTGATTCATGCGGCAAAGGTAGCCCAGGCTTATGATTTTATCATGGAGAAACCGGATGGCTTCCAGGAGAGAATTGTGGAGGGTGCCACCAATGTGTCCGGCGGGCAGAAACAAAGGCTGTCCATTGCGAGAGCTCTGGTGCGAAGGCCCAAAATCTATATTTATGATGATTCCTTCTCTGCTTTGGATTTCAAGACAGACGCGGCACTTCGGAGTGCGCTGAAAGAAGAAATTGACCGGGAGATGGTTCTGATTGTGGCACAGAGAGTTTCCACGATCATGGATGCAGATCAGATCATCGTCCTGAATGAAGGTAAAATAGCAGGATGCGGAACCCACAAAGAGCTTTTGAAGAGCTGTAAGGTTTACTATGAGATTGCCGCTTCCCAGCTCAGTGAGGAGGAGTTGCAGTATGAGTAGAAAGATTGGATGGAAGCAATGTATCCGGGAGCTGCTGAAGTTTATGAGTCCTTACCGGTGGAAATTCGGCATCGGCCTTGGGGCCATCATACTGGCCACCGTTTTGTATGCGATTAATCCTATGATCGAAGGCTCGGTGACCACACAGCTCTCCAAGGACGCCGCAGCGATACTGGCAGGAGAAGAAGGAGCCCGGGTGCACTTTGCGATTGTATTTCGGATCTTGATGATCCTTGGATCCTGTTATCTTCTGAGAGCCTCTTTTCAGCTGGTATCGGCATTTTTTCTCACCAATGCCATTCAGCAGATCATGCATGATCTGAGAAACGCTCTTCAGAAGAAGATTCAGCGTCTGCCGGTACGCTTTTTTGATGACCACGCCTTTGGCGATGTGTTGAGCTGTGTCACCAATGACGTGGACACACTGAGCAATGCGCTGCAGCAGACACTGGCAAAAGTGCTCACAGGTGTTCTGACTTTTATTCTTGCCATTGTGATGATGTTTCGGATCAATGTGGTGATGACCCTGGTGGCGCTGATCATTATTCCGCTGACTTATCTGATTACCAGAACTTTTGTCAGCAGATCTCAGAAGTTATTCGATATTCAGCAGACCACTGTGGGTGAACTGAACGGTACCATCACAGAGTTATATGGAGGCTTTAATGAGATTTTGCTGTACAACAAACAGCAGGATGCGGTGAAGCAGTTTGACGATGTCAATGAGCGCATGAGGGACGCATCCTTCAAGGCACAGTTTGTATCCTCCCTGATCTCACCTTGTATCTCTCTGGTCACATATCTGACCATCGGTGCCTGTGCGGTGATCGGCTGCGGATTCGTCATTCAGGGGACGGTGCCTGTGGGAAATCTTCAGGCATTTATCCGCTATATCTGGCAGATTAACGACCCTCTCTCCCAGGTGTCTCAGCTGTCTTCCCAGGTCCAGGCGGCTTTCTCAGCCATCGGGCGTATCTTCACCGTTCTGGCGGAAGAGGAGGAAGTCAGAGAGGGAAAAGTCCATATGGATAAAGATAAAGTACGGGGAGAAGTGTGTTTTGATCATGTGAAATTCGGCTATGAAGATGATAAGATTTTGATGAAGGACGTGAATTTCCAGGTAAAACAGGGACAGATGGTGGCTCTGGTGGGGCCGACAGGCGCGGGCAAAACCACTTTGATGAACCTTCTCCTGCGTTTCTATGATGTGCAGGGAGGTTCTATTCAGATTGACGGGGTGGATATCCGTGATATGGACCGTGAGGAACTGCGTTCTCTGTTCTCTCTGGTGCTGCAGGATACCTGGCTGTTCTCCGGAACAATCTATGAAAATATTCGTTACGGAAGACTGAATGCCCGCAAAGACGAGGTCATAGAGGCAGCGAAGATGGCCAATGTACATCACTTTATCCGTACTCTGAGCCAGGGATATGACTCTGTGATCAATGAGGAGGGAACCAATATCTCACAGGGAGAGAAACAGCTTCTGACTATCGCCAGGGCGATTCTGAAAGATCCTCAGATTCTGATTCTGGACGAGGCAACTTCTTCTGTGGATACCAGGCTGGAACGGCTTCTTCAGGAAGCTATGCAAAGAGTGATGAAGAACCGGACTTCTTTTGTCATTGCCCACCGTCTCTCCACAATCCGGGACGCAGACCTGATTTTGGTCATTGAGAACGGAAATATTGTGGAGCAGGGAACTCATGAGTCTCTTCTGGCAAAGAAAGGTGTCTACGAACGGCTTTACCATTCACAGTTCCTTGGAAAGAGTGTGGATGAAAGCTGGGCGGAGAATTAGGTTTTCCAGGATTGCCAATTTGCGGAAAAAAGTATACAATAGAGACGAAATTGCCAATAGGCAGGTATCGGAGGTGAAGACAATGCGGCTGGAAAAAGTACAGGATGCGCTGAAAAAAAAGAAAATCGAATATACATACACGGAGGAAGACGGGTGTGGAAGCATCGATTTTCTGTTTCGAGGGGTTCGATATCATGTCTGGGAGTATGAAGATAACGGCTGGGGCGTGGAGACAAATCTGAAAAATGCCGGCAGAAGCGAAGAACTGGAAGGGGATTACGAGACGATTCTTGCCGAGGAGATACTGTCCTGGCCGGATATGATTGGTTAGATCGTATTGATAAAAAAACAGAAGGATGAATTTCCTTCTGTTTTTTTATTAGAGCTTTTGCGGATTGGGATTTCGTGGTACAATGCATGAGTGCATGTTTGAGAGGTGCAAAGGATCATTGTGGAACAAAATCAGAAAAGAAAGTGATCCACAGCAGAAAAGAGGAATGGAGACAGGAGATATGATCAGAGTCATAGCAGCCGACATGGACGGCACTTTATTAAACACAGAACATAAAATGTCCAAGGAGACCTACCAGACGATTTTAAGAGCGCAGGAGGCAGGATTCCGGTTTATGATAGCGACAGGGAGAGATTATCCAGGCGCGATAGGAGCTCTTGGGGAGTATCATCTGAATTGTGATTTTGTGACGGGAAGCGGGGCGGAGATCCGCAGTGACAAAGGGGAACTTCTGCAGACGATTGCCATGGATCCGGCATATTTCCGGGAAATTTATGACAGAGCGGTTGCCATGGGCGGAGCTGTCCGGTTCTGTGCCAATGGAACGGACTATCTGATTGGAGATCCCGAGACGATTGAAGACCGGATTCTTGCGGAGAATCGAATTTTTCTCGGTGAGGGGACGGATGAGGAATTGAAGAATCTGAAACTGTTCCGCCAACTTATGGAGAGGGTGCGCTGTGTGGAGAGTCTGGAAGAGATTCTGGCCCGGAAGATTCCGGTCTATAAGATTTTTATCACGGCCCCAGACGGGGAGACAGCCCAGAGAATGCGCCGGGAGATGGGGAAAATCCCGCATCTTTCTGTGGCTTCTTCTTTCTATAATAATGTGGAACTGACAGATGGGATGGCCCAGAAGGGAATCGCCATCCGTACCTACATTGAATCTTTGGGATTTCGCAAGGAAGAGGTCATGGTTCTTGGAGACAGCCTGAATGACCTGTCCATGTTCGAGGAAGGATTCGGTGCTGCTGTGGCCATGGCAAACGCAGAACCTGTGATCCGGGACGCGGCGGGCTATATCACCATTTCCAATGACGAGGAGGGAGCCGCGTATGCCATCCGTCTTATGATGGAAGGCCGGCTGGAACAGCTGAAAAAGACCAACTGAGGATATAAAATTCTATTGACTTTTTGACGCATTTGTTTTATTATTTTCCTCAAGTAAAAGGGAGTAGCTGGCACAGGAGTGTTTGCGATAGCGTCAGTACGGCTGCAAGGCAGCCCGCGTCGTGAGGAAGCAGCGAGACTTTTACTGCATAGAACATGCAGTAAAAGTCTCTTTTTTATTTGACTGGAAAGGTCATCCCTGCGATGCGTTTACCAGATGGGATTTTTCTCCGTCTGATAAAACATCCCAGATACAGAAGTTTCCGCAGTTGGAAATAAAATGTGTAAAAAATATTTTTTTGCACAACACTATCATTGAAACAGGAGGATGAAAATGGACGAAAAGAAGTACTACCAAATGCCGCAGGATGCGGTGAGGCAGGAAGTCAACCAGGGAATGGAACCTCTGACTGCTTCTCAGGTAGAAGAAAGGCAGAGAAAATTCGGCCCGAATGAACTGGTGGAGGGAGAGAAGAAGAGTACACTTCGGATTTTTCTGGAACAGTTCAGTGATTTTCTGGTTATTATCCTGATTATCTCGGCGATTATCTCACTGTTCCTGGGAGAGGCAGAGTCTGCCATAGTCATTCTGGTGGTGATTACCATGAATGCCATTCTGGGAACTGTGCAGACGGTTAAGGCAGAACAGTCTTTGAACAGTCTGAAAAAGCTGTCGGCTCCCATGGCGAAAGTTCTGAGAAACGGTGTGGTGACAGAGATTCCCAGCCGGGAAGTAACCATTGGAGATGAAGTGCATCTGGAAGCCGGCGATTATATCCCGGCGGACGGAAGAATTCTGGAGAATGCCAGCATGAAGGTGGATGAGAGCGCGCTGACCGGAGAGAGCCTGGGTGTGGAGAAGACTCAGGATACTCTGGAAGGAGATCTGGCTCTGGGAGACCGGACCAATATGGTATATTCCGGAAGTTTTGTGACCTATGGACGCGGAAGTTTTCTGGTGACTGCCATCGGTATGGATACAGAAGTGGGAAAAATCGCGAAGCTTCTGAAGACCACATCCGAGAAAAAGACACCTCTTCAGGTGAACCTGGATCAGTTCGGAAAGAAACTTTCCATCATGATTCTGGTGCTCTGCGGTCTGCTCTTTGCGCTGCAGGTAGTCCGCGGCGGCAATGTGGCGGATGCGTTCCTGTTCGCAGTTGCCCTGGCTGTGGCAGCAATTCCGGAAGCACTGAGCTCTATCGTGACCATTGTCCTTGCCTTCGGTACACAGAAGATGGCAAAAGAAGGGGCGATTATCCGAAAGCTCCAGGCAGTGGAAGGTCTGGGCAGTGTATCGGTTATCTGTTCGGATAAGACAGGTACCCTGACTCAAAATAAGATGACTGTGGAACATTATTTCATGGATGGCCAGAATGTGGACGCAGACCAGGCAGATCCGATGAATCCTCTGCACAAGCAGATGATGAGACTGAGTATTTTGTGCAACGACTCCACGAATGTGGACGGCGAAGAGATCGGAGACCCCACAGAGACAGCCATGATTAACCTGGCGGACAAGCTGGGTGTGCCTGCACAGAGAGTGCGGAATGCCTATCCCCGCCTGAGTGAGCTGCCTTTCGACAGTGACAGAAAATTGATGTCCACCCTTCATAATTTGAAAGATGGATATACGATTGTGACCAAAGGTGCGGTGGATGTGCTGGCAGGGCGGATCACAACAATTCAAAAAGATGGAAAAGTCTGTCCGATCACAGAGGAGGACCGTCAGGAAATTGCGAAATGGAATGAGAAATATTCCCGGGACGGTCTGCGTGTTCTGGGAGTTGCCTATAAGAAACTGGATCAGGAGAAGGAGCTGACTCTGGATGACGAGCAGGATCTGACCTTCTTCGGATTGATTGCCATGATGGATCCGCCAAGACAGGAGAGTGCGGACGCGGTCAGAAAGTGTATCGGTGCGGGAATCCGTCCGGTTATGATTACCGGTGATCACAAGGTGACTGCGGCGGCAATCGCCAAGAGAATCGGAATACTGAACAATCTGGATGAAGCCTGTGAGGGATCTCAGATTGATTCCATGAGTGATGAGGAATTGAAAAGTTTTGTGGAGAAAATTTCTGTCTATGCCCGTGTGTCACCGGAACATAAGATCCGAATCGTGCGTGCATGGCAGGACCGCGGAAATATTGTTGCCATGACTGGTGACGGTGTCAACGATGCTCCGGCTTTGAAGCAGGCGGACATCGGTGTGGCGATGGGTATCACAGGAAGCGAGGTGTCCAAGGATGCGGCTTCCATGGTATTGACGGACGATAACTTTGCCACGATTGTGAAAGCAGTGGAAAATGGAAGAAACGTCTATGCCAATATCAAGAATTCCATACAGTTTTTGCTGTCCGGCAATTTCGCGGCGATTCTCATGGTACTGTTTGCGTCACTGGCAAGTCTTCCGGTACCTTTTGCGCCGGTTCATTTGCTGTTTATCAACCTTCTGACGGACAGTCTTCCGGCCATTGCCCTTGGACTGGAACCGCATAACTCCCGGGTAATGCAGGAGAAACCGCGTCCGATGAACGAGTCAATTCTGACCAAACCGTTCCTGGCAATTGTGGGAATTGAGGGCTTGTGTATCGGTGTTATGACGGCAATTGCATTTTTGATCGGATATTCCCATGGGGACACAATTCTCGCAACCACAATGGCTTTTGCGACTCTGTGTCTCTCACGTCTGGTACATGGCTATAACTGTAAGTCTGCGTACCCGACGATTTTCACCAAGAAATTCTTCAATAACAAATTCCTGCAGGGGGCGTTTGTCGTTGGTTTTATTCTTTTGAATATGGTACTGGTGATTCCGGCTCTTCACAATCTGTTCCAGGTACGTACCCTGCATATCAGTCAGCTTTTGACAGTCTATGTTCTGGCGCTGCTGAACCTGCCGGTCATTCAGCTTTTGAAGAAGATCCGTACCAGAAATAAGTAAGAAGAGGGGATGGAACCTATGATCTTTGAGAGTCATGCTCATTATGATGACGAGGCTTTTGATGAGGACAGAGAAGAATTATTGACATCCATGCAGGAAAATGGAATTGAGTATATTATCAATGTATGTGCTGCGGCGGATGAATTGGACAAAACCATTGCCCTGACAGAGAAGTATCCATTTATCTTCGGGGCGGTGGGAGTACACCCGGATGACGCCGGGAAGATGAACGATGAGATCCTGAACAAGATCAAGGAGCTGTGTCAGCTGGATAAAGTTGTGGCTGTGGGAGAGATCGGACTGGATTATTACTGGGATAAAGAAAGCCATGAGATACAGAAGAAATGGTTCGAGGCCCAGATGGAAGTGGCAAGGCAGGAGAAGCTGCCGTTTATCATCCATAGCCGGGATGCGGCAGAGGATACACTGACTATGATGAAAGGCCTGAGAGCCGGGGAAATGTCCGGCGGCGTAGTGCACTGTTTCTCTTATTCCAGAGAGATGGCCAGAGAATATCTGGATATGGGGCTGTACATCGGAATTGGCGGTGTGGTGACTTTTAAGAACGCAAGGAAGCTGAAAGAGGTGGCGGCCTATGCCCCGCTGGATCAGATTCTTTTGGAGACGGACAGCCCGTATCTGGCACCGGTACCCAACCGGGGAAAGAGAAATTCTTCTTTGAACATTCCGTATATTGCCAGAGAAATTGCACAGATTAAGAATATTTCCTACGAAGAAGTGGTAGAACAGACCAGTCGAAATGCCAAGAGATTGTTTTTCCACGAAAAGAATTCGATCTGACAGATGAGAAAAAACCGATGCGAAGAGTCATGCTTGTATGAGACTCTCGCATCGGTTTTTGAATTATCAGTATTCTTCCTCGGATGAGGTATCATCGTAGGAGCCGTCATCGTAGGAAGAGTCCTCATCATAGGAGCTGTCATCGGATGAAGTATCATCATAGGAGCTGTCATCGGATGAAGTATCATCGTAGGAACTGTCCTCGGATGAGGTATCATCGTAGGAGCCGTCCTCGGATGAAGTATCATCGTAGGAACTGTCATCAGAATTATCTTCTCCGGAATCAGAGGTATCTGTATCCTGGGTGCCCTCATAGGAATCATCTACAATGTTGCCGTCAGGATCCAGCATATTCATGGAGGAGTCAAAGGTGACCTCCAGAAGACCGGTGCCCGAGGATGGCTCTATCTGCTGTGACATGATCTCGTCGTAAAGGTCATAGAGACTTTCCAGTGTGAATTCATCTGTGCTCAGGTTATGAATATCATGCTGTGCGGCAAGATCCTCCGTGTAGTCCTTCAGCATATAGACGGCACGGTCATCGGTCTGGGTGCTGTAATGCATGACCAGAGGCTCCACAGATTTGGAGGTGATCTCCACAGAGGTCTGACCGTCATCCACGGTCTTCTGAATCGTGAAGCTTGCCATTCCTCCCAGAAGGCCTGACACACTTTCCTGACCGGAGACGAAATTTCCCAGGGAGTAGAAGACCAGCATCTCATTTCCCTGATCATCAGACAAGGTTCCGTAAGGCTGCAGCGTCTGGGGATGACCGCCGATGCATACATCCACACCCTGTTCCATCAGGAATGTGGCCCATTGTTTTTCGTATTCCGTGGGTTCTGAATCCCCTTCATTTCCCCAGTGGGCGACGACGATAATACAGTCGCTGACTTCCTTGGCTTTTTGAATGTCGGCTGCCACCTGTTCCTTGTCGAAGGTATCGATTACATAGGCGTCTTCGCCGGTTGCCAGACCGCTGTCAGTGCCATAAGTATAGTCCAGAAGTGCAATGGTGATATCATTGACAGATATGGTTTTGATGGTGTTGCGGTCAGATTCGGTGGCATTGGTCCCAATCACAGTGACTTGCGGGTGGTTGGAGGACCAGTAGTCCAGTTCACTCTTGATCATATCCAGCCCCATATCATCCACATGGTTGGTGGCTGTGCTGACGACGTCAAAGCCGGCGTTCACAATGGCATCTCCCACTTCCTCCGGTGTGGCAAAAGGAGAATAACCGCTGACCTGATCGTGGTCATCTGTCAGAACGGTCTCCTGATTGATGAAAGCCAGGTCTGCATCCTGTATATAGGAAGAAATATGTTCGTAAATGTGATCGTAATTCCAGGAGCCCGATTCTGTCTCTCCGGATTCACACAGGGATGTGTGGAACAGATTGTCACCGACGGCCACAATGTTGGCAGTGGTCACTTCCGGTTCCTGTTCTGCCTCGGCTTCGGCCTGCTGCGCCTCAGCTTTTTTTTCTGCAGGCCTGGTGATCAGTACACGGTCTGCCTGGTGAAAACAAAGACAGAGAACGATCAACACGGCGACAGAACAGATGAGGCTGATCTTTGATTTGCTTTTTTCCCTGTCGTTCAGTGGAATATTATTTCGGCTCATAGTATTTTTCCTCGTATTTTTGCATAAATGTAAAACTTTTGTTATAAACTGAATTCATTATAACA
>ERZ1090865.1388-NODE-1389-length-12002-cov-9.140203_pt1 | contig 12002 bp, 10 predicted proteins | sample MGYA00478478_ERZ1090865 | MGnify/ENA primary metagenome ERZ1090865 (study PRJEB33644, sample SAMEA5815715) | chicken gut metagenome | biome: Chicken; feature: Gastrointestinal Tract; material: Caecum | place: Ireland | collected 2019-01-01 | study: A study of... | reverse complement strand
ACCTGCCAGCTGGACTTCTGCCTGCCCGCCAAGTTCCACCTGACCTATGTGGACAAGGACGGCACCGAGAAGACCCCCGTGGTGCTGCACCGCGCCATCCTGGGCTCTCTGGACCGGTTCATGGCCTACCTCATCGAGGAGACCAAGGGCCGCTTCCCCACCTGGCTGGCCCCCGTGCAGGTCAAGGTGCTGCCCGTCAGCGAGAAGACGATGGACTACGCCCGCGAAGTGACCGACAAGCTGAAGGCCGCCGGCATCCGCGCCGTGCTGGATGAGTCCAACGAGAAGATCGGCTACAAGATCCGTCTGGCCCAGCAGGAGGACCGCGCCCCCTATATGCTGGTGCTGGGCGCCAAGGAGGCCGAGGCCGGCAACCTGAGCGTGCGCAACCGCAAGGGCGAGACCACGGCCATGGACCTGGATGCTTTCACCGCCCAGGTCAAGGACGAGATCGCCAATAAGGTGTTCAACGTCTGATTTTTCCCATAACCGCAGGAGGAAGCGTCTTCGGGCGCTTCCTCTTTTTGGTAAGGCTTGACTTGCCGCCGGCGGTATGGTATCATATTGCCGCAATCAAATACAAAACAAACTACCACCGGGTAGAGTAATGCACAACGCATTCGTTGGGTACATCGTAGGTCTTTGAAGATGTACCGGCGGATGCGTTTTTTTGGAGGATCGTATGTCTGCCAAGCTCAAATATTTCACCAAAGCCGAATGGACGCTGTGGGGCGTGTCGGTCCTGATGATCGTGGGCACCTTCCTGCTGTTCCAGCAGAGCGACTATCTCTCGCTGACTGCCTCCCTCATCGGCGTCACCTCCCTGATCTTCAACGCCAAGGGCAACCCGCTGGGCCAGGTGCTGGGCATCGCCTTCTGCCTTTTGTACGGGTATATCTCCTTTACCTGCGCCTACTACGGCGAGATGATCACCTACCTGGGCATGACCGCCCCCATGTCCCTCTACGCCCTCATCTGCTGGCTGCGCCACCCCTTCGGTGCCGGCCGTGCCGAGGTGAAAGTGGGCAGTATCTCCCGCCGGGAAGGCGTCTTTGCCGTGGCGCTCAGCCTGGCGGTCACGGTGGTGTTCTACTTCATTCTCCGGGCCTTCGGCACCGCCAACCTGCTGCCCAGCACCCTCTCGGTGACTACCAGCTTCCTGGCCGTCTACCTCACCGCCCGGCGCAGCCCCGCCTTCGCGGTGGCCTACGCTGCCAACGACCTGGTGCTCATCCTGCTGTGGGGGCTGGCTGCGGTGGAGGATCCGGCCTACCTCTCGGTGGTGGTCTGCTTCGTGATGTTCTTTGCCAACGATATCTACGGTTTCATCAACTGGTCCCGGATGCGTCAGCGTCAGGCGGCCGCCGCATAACCAAACCCCGGCGGGGATTTTCCCGCCGGGGTTTGCTTTTACTTTGTCTTCTTTTTTTCGCGCCACTCTTTGTCTGCCCGGCGGCGTTCTTCCCTGGTTTTTCGGTCGGCGATGAGCGCATACACAAAAGCCGGCAGCGAGAAGAGCACCGCCAGCCCGAACCCCGGGAGCAGCGGCAGCGGATGCACCTTGAGCACGATCCCCAGGATGAACCAGCTGATGCCAAAAATCACCATGCCGATGCCGTTCGCCCGCATATAGTCCGGCGTCCAGCTCTTGTACCGGTATCGTTCCGGGATGTTCTGAATGCCCAGAATGCCGAGAAATCCATACCCGGTCCAGAATATGCTGAGGACCCAAATGGAAGGGACACTCATGGCTGTACCTCCTTGCGGCGGGTGGCTTGCTTTGCCTTGAGTATACCATACCCGCCGCCCCGGCGCAACGGCGGGTCGCTGTGTTGTATTTTTTAGGGTATTGTGGTAAAATGTAGTATCTATTGGTATGCTATTCTAAAAGGAAAAGGTGCCCTATGGCTGAAAACATCCAAACTTCCCGCCCGGCCGACGACGGCTGGACGACCATCATCCGGCCCCGCAGCGGCTGGTTTGACATCAACCTGAAGGAACTGTGGCAGTACCGCGACCTGACCGTCATGTTCGTCAAGCGGAACTTCACGGTGCTCTACAAGCAGACCATCCTGGGTCCCGCCTGGATTCTGCTCAACCCCCTCATCACCACGCTGATCTTCAACGTGGTGTTCGGCAACATGGCGGGCATGCCCACCGACGGCGTGCCGGGCTTTCTGTTCTACATGGCCGGCAACACCGTCTGGACCTTCTTTGCCAACTGCGTCAACAACACCGCCAACACCTTCGTGACCAACTCCCAGGTGTTCGGCAAGGTGTACTTTCCCCGGCTGACCATGCCGGTGAGCCAGGTGCTCACCAGCCTCATCAACTTCCTGATCCAGGCGGCCATGTATCTGGTGTTCTGGCTCTACTTCTTCGCCACCGGCGCCGAGGTGCATTTCACCCTCTGGACTATCGCCATTCCGCTGGTCATGCTCCAGGTCATGCTGCTGGGTCTGGGCGTGGGCATCATCGTCTCCTCCCTGACCACCAAATACCGGGACCTGGCCATTGCTGTGGGCTTCGGCGTCCAGCTGTGGATGTACGCCTCTCCGGTGGTCTATCCCCTTTCCATGCTGGATGAGAGCCCCCGCCTGAAAGTGCTGGTGGAGCTCAACCCCATGACCGCCCCCATCGAAGTGTTCCGGGCGGCCACCTTAGGCACCGGCAGTGTGTCGGCGGGCGCCATCCTCTACAGCGTGGTGTTCACCCTGGTGGCGCTGGTGCTGGGCGTGGTGCTGTTCAGCCGCATTGAAAAAACCTTTATGGATACCGTGTAAGGAGGGGCTGCCATGTCTGCAAAGGAAAAACGCCCCGTCATCCAGGTCACGGGACTGAAAAAGCAATACAAGCTGGGCCAGATCGGCGGCGGCACCCTGACCCACGACCTCCAGAGCTGGTGGGCCCGGGTCCGCGGCAAGGAGGACCCCAACACCGTCATCGGCACCGACCAGCGGCTGTTCGGCCAGACCTTCATGGCGCTGAACGGCGTGGACCTGACGGTCTACCAGGGGGAAGCCCTGGGCATCATCGGCCGCAACGGCGCCGGCAAATCCACCCTTTTGAAACTGCTCTCCCGCATCACCGCCCCCACCGAGGGCGAGATCCGCATCCGGGGCCGGGTGGCCTCCATGCTGGAGGTGGGCACCGGCTTCAACAACGAGATGACCGGCCGGGAGAACATCTATATGAACGGCGCCATCCTGGGCATGACCCGGGCGGAGATCGACGCCAAACTCCCCCAGATCATTGAATTTTCCGAGTGCGGGGACTTCATCGACACCCCCGTCAAGCGGTATTCCAGCGGCATGTTCGTCAAGCTGGCCTTCGCGGTGGCCGCCCATCTGGACAGCGAGATCATGGTCATGGACGAGGTCCTGGCCGTGGGCGACATGAAGTTCCAGCAGAAATGTCTCGGGAAGATGAGCGACGTGGCCAACCAGGACGGCCGCACCGTCCTCTACGTCAGCCACAACATGAGCACCATCCGCCAGCTGTGCAGCCGCTGCATCGTGCTGGACAAGGGCAAGGTGATCTTTGACGGCGACGTGGAACAGGCCATCGCCATCTATATGGACACCACCGACGTGAACGTGGTGCACTACGACCTGGCCAACGTGGCCCGGATGACCGGCAGCGCCGGCAAGCGGTTCCGGCTGGAGACGCTGGACTTTATGGACAAGGAATCCAGCGTCTTTGCGGACACCGAAAAGATGCGGGTGAAGATCACCTGGCGGGTGGCGGAGCCCTTCGCGGGCATCCACATGAAGATGAACCTCCACGCCCGGGACTCCACACCGGTGGGCATCACCCATCCCGTGGACCTGGGTCCTGCCCAGCCCGGCAAACTCTACACCACCGTGTTTGAATTCAACCCCAGCCTTCTGGGCGAGGGCCAGTACTACTTCTATCTGGATATCTTTGACGGGGCGCTGCGCCAGGCCGTCTGCCTGGACAAGCCGGTGACGGAATTTGCCTTTGAGGTCACCAACAGCGACCTGACCATGCCCGAATGGGCTGCCGGCTGGGGCCGCATCCACTTCCCGCCCGTCAAGCTGCTGGAGGCGCAGGCATGAAACCCAATCTGTATATCTGCCACACGGCCTACCAGGTGCTGGTGGACCTGCTGCGGGCAGGCAGGGCCCCGGGCGGCCCCCACACCATGGTGCTCTCCGCCGCCGTGGCCGATGCCAAGGCGCTGTCCGCCCGGCTGGACAAGACCGGCGTGGTGCAGACCGTGCTGGTGGACGAGACCCGCTGGCCCGGCACCGTGACGGGGCCGCTGGCCTCCCTGCGGGCCCGCCGGGCCTTTGAATCGCTGTGCGGCTGGAAGCTGGACCGCGCCCGGTATGAAAACGTCTATATCCACAACGACTGGAGCGTGCTGGGGCGGTACCTGCAGGACTGCCATGCCGGGTACATCCTCTGCGAGGATACCTTCGGCAGCACCCTGGGCCCCGACCAGCATCTGGTCACCGACCAGCGGGCCGCTCCCGACTTTGCGAAAAAGCAGCAATCCGGCAAGGGGTATCTCTACTGGGGGGACAGCCCCTGGTGCAAGCGGGTGGAGAGCGAGGACGCCAGCCGCTGCACGCTGTTCGGCCCCGACAAGCTGGTCAGCGACAGCAAGGGCGCGCTGCTCCGGTCGCTGACCGACGGCGAAAAGGCCATGGTGCGCAGCGTCTTTCTGACCCGGCCGCTGCCCGACCACGCCGAGGGGGCCACCCTGCTTTTGCCCCGCAGCTTTGTGGCCGACGGGCTGATGACCCAGGAACGGCAGGACGCCATGTTCAAAGCGGTGGCCGCCCGCTATGCGGTGGGGCCGCTCTTCATCAAGACCCATCCCCGGGACACCACCGACTACGGTGCGCTCTTCCCCGGGGCGGTGATCCTCGAGCGCACCATGCCCAGCGAAGTGCTCAACTTCTGCCTGCCCTTCACCTTCCGGCGGGCCGTGACCGTCCAGAGCTTTGTGCTGCGGGGCTTCACAGCTGCCGAGGAAAAAATCCTGCTCACGCTGGAGGAAGCCCAGGCACTGATTCCTCAATAAAATTTTCTTGTACAGGAGGGGTTCTCCATGAAAACCATCGCTGTGATTCCCGCGCGGTACGCCAGTACCCGCATGCCCGGCAAGCCGCTGGCCGATGTGCTGGGCAAGCCGATGATCTGGTGGGTGTACCAGGCCGCCAAGGCCTGTCCCAAGCTGGACGATGTGCTGATTGCCACCGACGATGAGCGCATTGCCGATGCCTGCCAGCAGTACGACATGCAGTACCTGATGACCAGTGCCGACCACGATACCCCCACCGGGCGCATCTGGGAGGTCAGCACCAAGGTGGACGCCGACCTGTACCTGCAGCTGATGGGGGACGAGCCGCTGGTGAATCCGGCGGCCTTCGGCCTGATCCTGCCCGATACGCTGCCCGAAGACCCCTGTTATGTGGCGGTGCTCACCAACGTGATGGAGCACCCCGCCGATGTCATCGACTTCTCCAACCAGAAGGTGGTGACCAACGCGGCCCGGGAGATCCTGCTGATTTCCCGCAGCCCCATCCCCTACCCCAAAGGCACGCTGGATTTCGAGTACGAGAAGGTCACCGGCATCCAGCTGTACAGCAAGCAGGCCCTTGCGTTCTACCACGCCACCCCCAAGTCCCTGCTGGAGAAGGCGGAGGAAAACGACATGATGCGGTTCATCGAGAACGGCCACAAGGTGCATGCCATCGTCAGCCCCTACAAGACCGTCAGCGTGGATACCCCCAAGGATCTGGCGCTGGTCAACGAGATTCTGAAGGAGAAACACCATGCCTGATATCAAACTGCTGGACTGCACCCTGCGTGACGGCGGCTACATCAACGACTGGCGCTGGGGCTTCGGTTCGGCGCGGCGGATCATCCAGTCCCTGACCCGGGCCGGCACCGACCTGGTGGAGGTGGGCTTTCTGCGCAATGTGGAGGGCTACAACCCCGACGTGACGGTCTGCAACACCATCGAGGAGCTCAACCGGCTGCTGCCCGACGAGGGCCAGCGGGGCCACACGATCTACTCCGGCATGGCCATGCGCTCCAACTACGATATTGCCAAGCTGAGCCCCTACGACGGCCACGGCATCGAACTCATCCGCATCACCGCCCACGACTACGATATCCGGGACGGCATGGACTTTGCCCGGGAGGTGAAGGCCCGGGGGTACAAGCTGTCCATCAACCCCATCAACATCATGGGCTACGGCGACAAGGACCTGCTGTGGATCTTCGACCAGGTCAACGCCATCCATCCCTGGCAGTTCTCCATCGTGGACACCTTCGGCAGCATGCGCCGCCGGGACCTGGAGCGGATCGTCTCGCTGGCCGACCACAACCTGGCCCCTGACATCCGTCTGGGCCTGCATCTCCATGAGAACATGGCTCTGAGCTTCTGTCTGGCCCAGGAATTCATGGACAAACCGCTGCTGCGGGACAAGACCGTGGACGCCAGCCTCATGGGCATGGGCCGTGCCCCCGGCAATCTGCCCATCGAACTGGTGGCAGACTACCGCAACGAGACCGGCCACTGCCACTATGACCTGGACGAGATCATGGACGCCATCCAGGACCATATCGCCCCCATCAAGGGGGAGAGCGCGTGGGGCTATACCCCGGCCTACTTCCTGTCGGCCCGGTTCAACCTCCACCGCAACTACGCCGAGCACCTGCTGAACAAGGGTGATCTCACCGTGCGGGACATCAACCACATCCTGGCGGCCATCGACCCGGGCAAAAAGACGGTGTTTGACGCCGCCTACGCCGACAAGCTCTACACCGAGTACCGCAACCGCCGTATCGACGACGAGGCCGCCCTGGCGGCCCTGCAGACGGCTTTCGGCGGCAAGAAGGTGCTGGTGCTGGCCCCCGGTGCCACCCTGGCCACCGAGGCAGGCCGCAGCGCCGTAAAGGCGGCGGCTGCTGACGTGACGGTTTCCGCCAATTTTGTGCCGGACTTTGTGGAGCCGGACTATGCGTTTTTTACCAACGCCAAGCGCTTTGACGAGGAAGCCGCCTACCCCTGCCCGCTGGTGCTGACCAGCAACCTGCGGGCCAGCACTCCGGCCACCGTGGTGAACTACGACCGTCTGTGCGGCACCGATGCCCAGGGCGGCAACAGTGTGCTCATGCTGCTGCGGCTGCTGCGGCTGTGCGGTGCCGCCGAGGTACTGCTGGCCGGTGCCGACGGCTACCGCCCCGGCGCCCCCGCCTACGCTGACGCGGGGCTGCACACCCACACCGACCGGGGCGAAGCCTACAACGCGCGGATGGCCGGCGCCATCCGGGCCGCCGGGCTGCCGGTGCGGTTCGTGACCCCCAGTGAATACGAAAGGGCGTAATCCATGATACGTTTATTGGTTCTGGACGTGGATGGCACCATGACGGATGGCGGCATCTACTACGATTCCCACGGCACTGAAATCAAGAAATTCGCGGCCCGGGACGGTGCCGGGCTGCTCATTGCCCGGTCCGCCGGCATCAAGGTGATGATCTGCACCGGGCGGGAGAGCGAGCCGGTGCGCCGCCGGGCTGCCGAGCTGAAACTGGACTACGTCTACCAGAATGTGCGGCGCAAGTCGGATTTTCTGCGGGAATTCATGGCCCAAAACGGCTACGCCAAAGAGGAAGTGGCCTACTGCGGCGATGACATCAACGATCTGGCGGCGATGAACCTTTGCGGCTTCGTCGCCTGCCCCGCCGACGCCTCGGACATCATCCGGGCGCGGGCGGATTACATCTGCCCCCAGAACGGCGGCCACGGGGCCGTGCGCGGTGCGGTGCAGAAGATTCTGGAAACGGACGGACGCTGGAAGGATGCGGTGTTTGCCACCTTCGGCGTGCCGCTGGATTGAACCGGAGGGGTAGTATGCCGGGCATGTCCAAACTGAAAAAACCGGATGCGCCGCTCTGCCGGGCGCTGGCCACCCTGGTGGTGCTGCTGGCTGTCTCGGTGCTGGTGTGGCTGGCCCTGGTGCGCCCCCAGCTGGGCAAGGGCCGGTCGGAGACCATCAGCGATGACTACAGCGCTTCCACCATCCTGCAGGACGGCCAGACCGCCAGCCAGACCTTCACCTTCGACCAGAATCTGCTGGCCGTGGGGGTGGAGTTCTATCTGCCGGGCGGTCAGCCAGAGGGTGAACTGGAAGTGGTGCTCACCGACGCCGACACCGGCGAGGAACTGGCCCGCTCCACCGGCGTGATGGGCTACATCCTGCCCGACCAGTACACCGTGCTGGGTCTGGACCGGGAAGTGCAGGGTGCTGCCGGGCGGCGGTACCAGCTTTCGTTGACGCCCCACTACACCGGCAGCGAGGTACTGGCCATCGGCCACAGCAGCGGCGTGGCCCTGTGGCAGGACCCCATGCTGCTGGACGGCAGCCAGGTGGACGGCACCATGGCAGTCCAGGTAACCTGGCAGCGTATCGGCGGGTACCTGACACGGTTTTTCCTGCTGATCTGCGGCTTTGCGGCCCTGCTGGCGGCCTTCACCGTCTGGGCGGTGAGCAGCCGCAGGGTGCGCCTGCCCCGCCTTGTTTTTGTACTGGTGCTGGGGCTGGGGGTGCTCTACAGCTTTGTGCTGCCCCCCTACGCCGCCCCTGACGAAAAATACCACATCAACCAGAGCTTTACGCTGGCCTGCCGGTGGGCGAACTTTTTCTCGGACGACGGGTGGCAGATGGGCCATGTGCCTACCACCACCAGTTTCCGCCGGGAGACCGACGTGGACGCCACCCTGCAGGATGAGAACACCACGGTGTTCACCTGGCGGGAGTTCACCGACACGCTGTTCACCACCACCGACGCCTCCTTCGACAGCCACCAGGAGTACGCCGAGCTGCAGACCGACCAGAATCCGCTGCTCTATCTGGCCAGCGGTGCGGCGGTGTTTGTGGCCTACCTTTTCCATCTGGGCTTCACCCCGGCGCTGGCTCTGGGCCGGCTGGCCAACCTGCTGCTCTTTGCGGCGCTGGCGGCCTGGGCCGTGAAGGTAACCCCCTGGGGCAAACGCATCTTTGCGGCGGTGGCCCTGCTGCCCATGACGCTCCATCTGGCGGCCAGTTTCAGCCGGGACGCCCCGCTGCTGGGGCTCTGCTTTGCCTTTACAGCCCTGGTGCTGGACGCCGCCTTCGGCGCCCACCGGGACCGCCCCCTCCCCTCTGCGCGGCTGGCGGCGCTGCTGCTCACCGGCGTGCTGCTGGCCCCCGGCAAGATGGTCTATCTGCCGCTGGCAGCCCTGTTGCTGCTGGTGCCCGGACCTCGCCTGGGACACCACGCCAAGGCCAAGAAGGCCGCCTATCTGGCCGTCTGTGTGGCGCTGGCCCTGGTGCTCAACACCGGCACGCTGACCGCCACCACCGGCACCGACTCGGAGGAGACTACGACGACTTCCATCGCGGCGAAGGCCACGGCTGTATCGCCCGTGCCCCGCGCCGAGAAGGCCCGCCCGGCCGAGCCGGATGCCGCCTACGAAGGAGTGATCTGCGGAGAAAACACACTGGAAAACTTCGTGCGGCGCCTTTACTACTACGCCGAGGACACCCGCGATCCCGCCCAGAGCGAGGTGGATTTCTGGGTGCAGGCCCTGAAGGAGGGGGATGTCTCCCCCGTGACGCTGGGCCAGACCTTCCTGTTCAGCCCCGAGCGGATCAACAGCTATACCGACGGGGAGGATTTTCTTTCCCGGGCATCCCTCTCCCTGCTGGGGGAGGACCTGGTCCAGACCGGCAACGCCAATCTGGCCGATGACTTTGCCACCGGCGGCGCCCTGGAAGTGTACAAAATCGTCTACAGCCTGCCCTCCTGCCAGCAGCGGTTTGCCGGGCTGGGCCTTGAGCCCGGCGTCATGGACGACCGCATGCCGCTGGACCGGGATACCCTGGCCGCCGAAGTGCAGGCCGCCCGGGATACCCGCGCCACCCAGAGCCTGACCGACGAGGCCGACCGTGTGACCTACACGCCGGGATATATCCTGACCCACCTGCCCGACACTGTGCTGCTGCTGGTGCGCTCCGCCGTGGAGAACGGCGACCACTATCTGCGCACCCTGGTGGGCGGCAGCCTGAGCTACTATTCCCTGGACCTGGCCTGGGGCTGGGTGGTTGTGCTGTATATGCTGCTGTTCTATGCGGCGCTGCCGGTTCAGGGCACTGCCCTGCTGCCTGCGGGGCGCGGCCGGGTCTGGTGCGCAGCGGCCGCGGTACTCTGCTGCCTGCTGGCGGTGGCGGGGTGTCTGCTCTGGACGCCCACCCACTACGATACCCTCTACGGCCTGCAGGGGCGGTATTTCCTGCCCGTGCTGCCGCTGGTGCTGCTCACCTGTCTGCCCCGCGGCGTGGCCCACGTGGCCGACGAGGACACCGCCGCAGCCCGTCTGCTGGGCGCCCTGGCGCTGACCCAGTTTGGCGTGCTGATGAATACCATGCTGGCCGTCATCGCAAGATAACGGCGAGGATTCTGCTATGACTTTCTGCTTTTTCACGGCGCAGTACCTGCCCACCCCGGGCGGCGTGGAGCGCTATACCTGGAACCTGGCGCGGCGCTGTGTGGCGGCAGGGCACCGGGCCCTCATCGTGACCAGCGCCCTGCCGGGACTGCCGGCCCGGGAACGGGACGAATGGGGGCTGGAAATCTACCGCCTGCCGGCCTTGCCGGTGATGGGCGGGCGCTTTCCCGTGCTGTGGCCGTTCGCCCCTGCCGCGGATCTCTGGGCGCAGGGCATCGACTTTGCGGTCATCCAGACCCGGATGTACACCCAGAGCGTCTGGGCCGCCCGGCAGTGCCGCAGGCGGGGCATCCCCGCCCTGGTCATCGACCATTCCACCGGCTACATGATGCACGGCGGGCTGGGCGGTGTGCTGGGACGCTGGTACGAACATCTGGCCTGCGGCATCATCCGCCGGTGCGGGTTTCCCTTCTACGGCGTCTCCGGCGATGTCTGCCGCTGGCTGAAAACCTTCGGCATCACGGCGGCAGGCACGCTGCCCAACGCCGTGGACCCCGCCGAACTCTCCGCCCTGGCTACGGCGGAACCCGTCATCCCCTGGCGGCAGAAACTGGAGGTGCCGGCGGACGGCCACCTCATCGCCTTTGTGGGACGGCTCATCCCCGAGAAGGGCGCCCTGCGGCTGGCCGAGGCCGTGCAGCAGCTGCCCGGCTGTGTGCTGGCTGTGGCCGGCACCGGCCCCGAGGAGGAGGCGCTGCGGGCGCTGGGCGGCCCGGTGCGGGTGCTGGGCGCCCTGCCCCACCCCCAGATCGTTCAGCTGCTCCACCAGGCGGACTGCTACTGTCTGCCCACCGAGTACGCCGAGGGTTTCCCCACCACACTGCTGGAGGCGGCGGCCTGCGGCTGTCCCATCCTCTGCACCCACACCGCCGGCTCCGGCGAGCTGCTGCCCGACGAAAACTACGCGGTGTATCTGGAGGATACCCGCCCCGAAACACTGACCGCCGGGCTGCAACAGGTCCTGCGGGACCCCGACGCCGCCCGGACCCGGGCCGCCCACGCCCTGGAAAACCTGACGGCCCGCTTCACCTGGCAGGCGGTATACACCGCACTGCTGCAGGCAGCCCAGGATGCCCGCGCAAGGGCAAAAAGGAGTTAAGATGTCGAAATTGCTCATCGTGATCCCCGCCCACAACGAGGAGGACAACATCGTCCAGGTGGTGGAAAGCCTGACGAAACGGTATCCTGAATACGACTACGTGGTCGTCAACGACGGCAGCCGGGACAAGACGGCGGCCATCTGCCGCGCCCACGGCTACCGGCTCATCGACCTGCCCATCAACCTGGGGCTGGCGGGCGCCTTCCAGACCGGGCTGCGCTACGCGGCGGAAAACGGCTACGACTGCGCCATGCAGATGGATGCCGACGGCCAGCACAAGCCGGAATACATCGGCCCCATGCTGGCCGCCCTGGAGGAGGGCAACGACATCGTCATCGGCAGCCGGTTCCTCACCGTGAAGAAGCCCAAGAC
>ERZ1090865.1378-NODE-1379-length-12080-cov-7.694553_pt1 | contig 12080 bp, 8 predicted proteins | sample MGYA00478478_ERZ1090865 | MGnify/ENA primary metagenome ERZ1090865 (study PRJEB33644, sample SAMEA5815715) | chicken gut metagenome | biome: Chicken; feature: Gastrointestinal Tract; material: Caecum | place: Ireland | collected 2019-01-01 | study: A study of the... | reverse complement strand
TTCCCAGAGTCTTATCAGATTTTTGAACACAGTCAGGTATGCCTGAGTGGGGCTGCCGGCAAAATAGCCCAGACGGAAGAGAAACAGCAGGCGGTGGACAAAAAGCAGGAGGAGAACCAGCGCGCCCAGGACTATGATTGCGATAAAAAGGCCTTTGCCTATCTGTATCAGAGTATCCAGGATACCTGGAGCCTTTTCTTCCTTTCCGGCAGTGGCGCCGTTTTCCCGGGAGGTATCCTCAGCAGGAGTTTCTTCCCCGGGTATATCCCGGGGAACAGTCTCGTTGGTCTCCTCAGTCTGAGGAGCAGACTGCCGGGAACTTGGGGTTACCTCTACGGGGATCCAGCCTGCACTCTGGGTATAGACTTCTACCCAGGCGTGGGCTCTGGAATCCGGAACCTGGGCGGTATATCCCATTTGAGGATCTGTCCGCAGCATATCCGGTAAAACAGAGTAGCCGGTCACATACCGGGCCGGAATGCCGTACATACGGAAAAGCTGGGTCCCTACAGTAGCAAAGTGTATACAGAAGCCCCGTTTCTGTTCATAGAGAAGTTCCTGGGACAGAGGAATGCTTTGGGAAAAGGGCTCCAGGGACAGACTGTAGGAGGCATGATTCCACAGAAAGTTTTGGATTTCTTCTGCGGCCTTTTGAATCTCTTCATCTGAGGGAACCTCAGATATGGAAGCATATACAGGAAGCTGCCGGAGTTCTTCTACGAGGGCTTCCGGGGGATCCTCGTCCCAGAAAGTATAACGGTCCCGGCAGAAGGCTTCATAGGCCTTTGCCAGATCCAGGTTTCCTTGATAGAAATTTCCCAGAGGTATTTCCGAAAGTCTGTCCAGAGTGAGCGGAAAGCAGCGGCCGCTGAGCTTCAGGCTGGTCTGGTCCTGGAGAACATTGCTTTCGGAAAGAGTAACATTGCTGCTTACACTGACCAGAGGCAGATATGTAAAGTCAGGAGCATGTGAAAATTCTATGGAAATAGACAGGCGGTCTTCCTCAGGAATTCCAAAAAGAGGCAGGGGGAAGACTCCATTGGCCAGCTGCCGGGCAATTCCCCTGTCTCCTGCATAGGAATACCACTCTTCATCCAGGGGCGGGGTCCACTGGTAATCTGCATAGTCTGCGCCTACAAATCCTCTTAAATACAAAGGCTGTGATATCTCCCCGTCTATGGACAGGGACAGGACATTCTGAGAAGTATAGGAAGGCGGACTGCTGGTGATCTGCTGTCTGTCTGTCTGAGCCTCATAGGAAAAAGTATCTGGGCCGTCCGTCCCTTTCCTGTCCGTTGAAGGGGCAGGACTTGTTTCCCCTCCGGATAAAAGCCGGTTTCCTGCTGTGTTAATACAGGCGGACAGGGATTCACTGGCTTGAAAGACCCAGGGAGAGAAAAGAGGGGCAAAAATACAGGCGGCTGTCAGGAAAAGAATCCCCTGAAAAGGAACGGCAAGGAGCCACAGCCGGGATACACTTTGGGGCCAGAGAGCTCCTCTCCAGAGAATAAAGGCTCCTAAGGGCAGGGCAAAAAGGGCAACAGGGACAGAGACCTCCAGAAGGTAAGAGATCAGTCCGGGAAGTCCCAGAAGCAGCACAAAGAAAAGACGCTTTTTCCAGAGCATGGACAGAAGGACAAAAAGCATATAAAGGGATATCAGGAAGAAGCAGAGTATCCATTTATCCTTTACATTGTCTGTATATCCCGGGAAAATACTCAGATTGTAAGCTGCACGGACCAGCTTTTCCAGAGCTCCTGCGGCGCTGAAAAACTGCCGGAAAAAATCTTCACGGAAAAGATACAGAGCCAGGAGCAGTATTCCCAGGGAGCCAAAGAGAAAGTAAGAGAATTTTTCCCTTCCGCGGAGAGCGAAAAGGAATGTACCGGCAACTGCAGGGATAACACACAGTTCTGCGGTGGAAAGAATAGAGAACCCGGGATGAAAAATAAGGGAGAAGTTCAGAAGACAGCTGCCGCAGGCAAAGAAGAACAGAAGAAAAGAACAGAAAGTTCCCATCAACGCGCCGCTTTTGTTCTGACTGAAGCCTTTCTTTTGGATCGTAAGCTGAAAAATATGGTTTTTCTTCATAGCTATCCTCCTAAATCACAAAATGATCTCTGCCAGAGCCAGGTCTTCTTTCAAAATTTCCGGAGTGGAAGAAAGAATCTTTTCTTCTTCCCGCCAAAGATCCAGATGAGTATCCAGTAAAAGTCTGCAGGCCCAGGTGGCGGTGGGATATTCTCTGGAATAAAGAGAATACAGACTTTTGGGATCCTGATAGAATTCCCCGTGGAGGAGACAGTACAGGGCAAAGTTCAGCTCTTCTTCATTTCGTACAGGAAGCCGCCGCAGACATTGCTCTTTCTGATCAAACCAGATCATCAGATGGCTGGATTTCATTTCCACCAGGGCAAAGGAGAGAGAGGCGGCCCATTGGAAAAAGGCGCTGATCTGTCTGGCAGACTCTTTTTGTTCCGGGACGGCCAGATCTAAAAAGAGCAGGACAGAAAATCCCTCTCCGGTATCGGGAGTCCGTACCATCAGGTCATCCGTTCTGGCGCTGAGTTTCCAGTGCACCAGTTTCAGAGGATCCCGGGGCCGGTAACTGCGGATGTCTTCCGTAAAACTTCCGGAGGCGGAAGAAGCCAGAAAAGGAGTTTCCAGGCTGTCTTCTCCCTCTGGAACAAAATAACGGGTTTTTTCGCTGACTTTTACAGAGACAGGGAGAGGCCTGGGAAAAAATACGGCTTCTCCTGTCAGGTCTGTTTTTGACAATACCTGCACAAGGGAAAAGAAACTGCAGATCCGGAGTTTCTTTAGCTGCACATAGAATCTTCCGCAGTAAGGAGAAGAAAAGGTCAGAGAAAATTTTCTGCGGCTTCGGGGTCCCAGAGACAGAAATAAATTTTTCTCCTCTGTCTTTTTTCCGCTCTGGTCCAGAAGCAGGAAACCGAGCCTGATTCCGGACAGAGGAAGATATCCGGTATTTTTTATTGTAAAAGTAAAAACCGCCTGCTGCTCTTTTTCTCCTGTATAGGCGGAAAAAGGAAAATCGATCTTAATCTTTCTGCGGCAGTACAGAACCTGAAAAAACGAGGCCAGGATCCAGAATATAAAAAGAACACACAGGGCCAGAGCCGCCTGGCTTTGATACAGGACCGCAGTATAGAGCAGGATAAAGAAAAGCAGGACAAACAATGGATTTATCATAACATACCTCAGGTTTTGCGCAGAGAGGGAGCAGGAACCGACTTCAGGATCTCCTCTAAAACAGCGTCAGGGGTCAGATGGCTGATCCTTGCCTTTGCATTCAGAAGGATCCGGTGAGCCCAGACGTCCATGAGGATTCCACGGATATCATCAGGAGTTACATAAGTTTTGTTCCGCAGATAGGCACTGGCCTGTGCCATCCGGGCAAGGGCCAGGGATCCTCTGGGGCTCACCCCCAGTTCGATCATAGGGTTGTTCCTGGTGGCCTGGGCCAGTCTGCCGATATAGTGATAGATACGGTCATGGATAAAGATATTCCGGACCTCTTCCTGCATAAGAAGGAGTCCCTGGGAATCAGCGGCAGGCTGTACCTGCTCAATGGTATTTCGGGCAATACGGCCTTTCAGGATGGAAATTTCTTCTTCCATATCCGGATATCCTATGGTAAGGCACACAGTAAAACGGTCCAGCTGGGACTGGGGAAGGAGCTGGGTGCCTGCGGAGCCTGCCGGATTCTGGGTGGCGATAACGATAAAAGGTCTGGGAAGAGGATGGGTAACGCCGTCTACACTGACCTGTCCTTCTTCCATGACTTCCAGCAGAGCGGACTGGGTCCTGGGCGAGGTACGGTTGATCTCATCCCCCAGAAAAAGATTGCACATTACCGCTCCGGGCTGATAATAAAACTGGCCGGTTTCTTTTCGGTACATGGTGAATCCGGTAAGATCGGCAGGAAGGACATCCGGGGTAAAAGTCAGACGCTTTTCTTTGAGATTCAGCGCTCTGGAAAAGGCCAGAGCCATAGTGGTCTTTCCAACTCCGGGAATATCTTCCAGAAGGATATGACCGGAGCTTAAGATTGCCATCATGACTTTCCGGATACAGTCGTCTTTTCCGATCACGGCCTTCCGGACCTGACGTATTACCTGATAGGCCTGCCGGCTGTGGGTTTCTTGGCTGTTCATGCTGATTACTCCTTTGACAATAATTCTAAAAACCGTTTATATTCTGATTCCATTATAAGAGACATATTCTATACTGACAATTCCTTTTTCGTTAAATCTTATTGCTGTTCCGCTTTAAATTGCTAAAATTTTCTGTTGACAAAAAGGTCTCCACAGGATATGATAGGGATAACTTAAAACAGAAAGGCTGGTACAGTGACATGATGCAGCAGATTCTTTGCGGAAATAGAAATTCTTATTTTTATTACTGCTTCCTGGGCTTTTACGGCGCAGGTTCTTTTTGCTGCAGAAAAATTCCCTGAGAGGAAGGCGCTGTCCATAGAGATAAGCCGGTGTCTGCAGCAGCAGGCACCGGCTTTTTCAGTTTATAGGAGGAAAAAACATGATTCTTGTATTAAAAAACAATGCGGACCAGAAAAAAGTAGAGGAATTAAAAAAACAATTGACGGATATGGGGCTGAAGCTTCATCTCTCCGAAGGAATGAATACTTCTCTGATCGGACTGATCGGAGATACCACGGAGGTAGACGAGGAGTGGCTGAGTGCTCTTGACGTGATCGAATCCGTAAAGAGGATCAATGAGCCTTACAAGAAAGCCAATAGGGCCATGCACCCCAAAGATACTGTCATAGAAGCCGGCGGCAGAAAGATCGGCGGAGGATATTTCCAGGTGATCGCAGGCCCTTGTTCTGTGGAGACCAGAGAGCAGATGACACAGGTAGCTTTTGACGTCCAGAAGGCCGGAGCCGGACTGTTAAGAGGAGGGGCTTTTAAGCCAAGAACTTCCCCGTACTCTTTCCAGGGACTGGGCAGCGAAGGACTGAAAATGCTTCTGGAAGCAAAAAAAGCCACGGGACTTCCCATTGTGACCGAGATCATGAGCGCAGAACATCTGCCTTTGTTTGAAAATGTGGATGTGATCCAGGTAGGAACCAGAAATATGCAGAACTTTGAGCTTCTCAAAGAGCTGGGAAAGATCCGCAAGCCCATTCTTTTAAAGAGAGGCATGGCCAATACACTGGAAGAGCTGCTTATGAGTGCAGAGTACATTATGGCAGGGGGAAATGAACAGGTGATCCTCTGTGAAAGAGGCATCCGTACTTTTGAGACTTCCATGAGAAATACACTGGATATATCCGCCATTCCCATGCTGAAGTCCAAGACCCATCTTCCGGTGATCGTGGATCCCAGTCATGCGGCAGGTATCCGTTTTATGGTGGAACCTCTTACTATGGCAGCTATTGCCGCCGGAGCAGACGGAGTTATGATCGAGGTGCACAATAATCCGGAAAAAGCTCTCTGTGATGGAAAACAGTCTCTTACGCCCCAAAGTTTTGCTGATCTGATGGAAAAGGTAAAGAAGACTACGGCGTTTTTCGGAAAGACCATGGAAACGGAGACACCCTGAAAATTTCTTGAAGAAACAGACAGATACCGGTATAATAATACCCATGACTAAAAAAGGAAAGGTTGTCTGGATTATGAAATCTCTGGTTTTAGCAGAAAAACCTTCGGTAGCCCGCGACATAGCCCGGGTATTAAAATGCGGTAAAAAATTAAATGGAGCCCTGGAAGGAGACAAATATGTAGTGACCTGGGCCCTGGGACATCTTGTCACTTTGGCGGATCCGGAGGAATACGATAAAAAATATAAAGAATGGAAGATGGAAGATCTTCCCATGATGCCAAAAAAAATGGAGCTGGTGGTGATCAAACAGACAGCAAAGCAGTATCAGGCTGTGAAGACCCAGCTTTTCAGAAAGGACGTAGGCGAGATCATCATTGCCACAGACGCAGGAAGGGAAGGAGAACTGGTAGCCCGGTGGATCCTGGAAAAGTCACATTGCACAAAACCTGTGAAGCGGCTTTGGATCTCATCTGTAACAGACAAGGCGATCCGGGAAGGCTTCGCTCATTTAAGAAACGGCAAGGATTATGAGCCTTTATATGACGCGGCAGTATCCCGGGCAGAGGCAGACTGGCTGGTGGGCATCAACGCCACCAGAGCACTGACCTGCAAGTATAATGCGCAGCTTTCCTGCGGCCGGGTCCAGACCCCCACTCTGGCTATGATCGCCGCAAGAGAAGAAGAGATCCGGCAGTTTAAGCCTCAGGAATACTATGGGCTGAACCTTCTGGCAGGAGGGATCCGGTTTTCCTGGCAGGATCCAAAAAGCGGAAGCCGCCGGTCTTTTTCAAAAGAACGGGTGGAAGACCTGAAGGCAAAGACAGGAAATGGATCCCTGGAGATTACAGAAATTGAGAAGTCCGGGAAAAAGACTTATGCCCCGGGACTTTATGATCTGACAGAGCTGCAGCGGGATGCCAACAAAAAATTCGGATTTTCCGCAAAGGAAACTCTGAACATCATGCAGCGGCTTTATGAACACCATAAGGTCCTGACTTATCCCAGGACAGATTCCAGATATATTGGCAGTGATATCGTGCCAACCATCAAAGAGAGGCTGAAAGCCTGTGCCGTGGGACCTTACCGGAAGATCGCAGGGCCTTTATCTATGAAACCGGTGAAGGCCGCAAAATCTTTTGTAGATGACAAAAAGGTCAGCGACCATCATGCCATCATTCCCACAGAACAGTTTGTCCAGCTGGATCATATGACCAACGAGGAAAGAAAGATCTACGATCTGGTAGTGAGAAGATTCTGCAGTGTGCTTTATCCCCCTTTTGAGTACGAGCAGACAACCATTAAAGGCCAGGCAGCGGGAGAAATCTTCACTGCCAAGGGAAAGATCGTAAAGAACCAGGGCTGGAAAGAGGCCTATGACGGGGAATGGACGGAAGAGGAAGATGAAGAGTTCCAGACCCTGAAAGAGCTTGAGAAGGGACAGCATCTGAAAATAGACAGGGCGGATATTACTCATGGAAAGACCCAGCCTCCGGCTCATTTTAACGAAGCCACCCTTCTTTCCGCTATGGAAAATCCGGTAAAATATATGCAGACCAAAGATGCCAAGGCAGCGAAAACTCTGGGAGAGACAGGAGGGCTTGGCACTGTGGCCACCAGAGCGGATATTATTGAAAAACTGTTCAACACTTTCCTGATGGAAAAACGGGGCAGCGATATCCTGATCACTTCCAAGGGAAAACAGCTGCTGGGGCTGGTGCCCGGGGATCTGAAGAAACCGGAACTTACCGCAGACTGGGAAATGAGGCTGTCCAGGATCGCCCAGGGGAAATTAAAGAAAAATGTTTTTCTGAAAGATATCAGAGATTATACCCAGGAGCTGATCGGGGAGATCAAGACCGGAGAAGGAACCTTCCGCCATGATAATCTTACCAATACCAAATGTCCGGTATGCGGTAAGCGTATGCTGGCGGTAAACGGGAAAAACAGTAAAATGCTGGTATGTCAGGACCGGACCTGCGGACACAGAGAGACTATCTCCCGGCTCACCAACGCCCGGTGCCCAAACTGCCACAGAAAGATGGAACTGTATCTGAAAGGGAAAGAAGATACTTTTATCTGTTCTACCTGCGGTTATAAAGAGAAACTCTCCAGTTTCCAGGCCAGAAGAGAAAAAGAAGGAGCCGGCGTAAGCAAGAGAGATGTCCAGCGTTATCTGAACAAGCAGAAGAAAGAAGCCCAGGAGCCGATAAACAATGCTTTCGCCCAGGCCCTGGCAAAAATAAATCTCAAGGAAGATTAAGACACAGTTTGGACAGCTCCATGATGGAACTGTTCAGACCCCATCATTCGGAAAACCACACTGACGTGTTTACTGCGGCTGCGCCGCTGTTTTCCTCATATGCGGGCGTTCAGCTCATGAAGCTGTCTGTTCGAAAATCATGCCAGCATGATTTTTTTTCAGGACAGCTCCATGAGTGAACTGTTACAGTTCACAAATTGTTTAGAAAAAATTTCCTTGTGTGCTACTGGCGGGTATGATAAGATATTATCGTGCTAAAGTGATGAAAGACAAAAAGAAAAGGGGGAATCGAAATGTCAGGATTTAATATGAAAGTGACACCTCAGTTAGAGGCTCTTACGGAAATCTGTAAAGAGCACAGCAAGATCGACGTAGATTTGTATGGAAAATATGATGTAAAGAGGGGACTTCGAGATATAAACGGAAAGGGAGTACTGGCAGGCCTGACCCAGATCTCCAATATTGTTTCCAGCAAGGTAGTTGACGGCAAGACCGTTCCCTGCGAAGGAGAATTATATTATCGAGGGATTAACATAGAGAAACTTACCCAGGGATTTTTAAATGACAAGCGGTTCGGCTTTGAAGAGACTACATATCTTCTTCTTTTCGGAAAGCTGCCAAATAAACAGGAACTGGAAGAATTTAAAGGTATTCTGGCTGCCCAGAGAAGTCTTCCGAGGAATTTCGTAAGGGACGTTATCATGAAGGCTCCCAGCAGAGACATGATGAATACTCTTTCCAGAAGTGTTCTTACACTTTATTCTTATGATGCAGATCCGGAAAATATCGAATTATCCAATGTACTTCGTCAGTGTATCAATCTTATCAGTGTGTTCCCAATGCTTTCTGTATATGGTTATCAGGCCCACAGACATTACAATCAGGGGAAGAGTCTGTATATCCACAATCCGGAGAAACATCTTTCCACTGCGGAGAACATCCTTCTGATGCTCCGGCCGGATAAGAAATATACGCCTTTTGAGGCCACTATCCTGGATCTGGCCCTGGTACTCCATATGGAGCATGGCGGCGGTAATAACTCTACCTTTACCACCCATGTGGTATCCTCTTCAGGTACAGATACTTACTCCACGATCGCGGCAGCTCTGGGATCCCTGAAGGGACCGAAGCACGGCGGCGCAAATATCAAGGTGGTAAGTATGTTCCACGATATGAAGAGACATATCAAAGACCCTAATGATGAAGATGAGATCAGAGATTATCTGGTTAAACTCCTTCACAAAGAAGCCTTTGATAAGAGAGGCCTTATTTATGGTATGGGACATGCGGTATATTCTATTTCCGATCCAAGGGCACAGATCTTTAAGAAATTCGTAAAACGTCTGGCCGAAGAAAAAGGAAGAAAACGGGATTATGAGCTTTATGCCAAGATCGAGAGACTGGCACCGGAAGTTATCGCAAAAGAACGGCGGATCTACAAAGGCGTAAGCGCCAATGTAGACTTCTACAGCGGCTTTGTTTACAGTATGCTGGGCCTGCCTCTGGAGCTCTACACACCGATGTTTGCCATTGCCCGTATCGTAGGCTGGAGCGCCCACCGTATGGAAGAGCTGATCAATACGGATAAGATCATCCGCCCTGCATACAAGAATGTTCTGGAAGAACAGCCTTATATATCTTTAGAGGAACGCTGAGTTTGACAAAAAGCTTCCCGGCTGTTACCATAGGTTTAAATAACGGACAGAAAGGAACCGGGGAATATGCTGGAGAAGTTTTTTCCTGATGAATATCTGGATTCCACTTACAGTATTGATTTCGAAGATCTGTACAGGAAGGGATTCAGGGGGATTATTTTTGACATTGACAATACCCTGGTGCCCCACGGGGCGCCGGCGGACAAGCGGGCGGAGGAACTTTTTGAAAGACTGAAAAAGATCGGCTTTTCCTGCTGCCTTTTATCGAATAATCAATACGAGCGGGTCAGTTCCTTTAATAAAAATATCCAGGTTCATTTTATAGAGAACGCTCATAAGCCGGCCAGAAAAAACTATCAGAAAGCCATGGAACTTATGGGGACGGATCTGGAAAATACGGTTTTTATCGGGGACCAGCTTTTTACAGATGTATATGGAGCCAAAAGGACAGGGATCCACAATATTCTGGTAAAGCCCATCCATCCCAAGGAAGAGATCCAGATCGTACTGAAGAGAAAACTGGAAAAGATCGTCCTTTATTTTTACAGGAAGGACCAGAGAAAGCGAAAAAACAGTTGAAAAATGCCCGGATGTATTATAGAATAAAATACAGCGGAAAAATTGCGGTTTTTCCCCAATGGACGAAATAAGGAGGAATATCATTATGATATCAGCAGGAGATTTTAAAAACGGTCTCACACTGGAAATTGATGGTAACGTAGTACAGATTATGGAATTTCAGCACGTTAAACCAGGTAAAGGTGCTGCATTCGTTAGAACAAAATTAAAAAATGTGATCAACGGAGGTGTAGTGGAGAAAACTTTCAGACCTACTGAAAAATTCCCACAGGCTCGTATTGACCGTGTAGATATGCAGTATTTATATAATGACGGCGACCTTTACAACTTCATGAACAATGAAACTTATGATCAGATCGCTATCGATAAGGATACTGTAGGAGATTCTCTGAAATTTGTAAAAGAGAACGAGAACGTTAAAGTATGTTCTTATAATGGAAGCGTATTTGCTATCGAGCCTCCATTATTCGTTGAACTGGAGATCACAGAAACAGAGCCTGGATTCGCAGGAAACACAGCACAGGGCGCTACCAAGCCTGCAACTGTAGAAACTGGCGCAGTGGTATATGTACCTCTGTTTGTTAACCAGGGCGATGTGATCAAGATCGATACCAGAACAGGAGAATACCTGTCCAGAGTATAAAAATCGGAAACCGGGAGGATCAGATATCCCGGGATCGAATCTGAACTTACCAATGAGAACTGCTGCGGAGAAGCGTATTTCCGCGGCAGTTTTTCTTTTCTCAATTCTTTCTCGATTAAATTTTTATGTTCGCCGGCACAGAATGTGCCGTTCTTGGAAATCCGGAAACTGCCGGATACATTCATAACCTGTCCCCGTTTTTGAAAATACATTTTGATGTTACAAAGTCAGATATTTCTGCAGGGGTCTGCCCTGCAAGATATATAAAATTTTTAAGAAAGGATGGATGCCTATGGAATTTGAGACATTCAAAAAGGAACTTCTGGATCATCTGCGGCAGATACTGGGAGAAGAAAAAAAGATCTGCTTTCAGTCTGTGGAAAAGAACAATGGGATCCGGGAAGAAGCGGTAGTGATCCTGGAGGAGGGAGCGCGTATTGCGCCTACCATCTATCTCCGGGAGTTTTTTGAAAACTGGAAATGGGGAAGGGAAACTATGGAAGAAATTTCCAGAAAGATCCTTCTGCAGAATGCATGTCAGGAAAAGGAGGTAGATTTTTCCTTGGATAGCTTTGAAAATTATGAAAAGGCCAGAGGGCAGGTATATTTTAAACTGATCAATTATGAGATGAACAAGGTACTGCTGACGAAAATTCCTTATATCTCTTATCTGGATCTTGCGGTGGTCTTTTATTACCGGCTGGAAAAAGGAAAGTTCCAGGGGGCTACTATGCTGATCCATAACTGCAATCTGGATGCATGGAAGATTGATTCCAGACAGCTTTTAGAGGATGCGGTAATGAATACCAGCAGAAAACTTCCTTACAGTTTTCAGGGAATGGACGCGTTGATCCGTGAATTGTCCGGTGATGAGGAACAGGAACTGTATACAGGCGAGGAGATCATGTATGTTCTCAGCAATCAGGAAAAATGTTTTGGAGCAGCGGCTCTGCTTTATCCCCATCTTCTCAGCCACATTTCTAAGATCTTCAGAAAAAATTTCTATGTGCTGCCAAGCAGTGTTCACGAATGTATTCTGGTCCCGGATCAGGGGCAGTATTCCCGGATTGAACTGACACGGATGGTCAGAGAAGTAAATCAGACGCAGGTGGAGGCTGACGAGATACTTTCTGACCAGGTTTATTACTATGACAGACAGGAAGAAAAACTTATGATGTAAAAGGTGGGGAATACTGCCTGATTTTTTCATGAAATCGGGCAGTATTTCCCAAAATTATGGTTAAATTGACGGAAATGGGGCTAACGCTTTACAAGTGGGAAAAAATGTGATATGATAACCAGGATGTTAATGATCAAGCACCCGTAGCTCAGGGGATAGAGCAGTGGTTTCCGGTAC
>ERZ1090865.1375-NODE-1376-length-12088-cov-4.196294_pt1 | contig 12088 bp, 12 predicted proteins | sample MGYA00478478_ERZ1090865 | MGnify/ENA primary metagenome ERZ1090865 (study PRJEB33644, sample SAMEA5815715) | chicken gut metagenome | biome: Chicken; feature: Gastrointestinal Tract; material: Caecum | place: Ireland | collected 2019-01-01 | study: A study of... | reverse complement strand
TCCGGCAACCATATGATGTTTTTCGGCCCGCCGGGAACCGGAAAAACCACTGTGGCGCGGATTGTCACGAAAATCTTATATGATTTCGGATACATACGGGAGAATAAATGCGTGGAGATTGATGGCGGATACTTGAAGTCGCCTTATACCGGGGAGACGACGAAGCGGGCGGAAGCTGTGATCCGGTATGCATTCGGCGGCGTTCTGCTGATTGATGAGGCGTATCTTCTGATGGATGGCTCCGGCAGTGCCGGGGAGGAAGCCCTTGGTGTGCTGATCAAAGAGATGGAAGATTTTGACTGGATATGAGGATAAGATGAACCGGCTGTTGTCGGTCAATGAAGGATTGTCTTCTCGGATCAAGTATCAGATTTATTTCCCGACGTTTTCCTCCGATGTATTGACAAAGATTTTCCGTCAGATGATGCGGCAGACCGTGATCGATGGGACGCATTATAAAATCGAACGTTCCGCTTTGGACCTGTTGACGAAACAGTTTGAGAAGGAGCGTTCCCGCGGCGATTTCGGTAATGCCCGTACCGTTCGAAATTTCTGGGAGAAACTGCAGGATCTGCATGCGAACCGGTTTTTGTCCGGGGAGCTTCTGGCAGAACAGCGTTACGTGATTACCGGCAGTGATGTGAAAGCGTTTCTTGCCAAGCGGCAGCAGGAGCTGCTGGCCAGCGACCGGAATTTTTTAGCCAGACAGCAGCTGGATGCATCCATTGTATCTCTGTCTGAATTAAAGGGACGGACAAAGTCCGGTTCCGAAGATCCGGACGCGGATTTATCCGCTTTGATTGGTCTGGAAGTTGTCAAGACGGAAATTGAACGGATGAAGCAGGAGTTTGACTTTTATGGCGGAAAACTGCAGGCGGAGGGATATCACACGGTATTCTTAGGGCCGCCTGGAACCGGCAAAACGACGGTAGCCGGTATTATGACCGGATATCTTTACCGCATGGGTGTGATTGAGCGGAATGAATATCTGGATATCAATGGGGATTTTCTCCGGGGACAATATGAGGGACATACCGGGAAGAGAACCGAAGCGATCATTCAGTATTCCAAGGGCATGGTGCTCTTTATCGATGAAGCGTATCTGCTCTCGTCAATGGACGACAGCAGCGATAAGTTCGGGCAGGAAGCGATTGGCGTCCTGTTGGATGCGATGGAAAAACAGCGGAAGGACTTTGTTGTGATTTTCGCCGGGTATGAGCGGGAGATGGAGAAATTCTTAAATGTCAACAGCGGTCTGCGCAGCCGGATCGCGATGGAGTTCCATTTCACATCGTACACGCCGCAGCAGATGTCTGTCATGTTCCGCGCAGCGGCGAAAAAAGCAGGTTTTATGGTGGATGCAGGCGTTTGGCGTCCGCTGCAGGAAGCCCTGGCCGAAAAGGTCAAAGACCCGCGCTTCGGTAACGGCCGGTACATCCGGTCGCTGTTTGAAAAAGCCCGGACGCAGCATATTTCTGCGTATGCCAACGGTGTATACGAAGAATATCAGAAGTTTATGATCACAGCAGATGATGTGGTCTCGGTACTTTAACAAAGAAAAAACGAAAAAAGGTAGGGAAAGATATGCGTTGGATGAATTACAGTGACCGGCAGATTCGGAAAATCCGCCCGCTGGTCCGTAAAATTGAGGAAAAACGGGAGGTACTGTCTGTGTTATCAGACTGTGACCTGCAGGCAAAGACGGCAGAATTTCAGTCTCGTCTGGCAGAGGGCGTTTTGTTGGACAACCTGCTGCCGGAGGCGTATGCCGTGGCCAGAGAGGCGTCCCGTCGGGTATTGGGTCTGGAACATTATCCGGAGCAGCTGCTGGGCGGTATTCTGTTGTATCAGGGACGTCTGGCTCAGATGCAGACGGGGGAAGGAAAAACTCTGGTGGCACTGCTCCCTGCATATCTGGTTGGTCTGGAAGGACGCGGTGTGCATGTGGTTACGGTCAATGATTACCTGGCAAAGCGGGACGCCGAGGAGATTGGTTCTGTATTGTCGTTTCTCGGCCTCTCGGTCGGTTGTGTGACGTCGGACGCCAGCCCGGCAGAGCGGAAAGCGGCTTATGGGTGTGACGTGACTTATGTGACAAACAACGAAGACGGATTTGATTATCTGCGGGATAATATGGCCGCTTCTGTGGAAGGGATGGTCCAGCGGGGTCTGCATTACGCGATCATTGATGAGGCGGATTCTGTGCTGATTGATGAGGCGCGTACGCCTTTGATTATTTCCGGTCAGGGGACGGAGTCCACTGCGCTGTACGAGCAGGCAGACCGGCTGGCAAAACAGATGGTTCCCGGAAGTGGAACGTCGCTGGATAAGCTGGATCTCTTAGCGGGAGAGACGGCAGAAGAGACCGGGGATTTTATTTTGGACGAAAAGGATAAGCTGGTGCAGCTGACAGAGGCCGGCGTCAAGAAGGTAGAGTCATTTTTTCATTTGGACAATTACGCGGATATGGCGAATCTGGCGATTCAGCATCATATGCAGATCGCATTGAAAGCCCGGTATCTGATGACCCGGGACAAGGATTACGTTGTGACTTCTGATGGGGAAGTGGCGATTGTCGATGAGTTTACCGGACGGATTTTACCCGGGCGGCGGTATTCGGACGGGCTGCATCAGGCGATTGAAGCGAAAGAGTCCGTTGCGATCCGGCAGGAAAGCAAGACTCTGGCGACAATTACGTTTCAGAATTTCTTTAATCTGTATGATCGGAAGGCCGGCATGACCGGTACGGCCATTACGGAAGCAGATGAGTTTCGGGAGATCTATGGCCTGGATGTGGTGGAAGTACCGACGCATCGTCCGGTTATTCGCAAGGATCTGGATGACCTGGTGTATCTGACAAAAGAAGCAAAGTACGCTGCGGTAACGGACGCGGTCGCAACGGCGCACGCGAATGGACAGCCGGTGCTTGTCGGTACGGTAACCATTGATGTGTCGGAACGGCTGAGTAAACAGTTTTCCCGCCGGGGGATTCCACATGAAGTATTGAACGCGAAGCAGAACGAGCGGGAGGCAGAGATCATTTCCCACGCCGGAGAAGCCGGCGCGGTTACAATTGCTACAAATATGGCGGGGCGTGGAACGGATATCAAACTGGACGACGCAGCCCGCGCAGCCGGCGGCCTGCTGGTCATCGGAACACAGCGCCATGAATCCCGGCGGATCGATCTGCAGCTTCGCGGTCGGTCCGGGCGGCAGGGAGATCTGGGATGTTCCCAGTTTTACCTTTCTCTGGAGGATGATCTGTTCCGGCTGTTCGGTTCCGAGCAGATGATTCAGAAGTTCACGGAGGCAGCGGACGGTCCGGACGCGCCGATTTCTCATCGGATGTTGACGAGGGCGATTGAAAATGCTCAGAAACAGATTGAGGGCAATCATTTTGGCGCCAGAAAAACGCTGATGAAATACGACGCGGTTAATCATGAGCAGCGGGAGTGGGTGTATGCCCAGCGGCGGTCTGTTTTGGAGAAAGCAGATTTGCGGGAAGAAATTCTCTCTATGGGCGATACGCTTTTGGAACGTCTGGTAGCGACATATTGTAGCGGATCGAAGGCTGTGGACTGGAATATGGACGGATTTGCCCTTGCTTATCAGACATTGTCCCCCGGAATGCAGCGGGTGCGTGTTCCAGAAGATATGACGTCCCAGCAGTTCCTGTCTGTATTGCGGGAGGATTTCCGCCGCCGGTATCAGATGCAGGCAGATATGTTCGGCGAAGAACGCTGGGAGAAACTGGAACGCAATGCACTGCTTCTTTCGATTGATCGGCGCTGGATGCAGCAGCTGGAAGATCTGGCGTTTCTGCGCCAGAGTGTCGGGATGGTCAGCTTCGGTCAGAAAGATCCGGTTACCGAGTACGAGCTTGGCGCTTATCGTCTGTTTTCTGATATGGTGCAGGAAATCTGTCAGACGACGATTTCTCTGCTGATGTTAGCCCGTCTGGCGCCTGAGGAGGAATCAATTTCCGTTCGGGCGGTCGGCTGACGTGTCTTTGTCAGAAAGACCGGCAGGGCTCTTGGTTCTGACTGTGGGAAAATATGTGTTTTGGTGGTGGATTATGATGCGAAAGAATGGGGCGGTTTTCCTGTTTTTTCTGCTGTTATTGTTTTCCGGATGTCAGACAGAGTCAACAGCAGATACAGCGGGAGACAGCGGAAAAGAAAATGTATACATAAATGGTTCCATTGAAGCGGTTATGGATGTGATGACACCGGAACAGGAAATTTCGGTTCCGGTGTCCCTGTTGTGGCGGGAATCCGTGTACGGAGATCGATCCCACGGAATCGCAGATCTGGATGGTTCTTTTGGAACCGCCAGGCTTTCCAGACGGCAGGAATGGTATCGGGATAAAGAAGATACGGTCCTTCAGACGGACGATGGCGCCTGGGCGGCCGGCGTACCGCCTGCCTATGATTTGACCAAAGAATTTGCAGGAAGGATACAAGCTGATGGGCGTGTCTCTTCTCAAAACGGGTTATCTTCTGTGCTGGGGACATTTTCCGGTATGGAGACTGTTCCGGTGTTTGACGCTGTGTGGGATGCACAGAGAAAAACACGCGCCCAGCTTGCTCTTTCGCCTGATTTATTGGATGCTGTCCTTGCAGATCTTGGGGATTCGCCCGCTGTTTGTACAACACAAGAAGAGGGTGGCGCGCTGGTGTCCGTCGGTGTAGATGGTGCGGTAGGTTCTGTGACAGAGAATCAGACAACCGTATCTCTTTCTGTTTCCGTCAGTTTCGCCTGGGTGCGGCGGGGCGAGATGACAGCATCGGATGTTGCTTTACCAGAAGATGTGACTGTGTCGGACGCATCGTCCGGCTCGGGGCTTTTTTCTTTTTCTTCTGATGAGATTTTACGATCTTTGCGTCTCGGTGGTATCTTACAGGCGTCCGCAACGAAAGATAATTTTTTCGGATGTTACGGAAATACACCGGTCTCTTTTGGTACACCCTGGTCTTTGTTTGCTTCGGACGGATGGGTGTTGGATGACACCTGTGACGGCTGGTATGCGTTTGTGGAAGCAGAAAATCCGTCATACGCCGGTACGGCGCTGTATGTTTTTGGGGAAAAAGGAAATACCGTCACTTGTGAGGATGTGATGTCCCAGGGGTGTTTCGGTTATACGGTTACACGGAAAGATGGGGGAGCGCTTGTGCCTATGGATTGGAATGGCGTGACGTTCGGGAGTACCGCTTCTGATGTTCAGGAGATATACGGTGTTCCGGAGCAAGATACGACGGTATCTGATGTCCGGTCTTTGACATATCGATATCCGACAGGCACGATGGTATTTTCTTTTTCGCATGACGCGTTGTATTCGGTAGATTGTCGGAGTATACAGAGGGAGGCATGATGTGGAAGAACGAGGAATCATACTTTGTGTGATTGGGCTGCTTTTGCTGTTTTTGTGGCAGGCTATGTATCGCGCGTATAAACAGGAACAGCATCGGGTGTATGTGCCGACGACCGGGACGATTGACCGGGTGGTGTTTTCGGATGGTGGAAATGTCCGATATATCGTTGGTTTTTTGGATTCCGGCGGAAATCTGATTTTGGCAAGGACGCCGACCTATACATCCGATACACCCAGCCGGAATCTGGGGGACGTGGTCCGTATTGGATATAATAAGTCTTCAAACGGGAAATATTGTGTGGTATTGCAGGAAGGGACAGATGTGGTATGCGGTACGTCGATTCCTACGTTCTGCTGCTTTCTGGTGCTGCTTGGCGGTTTTCTTTTTGTGCTGGGCGGTTTGCTATGTATTTTTTCGAAATAGGGAGGCCCCGGATGGGGCTTTTTTTGGTTTTTCTAAATTGCGGGCTATGTTTTTTTCCCATATATGGTATGATGAAGAAAAAGGAGGTTTTGTGATATGGCATTGGCGAATTACAAACGTCCGCTGTATGAGCGGGCATATCAGGAAGGATTGGATCAGGGATTTTCTGTCAAAAGCGTCCGGCAGTACAGCGTGCCGGAGACTGGAAAGCGGTATCTGGAGATCCGTATGGGAACGCCGTATCAGGCGTTCGGCAGTGAATTGGAGGGATATGGCGTTGTTCATTTGGACAATAAACATATCGACGGACTCCGGGATGTAGATACGCTGGAGTTTTACTTGGAGAATGGCGCAAATGTGGAAGATGTAAATGAGGAGACAGGCGGTTCCCGGGATGCGATTCTGGTGGATGACAATGGACAGATTCCGGAGCAGGAGGCCGCCCGCGTGATGGGCCGGTTTGCAGCTGCCGCGTCGGAATATCCGCATGTCATGCAGTATCCGGAGTTTTTGGATTTCCGGAAAGAAGTAAATCAGCGTATGGGTCTGGATGCGCCGACGGTACAGGATTACAGTACCTACCTGGACCATATGCGGGAGCAGATGCGCTCCGGGGATGTAACGTTTATCGGGGAAGTGCAGACTCCGTCTCAGCTGACGGCCTGTTATCGCGCGGCAGAAGCGGTTGATCAGGGTCCGTTTGCTGAAATAAACGGTTCGGATCCGGAAGTATCTCTGTGATGGTTTTGTCTGAGAAAGGCAGGTGGAATTATGGCAACTTCAACATTGGGCGGGCCGGTAGCATATGAGCAGAGCATCAATCCGGACGGAACCTATCATTATGAGGGAGAACTTGGTTCTTTTGATTATGACCCGGCTGTGTTTCAGGTGCAGACTGCCTCTGTGACGATGGAGGATGGAACGCCTTCTTCTGTTCATGTGTTGCGGTATATCGGCAAAGAGACGGACGGATCGAAGATTTCTATTCCGGAAGGATTGACCAGCGGACATCTGATGTTCGCGAATACGGATATCACGTCGGTTCCGAAATTGCCGAAAAGCCTGCAGAACGCGGACTCCATGTTTCAAAATTGCCGGCGTTTGCGTTCTGCGCGTGTGGCGTTTCCTGCTTCACTCTCTTCGGCAGCCTTTATGTTTGCGAACTGCGGATCATTGACGGATGGTCCGCGGATGATTCCGGGTACGGTTAAGAATGCCAATTTCCTATTTGCCGGCTGTACGCAGATGCAAAATACTCCTGTGTTGGGAAACGGGATTCAGTATGGAGAATTTTTGTTTGCGAATTGTAAATCGTTGACTCGAATGCCGAACATTCCGCCGTCTTTGCGGGAATCGGATCATATGACGTATGATTGCGACGGACTGGACCGTGTGGCGAGAGAACGGCAGGCTGCTCGTGTGGAAAAAGAGCGGGAACGAATGGAAAAAAAGCTGGACCGTCCCGGTTTTCTGGCTCAGGCAGGCAGCGCTTTTTCCGCTGTCATGCAGTGTCATGCGATGCGTCAGATGGGATATGGTTTTATCATGGCCCCGTTATGACCTATCTGATGCGCAAAAACGGCGGATTTTCCAAGACATTTTCCGGCGGTATGGCAGCGATGGCCATGACCCGTCCGGGCGGAAGCCTGCTGAATTATATGGCGGCACAGAGCGCAAAAAAGGAACAGCAGAAAGCGGCGCAGCAGCGGGAGAAAAAACGGCAGGATTTGGCTTCTTTTGACCGGGCGCACGCGGATGGCGTACATTACGGGTCTGATCAGAGCGCGGCAGCGAAGGGCCGGCAGGACGTGCGAAAAGGACTGTGCTCTAAGGTTCTTTCGATGTCTTCCAGTGAAAAAATGGTATACCGGGAGCGATTCGGCGGTACCTATCGGTATCGGGAAGAAATCATGACCCGTATGGCGGATCGTCCGGATGCGTTTCGGCAGTTGAACCGTTCCATGGTATCAAAGTGGTATAAACAGCAGATGTCCGCGGCGGCAGCTTATTATCGGGAAGCGGAAGCGGAAATCCAAAACGGAACACAATATGGGACGAAAGCAGAAAAAGCGGAAGCGATGCGGGGGCTTCGTGAATTGTCCCGGATGCAGATGGAGCCTTTGATGGCGTCAGCGGAGCGCATGCAGTCCCAGTATCATCTTTTTAATGATGGGGATCTGATGGAGATTGACCGGATCACGCGGGATCTGCCGTCGGAACAGGCAAAGGGCGCGACGTTTTCTTCCCGCTATCGTCCCGGACCGGATACAGCAGAGCGGGTGCGTCGGACAATGGAACAGTTTTCGTTCGCGGAAGATACCTCCGGCCCGGAAGATGATGTCTCGTTTACGTTGTGAGGTGGTTGTGATGAAAGAAAAAGAAAAACAGGGTTCCATGCAGGATGAAGAGATCCGTCAGATGGCAGTGGATGCTTTGTTGGAAAAAGCAAAGAAAGAAGTAGAGAAAGAACGCAGGCTGGTAGCCAGGCTGCAGGAAGTAGTCCGGGCGCGGGATCAGGCTGTCGCGGAAGCTGTGGCTCAGTTCGGGGACCGGGCGAATGTCGCCGAAATCATGGCGTTTTATGATGGGGTGGCAGCTGGGCTGGATCCCCGGTGTACAAAATTGGATGGTCTGCTGTCTTTGTCTTTGGAAAATATGGCGCGTCCGGCTGATTCCGTGCACCTGCTGCTTCCAGGTGGAAGTGTACGGGAACTGGACGTGGATGTCGCTGTATGTCTGCTTAATCTGTCTAATCAGGCAGATGGACCGCTCCGGGAGACGTTGGAGGATCTGCAAAAAAATCTGGATACAGATGTCGCGTTGCAAAAACAGTTTTCTGCAGAGCCGCCATCGCCAAAGGCACAGGATCCTAAGCAGGAGCGGGAACAGCGGCTTCAGCGTTTGGGATTGCCGACGGTCGCGGAGGAATATCCGGAGGCGGTACGACCGGCGGAACGTCCGAATGGACGTCCGCTGCCATATGTTGCGGAATCGGCCGGTCTGTCGGAAGATCGGCAACGGGCATAAAGAATCAAAAGTTTTCTTCTGTTTATATTGCAGTATGTGGCTGTTTGTGGTAAGATATAGATAGTGAGATAGACAGGAGGGAATCCAGTGGAAAATAGTCCGACCAAAATATTTTCCTTTCAGAATGAAGATGCAATCGAGCAGATTTCAGAGAGCGACGCCTGTTTTTTACAGCGGGCGTTGCTCTCCCAGTATCAGGGATTGATGTCTCAGCTGGATGCCGGCTGTATTGACATGCATGGGATGAATCAGGAAGTTCTGACATGTTGGCGGAAATCTGCTTTTGCTTTTCTGGAAGATTATCATCAATCCATGGAGGATGCGTCCGCGGATGTCCAGGGAAGGGGAAATCCGAGCTTGGACTTTTTTACGGCTGTCGCGAAGCGGCAGGAAGCGGAGGACTATGTATTTTCATCGGAGGAGTCGAACCTGCAGTTACGGTGTTATGCGATGACGGATGAATGCGGTCAGGATGTATTGGCCTTTCTGCGGAAACAGTGTCCGCCGGACCGGATCCATCTGCATTCTCCTGCAGGTCAGCGGATGTGGCGGTATTGTGTCGGCGGCACTTCCCGTCATATTCCGACAGATCTTCTGGTGTCCGGTCAGATTGTCTATCCGGATCTGGAGTTAAATCTGGAGGACAGCGCGGCTTGCCGGGCACAGTTGCGGATTGCGCTGTATCCGGATTATGCGCAGCGGATTGCCGAGGCTCAGGCATGGGCAGATGCCGCCAAAGAGACAGATGGAAGTTTTTATGAGGATCAACATGGCGTTGCAGAAGTCGGGTATCTGGATTTTATGATGCCGTTGTTTCAGTCTGGTCTGGTGGTTCCGCTCGGCGTTATGGCCGGGCTGCCGTATTTGTTGTTAGACGCGTATCCAATGAAGTACGGTTCCCGGTCTGCGTATATGTTAAAGCAGCCTGTCGGACGGGAGAAGGGGTATCTGTGGTCTATGACAGAAATGCTTCATTACTGGTATGCTGTTCAGTCTCTGGCTTTCCGCGAAGAGACGTCCGGGTTATTTGCTGACGGACGGAAAGTCAAGTATCGGCGAAAATATGTCTGCGGAGAGCGGATTTCGGAGGAAACCCGGTTTTGTATCGACCATCGGATTACCGATGCGGCGTTGGATCAATGGATTGGAAAGGAAGAAAAGGATGTTTTATGTAAAACCACAGGCGGGAGTTCCGCTGACGTTTCAGGTACAAGGGAATCGCACACAGCCGATGATATTGGAACTGCGGATTAAGGACGCGGGCAGGCAGATGCCGCCGCTGACGATCAATCTGGGCCGGAACCTGTCGGACGGGACGTATCTGCCCATGTACACGTCATTTCTGGATGTCCGCCATCCTCTGTATGAACAGGCGCTTCAAACCTTTTCCGCGCTCGGTCTGGCACAGCCTTATGAGAAGAATGGTCATCCATGGACACAGACCAGCGGATTTTCCACTTATCCTTTGTATCAGTTTCATCGCATTGCATTGGAGCGGATGAACCCAAAAGGGTGTGCATTGTATGAACAGGGATATCTGCTGGCATATCGGTCACAATCTATGGTAGATGCCTGTAAGGCACAGGTACATAAAGTGGAAGGGTTTGAGGAAACGTTATGACAGAACAGCAGAAAATTGCGGCATTCCTGGAGACGTATCGCACATATGAAATGGTGCTGCGGGAATGTGGAAGTGATTATAAAAGCGAAGAGGAGCAGGCGGAAGGTCTGCTTGGGGACCGTCTGCGGATTTGCCGGCAGATGCGGAATTATCTGTCCCACCAACAGGATGCCGGGTTTTTAGCCGTGTCGGACGGACAACTGGCGTTTTTACAGCAGCAGATTCGGATCTGTCGGGCCAGACTGGCAAAGGATACGTTGGGCGGAAATCTGCAGAGCCTTGGTTCTATGGCCTGTATGCCGGTAGAATCTTGTATGACGGTTCTGCGCCGTATGCGGCGGGCGCATCTGTATGTGCTTCCTGTGTATGATGCGCGGGAACATGGAATGAAACGGCTGCTGGGGACAGTGGACGCGATTTCTCTTGGGATGGCTGTGGGCGCTAATGTGCGTGCATTGGTCGGTTCTATGAAACACGGTCCTATGCCGAACGCTATTTTTGCTCCGGATACGCCGATGCAGAAGGTGCTGTCTTTGCGTTTGCCAAGCTGCTGTTGTACGTCAGACGGGACAGCGTCCGGAACCTTGCTTGGTGTCTGGCGTGCAGAAGAGAAGGATGGGAGATAAGAAGAAAGGATAGAAGATATGGATACAAGAGAGAGCCGGAGGACGGCTGTGGTTTATTGGATTTTAATTTTCCTTGGAATGCTGTGTGCGATTGCTTTGTTCCGCAGTTTCGTTGTAGATATCCGTACGGTGGAAGGTATTTCTATGGAAGATACGCTGCATGATGGCGACCGGGTGTTGATACGGAAGTTCGCGGTCACGGATGTAGACCGGTACGATATTGTGCTTTGCCGGCAGGGGGATACCACTCTGGTTAAACGGGTGGTTGGTCTGCCGGGCGATCATATTCAGATGAGCAAGACCGGTTATCTGTGGATTAACGGAGAGCCGGCGCCGGATGTGTATCAGATTGACGCAGATCGGCAGCAGATGGATCCTGTGGATGTAACGTTAGAGGAGGATCAGTATTTTGTCTTGGGGGACAATCGGCTGAACAGTCTGGATTCGCGGTATTACGGCCCGTTTTCCGGCGAAGATCTCTGCGGTGTATATCTCTGCCGGATTTGGCCTCTTCCGTATGTCAATCGCAATTGACAATCGTGTGAAGATCGTATATAATAACAGGAGCAGTCCATAACTTCCTTTTGTAGATACTGTAGATAGAAAAATGACACTGGAACGATCTGAGGTACCATCGTTCCAGTGTCATTTTTAGTATTCTTTTTTCCAATTGTCATGCCGGTCTTTGTCTTTCTGTCGGCGGATGTGAATCGGCGTCTGTTTTCTTCCGGTTTTTCGCGGACGGTATTTCTGACAATTCTTGCACCGTTTGCATGTTACATCGACGATGCCTTTTTCACAGGTTCCATGCGCATAGGTGTAGTAGATGCAGGGCGCGGTACGGTCTTTCATATGGTATTTGTCTCCTCTTTTGCTTTTTCTATCGCTCCCGTTACTGTCTTATTGACAGGTATTTTTTTCTCTGTTATAATGGTTGTACCGGATTTTCCGGGGTTCTTTTCATACTTTTTTTTCGTTCGATGGTATTTGGGTTTTTTGGAATCCTCCATAGACCTGTC